>Ga0307517_10008692_pt1 | contig 14532 bp, 15 predicted proteins | sample 23_EM_MG_FD_194515 | JGI IMG/M metagenome (GOLD analysis project Ga0307517, IMG submission 194515) | Populus trichocarpa ectomycorrhiza microbial communities from riparian zone in the Pacific Northwest, United States - 23_EM | ecosystem: Host-associated > Plants > Roots > Unclassified | place... | reverse complement strand
CGGCGCGCTGTTCTCGTCGAGCGCGCCCGGCGCGTCGACATTGCGGAACTGGCCGCTGCGCTCCAAGTCGGCGCGCACGATCGCCGAGATCGACAGCGACGGCGTCGCCCGCTCTTCGTCACGAAACTTTGCAATCGCGATCGGCAGCTGGGTCGCGCCAACCCCCGAGATCTCGACCCGGAACTGGGCCTGCGCCGGCAACGCGAGCGCCACGAGCAGCGTGGCGGACAGCCGATGGAGCGAGCGTCTGTGGATGAGCATGAGGTGGCCTGATCCTGATTTCACGTGTTGGTTCAATGCGACTGCGCGAGCAGGCCCATTTTCAGATAGCGGTAATAGGTGTTCTCGGCCACGTAGACGGCGAGCACGAAGCCGAGCCGCCCGTCCAGGAAACCGCGGTGCAGGATATAGCAGCGCAGAAAGGCCCAGAGCCCGTGCGCCAGCGCCGACCCCAGCCCGCCGGTGCTCCCCGAGGCGACCTTGTCGGCGGCACGGCCCGAGCTGTAGCGGTTCATCTTGTCGAGCGCACCCTCCAATGTAGGCATGCTGTGATGGAGCAGTTCGCCGCTCAGGCGCCGGACCTGCCCGTCGACGATCAGCCGCTCGTGCACCTGGTCATCCGAGAAGCGACCAGCCTCGCGTCTGAACAGGCGCAGCACCCGATCAGGGTACCAGTCGCCATGGCGCATCCACTGGCCGCAGAAGTTCGAAAGGCGTGAGAGCTCGTAACCGGCCGCGGCCGATTCGACTGTCGCCAGCACCTGCCCGATGCTGGCTGCGAGCTCCGGCGTGACGCGCTCGTCCGCGTCGATGCTGAACACGAACGCCCCGGTGGCCAGCGCCAGCGCGCGGTTCTTCTGGGCCCCGAAGCCCGGCCAGTCGGGCGTGACGACGACGTGCGCGCCCAGGCTGCGCGCGATCTCGGCCGTGCCGTCGGTGCTGCCCGAATCGACGACGATCCATTCGTCGGCGAACGCGACCGAAGCCAGGCAGGCCGCGATGTTGCCGGCCTCGTTGTGGGTGATCAGGATGACCGAAAGACGGGGGGTGCTCATTCAACCGGGGGCGCTGGGGCTGGCGGATTGTAGGCACCCCGATAATGCCGGCCCATGGTCCAAATACCGCCCTCGAACCCGCCGGGCTCCCCCAAGGGCGAGAACCGGAGTGCACCGCACGACGCCTCCCTGTTGCTCAAGCTGCGTGCGCTCGCGCCGTACTTCGCCGGCACCCAATGGGCGTTCGCACTCGGCGCCGTGGGCGCGATGCTGGCGGCGCTGTGCGAATCGGGGGTCACCTGGCTGATGGCGATCCTGGTCGACGGCAACTTCAAGGCGCTGCCGATCGCGAGCCTCGCCGAGCTGCCGCGCCCGCCGCTCTGGGCGGTGCCGGTGCTGCTGGTCGCGCTGTTCGCGGTGCGCGGCGTGGCCGGCTTCGTCGTCGACTACACGCTGTCGTGGGCCGCGCACAGCGCGACGATGCGGCTGCGCTCACAGCTGTTCGCCCGCGTGCTCGACGCGACCCCCGAGCTGTTCCGCACGCGCACCGCGAGCAGCCTGATGAACACCGTCGTCTACGAAGTGATCAACGGCGTCGGCCTGCTCGTCAGCTCGGCACAGACGGTGCTGAAGGACACCTTCACCGCGATCGCGCTGCTCGGCACGCTGCTGGTGCTGAATTGGCGGCTGACGCTGTTCATCGCCGCGCTCGCGCCCGCGGTCGGCTACGTGACGCGCGTGTTCGGCAAGCGCATGCACCGCATCACGAAGGAGTCGCAGCTCGCGATCGACCAGCTCGGCTACGTCGTCGAGGAGAACGTGATGGCCTGGCGCATGGTGCGCCTGCACGCCGCGCAGCAGGCCCAGCGCGAGCGTTTCGAGCGCTCGAGCGGCGGGCTGCGCCGCTGGCTGATGAAGGCGACGGTCGCGTCCGCGACGCTGACGCCGGTGACGCAGCTGCTGACCGCGATGGCGCTCGCCGCGGTGATCGCCGTCGCGCTGTGGCAGCGCAGCAGCGGCGAGACGACGATGGGCCAGTTCGTCGCGTTCATCACCGCGGCGCTCGCGGTCGCGACGCCGGTGCGCCGGCTCACCGACGTGTCGGCCGCGGTCACGCGCGGTTTCGCGTCGGTGGAGCGCGGGCTGGACCTGATCGCGCACGCGCCGCGCGAATCCGGCGGCACGCACGCGGTGGCGCGCGCACGCGGCGAGATCGCGATGCATGGCGTCGGCCTGCGCTTCGACGCGGCCGGCAGCGCGCCGGCACTGGACGGCGTCGAACTCGCGATCCATGCCGGCGAAACCATCGCGCTGGTCGGCCCGTCGGGTGCGGGCAAGAGCACGCTGGTGAACCTGCTGCCGCGCTTCCTCGATCCGACCTCGGGCAGCGTGTCCCTCGACGGCGTCGCGCTGCCGCAGTGGGATCTGCACTGCCTGCGCGAGCAGTTCGCGCTCGTCAGCCAGGACGTCGTGCTGTTCAACGACACCGTCGCGGCCAATGTCTGCTTCGGCGCCGCGCTCGACCGCGAGCGCGTGCAAGCCGCCCTCGCCGCGGCCAACCTGACCGAGTTCGCCGCCGCGCTGCCGCAGGGCATCGACACCGCGATCGGCCACAACGGCGCGCAGCTCTCGGGCGGCCAGCGCCAGCGCATGGCGATCGCCCGCGCGATCTACAAGGACGCGCCGGTCCTGATCCTCGACGAAGCGACCTCGGCGCTCGATTCCGAATCCGAACGCCTCGTGCAGCAAGCGCTCGAGACCTTGATGAAGGGCCGCACCAGCCTCGTGATCGCACACCGGCTCTCGACCATCGAACGCGCCGACCGCATCGTCGCGATCGAGGCCGGCCGTGTGATCGAACAAGGCACGCACCAGGAACTGCTCGCCCACGGCGGGCTCTACGCGCGGCTGTACGCGCTGCAATTCAGGAGTTGAGCATGACGCCGGACAGACCGATCAGCCGCTTTCCCGTGCCCACGCTCGAAGACCTGCCCGCGGACATCCGCGACAAGATCGTCGAGGTGCAGGCCAAGGCCGGCTTCGTGCCGAACGTGTTCCTGACCCTGGCGCACCGGCCGGACGAGTTCCGCGCCTTCTTCGCGTACCACGACGCGCTGCTGCTGCGCGAGTCCGGCCTCAGCAAGGGCGAGAAGGAGATGATCATCGTCGCCACCAGCGGCGCGAACGGCTGTCTGTACTGCGTCGTCGCGCACGGCGCGCTGCTGCGCATCTACGAGAAGGCGCCGATGCTCGCGGACCAGCTCGCGACCAACTACCTGAAGGCCGACATCACGCCACGTCAGAAGGCGATGCTGGGCTTTGCGATGAAGGTCTGCACGGCCTCGTATGCGCTGGCCGAAGACGACTTCGCGGCGCTGCACGACCACGGCTTCACCGACGAGGATGCGTGGGACATCGCCGGCATCACCGCGCTGTTCGGGCTGTCGAACCGCATGGCCAACTTCACGTCGATGCGGCCGAACGACGAGTTCTACCTGATGGGGCGTGTGCCCAAAGCGGGCCGATGACCGACACACCGCCGCCGCGCCGCTGGCTGATCCTGTCGCACGCGTTCAACGTCGACGGGCGGGCCGAGAGCGTGACCATCACCGACAAGATGCCGCACCTGATGGCCGCCGGCGTGAAGCCCGTCGTGCTGAGCAGCGTGATGGGCACGCACGACACGCGCTTCCCGCACCAGCAGCTGCTGCCGTGCGGGCCGGCCGGCTTGCGTTTCGACCTGCGCCACCTGCTCGCGCGGCGCTGGGAGCGCGGCCTCGCGTACCGCGTCGCGATGCTGCTGCTGAGCCTCGTGCTGGCGCCGTTCATCGCGATCGAGCGGCTCGTCGGCGGGCTGCGCAGCCAGTGGTCATGGGCACTGCCCGCGGCGGCGCGCGGCGCGGCGCTGATCCGGCGCGGCGAGGTCGACCTGGTCTACAGCACCGGAGGTGTGTTTTCGGCGCACCTGGCCGGCCTGTGGCTGAAGCGCCGCACCGGCTGCCGCTGGATCGCCGAGGTGCACGATCCGCTCGTGTTCCCGGGCTCGGCGCTGTCGAGCCGCCACGAGCGCTTCCTGGCGCGGCTGGAGGGCCACATCTGCCGCGAGGCCGATCTGGCGTGGTGGTTCACCGACGGCGCGCTCGATGCGGCCCGCGAGCGCCACCCCGAGCTCGGCGCGCGCGGCTTGATGGTGCTGCCCGGCGCCGAGCCGCCGGTCGTGCACACCGCGTACCGGCGTGGCGATCGCTGCGTTCTCGGTCACTTCGGGTCGCTGTCACCGACGCGCAGCTTCGCGTCCACCTTGCGCGCGCTGGCCGCCCTGCTGGCGCGCCGGCCCGAGCTGCGCGGCCTGCTGCGTGTCGAGGTCTACGGCAGCGCGCTGGACCCGCTGGCCGCGCAGCTGCTCGAATCGTTGTCACTGTCCGATGTCGTCACGCCGTTCGGCCGGCTCGAGTTCGACCCGGCCAGCGGCCTGTCGGGCCGTGCGCGCGTGATGCAGCGCATGCAGCAGGTCGACGCACTGCTGATGCTGCACGGCGACACCGCCGAGTGCCCGCAATACATCCCCTCCAAGCTCTACGAATACTTCTGGGCGCGCCGGCCGGTACTGGCGCTGACGCACCACAACCCGCAGCTCGATGCGCTGGTCCACGCACACGGCGGCTGGGTCGCGCCGTCGACCGAGGGCCGCCAAGTCGAGGCAGCGCTCGAAGCGCTGGTCGAGCGCTGGCGCGCCGGGCCGCTGCCCGATGTCACGGTGCCGCCGGTCACGGTCGCCGGCGCGGTCGAGCGCATCCTCGACGCGGTCGATCATCCTCATCATGGCTGACGCGTTCGTGCTGCTGTGCAAGTCGTACCGTGGCGATGCGGCGCGCGTGAGGCGGCTGCTCGACTCGCTGGCACGGCACAACCCCGAGCGGCTGCCGGTCGTGATCGCGATCCCCGAGGCCGACCTGCCGGTCTTCCGCGAGATCGCGTCGGGCCACGCCGCGCTGCTCGTCAGCGACGAGGACATCGTGCGCAGCCACCCGCAGGCCGCCGAACGCGACCTGCTCGCGCGCTACCGCACGACACCGGGCTACCGGCTGCAGCAGGTCGTGAAGGCCGATGCGTGGCGGCTGCTCGGCTGTGCGAGCTATCTGTGCATGGACTCGGACACCGTGTTTCTGCGCGACCTGCACCTGAGCGACTTCATCGCGCCGGCCGGCCACCCGTACACGCTGATGCACCAGTCGCGCGAGCTGATGCAGCTCGCGCTCAACCGCGGCCACGACGACATGCTCGCGAACTTTCACGCCGAGAGCGCGCGCATGAAGACGCTGTTCGACCGTGTCGGCCCGGATCTGGATTTCGGCCCGACGCCGGTGCTGTGGTCGGCGCGCGTCTGGCACGACCTGCACGAGCGCTTTCTGGCGCCGCGCGGCTGGACGCTGTGGGACGCGATCGATCAGGTGCCCACCGAGATTCGCTGGTATGGCGAGGCGCTGCTCGCGTACCGCAGCATCCCGATCGACGCGATCGAGCCGCTGTTCCGCGTCTACCACCACGAGTGGCAGTACTTCGCGCTGCGCCGCCAGGGCGAGACGGCGCAGACGTTGGCGCAGCAGTTCCTCGGCGCGGTCTACCAGTCGAACTGGGAGTTCGAGCTCGACGCGCCGGGCACGCGCTCGGCCGCGTCGATCCTGAGCCGGCACCTGAAGCGCTGGCGCCGGCGGCTCGGGGCACTGCGATGAGCGAAGGCCTGACGCTGTCCCTCGTCGTGCTGTCGTACAAGCGCTTCGACGCGACGACCGGCCCGTGCCTGGCGACGCTGGGCGATGCGCTGGACCACCCGCGCACCGAGCTGATCCTGGTCGACAACGGCTCGTCCGACGACTCGGCCGCGCAGTGCGCCGCCTGGGCCGCGCAGCATCCGCGCGCGCACTACCTGCCCTTGCCGCGCAACCTCGGCTTCGCCGGCGGCATGAACGTCGGCGTCGGCGTCGCCACCGGCGAGTGGGTCTGCCTCGTCAACAGCGACACCTTGTTCCCGCCCGGCGCGCTCGACGCGCTGCTGACCGCGCTGGCGCGGGCACCGGCGAAGGTGGCGATGCTCGGCCCGGTCACGAACGCCGCCGGCAACGGCCAGCGCCTTCCCTTGCCGGATGCGCCGCTCGGCGCCGCGATCGAGCACGGCGCCAGCGCGATGCGCCGGCCCACCGGCTTGTTCGCGCCGAGCTATCGCACCGACTTCTTCTGCGTCGCGATCCAGCGCAGCGTGTGGCACCAGCTCGGCGGGCTGGACACCGGCTTCGGCCTTGGCTACTTCGAGGATTTCGATTTCAGCCTGCGCCTGCGCGCGATCGGGCGCAAGCAGGCGATCGCCGAGGACGTGTTCATCGCCCACGTCGGCAGCGCGAGCTTCTCGGCGATGGGCTCGGCGCAGCGCAAGCTGATGCGCCGCAACCGCGCGCTGCTGCGCGAACGCCATCCGCAGGTACGCTTCGAGCACGCGCGCGAAGGCAACGAACGCGCGCTGCGCCACTTGGTCACGACCGCGCTCGCGCACGGCTGGACCGACGCGCTGCGCGACCGCGCCGAATGGCGCTTCGCCGCGCTGCTGTGGGACGAAGCCAAGAGCCCGTTCAAGCGCTGGCGCTGGCGCTGGCGCACGCGCGATCTGCGCCGGACCTTGCGCGCGCACGGCATTGAGCCGCGCTTTCCGAGCGCACCCAACACCTCCCGATGACGACCGCCACCGAGACCCGCGCCATGCCCACCCTGCCCGACCGCCACCTCGACCTCGGCTGCGGCCTCACGCCGCGCAACCCGTACGGACGGCGCGAGCTCTGCGGCGTCGACATCCGGCCGCTGCAGTCGATGCCCGGGGCGGAGTTCCGCTGCGCCAACGTCGTGCTCGACCCGATCCCCTACCCCGACAACCACTTCGCGTCGGTGTCGGCCTTCGACTTCCTCGAGCACGTGCCGCGCCTGCTCTCCACGACCGACGGGCGTTCGACCTGGTTCCCGTTCATCGTACTGATGAACGAGATCTGGCGCGTGCTGGCGCCGGGCGGCCGGCTCTATGCGCTGACGCCGGCGTATCCCAACCAGGCCGCGTTCGTCGACCCGACCCACGTCAACATCATCACCGCGCACACCCATGAATACTTCTGCGGCGACGGCCGGCTCGGGCAGATCTACGGCTTCGAAGGCGACTTCAACGCGCTGCGCACCGAGTGGGTCGTGAACCTCGATTCGCTGACCTCCGCGCCGCTGACGACGCGCCAGAAACTGCGCCGCCTGAACCGCCGGCTGCGCGGGCGGCTGACGCACTTCCTGTGGGAGCTGGAGGCGGTGAAACCCGGCTGATCAGAGCAGCACGATGTCGTACTGCTCCGGCGAACCGAGCGGCTCGGCCTGCAGCGAGATCGGCTTGCCGATGAAGTCGCTCAAGCCCGCGAGGTGCGGGCTCTCCTCGTCGAGCAGCATTTCGACGACGGTGGCCGACGCGATCACGCGGAACTCCTTCGGGTTGAACTGCCGCGCCTCGCGCAGGATCTCGCGCAGGATGTCGTAGCAGACGCTGCGCGCAGTCTTGACCTGGCCCTTGCCGTCGCAGGTCGGGCACGGCTCGCACAACATGTGGGCCAAGGATTCGCGCGTGCGCTTGCGCGTCATCTCGACCAGCCCGAGCTGCGTGAAGCCGCTCACCGTGATCTTGGTGCGGTCGCGGGCGAGCTGCTTGCGCAGCTCGGCGAGCACCGCGATCTGGTGGTCCTCGCGCGTCATGTCGATGAAGTCGATGATGATGATGCCGCCGAGGTTGCGCAGCCGCAGCTGGCGCGCGATCGCCTGGCCCGCCTCGAGATTGGTCTTGAAGATCGTGTCGTCGAAATTGCGCGCGCCGACGAAGCCGCCGGTGTTCACGTCGACCGTCGTCAGTGCCTCGGTCTGGTCGATGATCAGGTAGCCGCCCGACTTCAGGTCGACGCGCCGCGTCAGCGCGCGCGCAATCTCCTCGTCGATGTTGAACAAGTCGAAGATCGGCCGCTCGCCGGCGTAGTGCTCGAGCTTGGCGACCGCGGTCGGCGTGAACTCCTGGCCGAACTTCTGCAGCAGCTCGAACTGCATGCGCGAGTCGATGCGCACCGCCTGCGTGCCGTCGTGCGCCAGGTCGCGCAGCACACGCTCGACCAGGTTCAGGTCCTGGTGCAGCAGCGTGCCGGGCGGCGACTTGAAGCTGCGCTCGCGCACCGCGCCCCAGGTCTTGCGCAGATAGCGGATGTCCTCGCCGAGCTCGTCGTCGGTGGCCTCCTCGGCGTTCGTGCGCAGGATGAAGCCCCCGGTCGGGCCCGCGCCTTCGGGCAGCTGCGCCAACACGCCCATGCGCGCGCGCAGCTGTTCGCGCAGCTCCTGCGAGCCGATCTTCTGCGAGATGCCGATGTGGTCATCCTGCGGCAGGAACACCAGCAGGCGCCCGGCAATGCTGATCTGCGTCGAGAGCCGCGCGCCCTTGGTGCCGATCGGATCCTTGATGACCTGCACGGTCAGCGTCTGGCCCTCGAACACGAGGCGCTCGATCGGCGTCTGCGGCACGCCGCCGTTGGCATGGTCGCCGCGCGGCGTGACGCCGTTGACCTGCACATCGGCGACATGCAGGAACGCGGCGCGCTCCAGGCCGATGTCGATGAAGGCCGACTGCATGCCGGGCAGCACGCGCGCGACGCGACCGGCGTAGATGTTGCCGACCAGGCCGCGCTCGGCCGCGCGTTCGACGTGCAGCTCCTGCACCGCGCCGTTCTCGACGATGGCCACGCGTGTCTCCTGCGGGGCCCAGTTGATCAGGATGTCTTGCATCAGGGCTCTCTACTGCTGTTCAGCCCATCATAGCGGTGAGCTCAGAACTTGATGCGCGCCTGTCTGAGCAGTTGCGCGGTCTCGAACAGCGGCAGTCCCATGATGCCGGAGTGGCTGCCCTCGATGTGCGCGATCCAGGCCGCGAACGCACTCTGGATCGCGTACGCGCCGGCCTTGCCGAAGGGCTCGCCGCCGGCGACGTAGCGCTCGATCTCGGCGCGCGGGATCGCCGCGAACGTGACGTGCGAGCTGCTGACCGCGAGCGATTCGCGTCGGCCATTGCCGACCGCCACCGCGGTGATCACGCGATGCGTCTGGCCCGACAGCAGCGACAGCGTCGCAACCGCATCGGCCGCGTCGACCGGCTTGCCGAGGATGCGCCGGCCGAGCGCCACGGTCGTGTCCGCACACAGGATGGGTGCAGCGGGCAGGCTACTCGCCTTCAGGCGCACCCGCGCGGCCTGCAGCTTCGCGCGCGTGACGCGTTCGACGTAGTCGGCGGGCAGTTCGCCGTGCTGCTCCGCTTCGAGCGCTTCCGCGTCTTCATCGGCGCGCGGCAGCAGCAGTTCGTGGCGCACGCCGATCTGGTCCAGCAGTTGACGGCGGCGCGGGCTTTGCGACGCGAGGTAGATGAACTCATTCACGGTGGTAGGGGTGATTGGTCGTCACGGTCCACGCGCGGTACAGCGCCTCGGCCAGCAGCACGCGCACGAACGCATGCGGCAAGGTCAGTTCGGACAGGCGCAGCGTCTCGTCGGCGCTGGCTTTCAGCGACGCATCGAGGCCATCGGGACCACCGACCAGCAAGGCCACGTCGCGGCCGTCGTGCAGCCAAGTTTTCATGCGCGCCGCGAGCTGAAGCGTCGTGACGCGCTCGCCGCGCTCGTCGAGCACGACGCGGCGCACGCCTTTCGGCAACGCCGCCTCGATGCGTGCGGCTTCGGCCGCCATCAGCTGCTCGGCGGTTCTCGCGCCGCGCGGTTCGGCCTTCACGGCCTTCAGCACCAGCCGCATCTCGGGCGGAAAGCGCTTCTCGAATTCGGCGTAGGCCTCGTCGGCCCATGCCGGCTGGCGCTGGCCGACCGCGACCAGCAGCAGCTTCATGCCTTGCGGGCGACCTTCTTCGCAGGAGCTTTCTTCGCCGCCGGCGCGGCCTTCTTCGCGGGCGCCTTCTTGACACCGACGACGCGCGTGATCATGCGGGCGGCGGGCGGCGCCGCCTTCTTGGCCGGCGCCTTGCGCGCCGCGGTCGTCTTTGCCGGTGCCGCCTTCAGGGGCGCCTTCTTCGCGGCGACCTTCTTGCTCGGTGCCGCCTTCACGGGCGCCTTGGCCGGCGTTCGGGCCGCGGCCTTCTTCGCCACCACCTTTTTCGCCGGCACCTCGGGTTCGGCGGCCTTCACGAGCCGGGTCGTCGCGCTCGCGAGCTTCATGTTGACCGGCTTGTCACCCCAGATCTCTTCGAGGTGGTAGTAGTCACGGATCGTCGGCTGCATCACATGCACGACGGCGGCGCCGCAGTCGACGATGATCCATTCGCCGTTGCCCTCGCCCTCGGTGCGCGGCACCGGGTAGCCGGCCGTCTTGACCGCCTCGCGCACGCTCGAGGCCAGCGACTTGGTCTGCCGGTTGCTCGTGCCCGAGGCGATGATCACGCGCTCGAACAGGGCCGACAGATGCTCGGTGTTGAAGACCACGATGTTCTGGGCCTTCAGATCTTCCAGGCCGTCGACGATGACGCGTTGCAGCTTACGAATGTCCATTCAGTTCCCGGTGTGGGACTCCTTGTCGTTTCAATCTTGGTGATCCTGAGGATCTTGGTAAAGGTGGTGGCGGGCAATATAGCGCGCCACCGGTTCGGGCACCAGATCGGCGATGCGCTGGCCCTGGGTGACACGCCCGCGGATGTCGGTGGACGACACGTCCATCATCGGCAGCGCCACCGCCGCGTGGGCGGCCGCCCGCACCTGCGGGTCGACCGTGTGCTGGGCGTCGGGGCGGTCGGCAATCGCCAGCGTGACCAGGCCGAGCAGTTCCTGCCAGCCGTTCCAGGTGTGGAAGCCCGCGTACTGGTCCTGGCCGATGATCAGAAACCATTGCGCGCCCGGACGCGCGGCCTGCAGCTCGCGCACCGTGTCGATCGTGTAGCTGGGCCCTTGGCGCTCGAGCTCGACGCGCGAGAGCTTGAAGCGCGGTTCGCCCGCGATCGCCAGGCGCAGCATCGCCTCGCGATCCTCGGCCGAGCTCAGGTGGCGTCGTTTCTGCCACGGTTGCCCGGCCGGCACCCACAGCAGTTCGTCCAGGCGCAACTCGTTGAGGGCGACCCGCGCCAGCGCGACATGCGCGTTGTGAACCGGGTCGAAACTGCCGCCGAAGATGCCCAACCTCATGACAGCCCCTCGTCGAACGAGTACGTTCGCCGATCCCCCATGGGGATGCGGGCCGGCTTGGGAGCGGCCCGGCGCTCGGCCCGCAGGGTATTCAACAAGCCGGCGTCCAGTCGGCCCAGTCGCGCGGGCGCAGGAAGTCGCTGTAGAGCCGGGCCTCGGGCGTGCCGGCCTCGGGTTTCCAGTCGTAGCGCCACTTCACGATCGGCGGCATCGACATCAGGATGCTCTCGGTGCGCCCGCCCGACTGCAGGCCGAACAGCGTGCCGCGGTCGAACACGAGGTTGAATTCGACATAGCGGCCGCGCCGGTAGGCCTGGAAGTCACGCTCGCGCTCGCCGAACGGCATGGCCTTGCGACGCTGCAGGATCGGCAGGTAGGCCGGCAGGAAGGCGTCGCCGACGGCGCGCAGCATCTCGAAGCTGCGCTCGAAGCCGGCTTCAGCGAAGTCGTCGAAGAACACGCCGCCGATGCCGCGCGGCTCGTCGCGGTGCTTCAGGAAGAAGTACTCGTCGCACCACTGCTTGAAGCGCGCGTACTTGTCGTCGCCGAACGGGCGCAGCGCATCGCGGTTGACGCGGTGGAAGTGCGCCGCGTCCTCCTCGATGCCGTAGTACGGGGTCAGGTCCATGCCGCCGCCGAACCAGGTCACCGGCTCCTGGCCCTCGGGCAGCGCCGCGAGCATGCGCACGTTCATGTGCACCGTCGGCACATGCGGGTTGCGCGGGTGCATCACCAGCGACACGCCCATCGCCTCGAACGGCGCGCCGGCCAGTTCCGGGCGGTGCTGCGTCGCCGACGGCGGCAAGGTCTTGCCCTTCACGTGCGAGAAGTTGCAGCCGCCGCGCTCGATCAGCGTGCCTTCCTCGAGCAGCTGCGAGCGGCCCTCGCCTTCGAGCCTGCCGCCGGGCTCGCGCTGCCAGTGGTCGTGGCGGAACGGCTGGCCGTCCTCGGCCTCGAGCGCCGCGACGATGTTCGCCTGCAGGCCGAGCAGGTAGCCGCGCACGCGTTCGGTGTTGCTGCTGCTCATGAGTCAGCGCTTGATCGCACGGAAGCCGATGTCGCGACGGTACTGCGCGCCGTCGAAGTGGATGCCGCGCAAGGTCTCGTAAGCGGTCTGCTGCGCCAGCCGGACCGAATCGCCCAGCGCCGTCACGCACAGCACGCGCCCGCCCGCCGTGACGACGCCGCCGTCCGCGCCGGTGGCCGTGCCGGCGTGGAACACCATCGCGTCGTCGGCATCGGCCGGCAGCCCGCGGATCGCATCGCCCTTGCGGGGATTGAGCGGGTAGCCGCTCGCCGCCATCACGACGCCGAGCGCGACGCGCCGGTCCCACTGCAGGTCGACCTCGGCCAGCGTGCCGTCGGTCGCGCTCATCAGCACGTCGAACAAGTCGCTCTTGAGCCGCATCATGATCGGCTGCGTCTCGGGATCGCCGAGGCGGCAATTGAACTCGACGGTGCGCGGCTGTCCCTGCGCGTCGATCATCAGGCCGGCGTACAGAAAGCCGGTGAAGACGATGCCGTCCGCCGCCATGCCGGCAATGGTCGGGTGGATGATCTCGTGCATCACCTTGGCGTGCACGTTCGGCGTCACCACCGGCGCGGGCGAGTACGCGCCCATGCCGCCGGTGTTCGGGCCGGCGTCGTCGTCGAGCAGGCGCTTGTGATCCTGGCTGGTCGCGAGCGGGATCACGGACTTGCCGTCGCACAGCACGATGAAGCTGGCTTCCTCGCCTTCGAGAAACTGCTCGATCACGACGCGCGCCCCGCCGTCGTTGTGGACCACGCCGAGCTTGTTGTCGTTGCCGCCCAGCATCCAGTCGATCGCCTCGTGCGCCTGCGCCAGCGTGGTCGCGACGACCACGCCCTTGCCCGCCGCCAGGCCGTCGGCCTTGATCACGATCGGCGCGCCGTGCTGGTCGACGTGGGCATGCGCCGCAGCCGCATCGCTGAAGGTCGCGAACGCGGCGGTCGGGATCTGGTGGCGCTGCATGAACGCCTTCGCGAAGGCCTTCGAGCTCTCGAGCTGCGCGGCCGCCTGCGTCGGCCCGAACACGCGCAGCCCGCGCGCGCGGAACACGTCGACGACACCACCGGCGAGCGGCGCCTCGGGGCCGACGACGGTCAGCACGATCTTCTCGGACTCGACGAAATCGGCGAGCGCGTGGAAATCGGTGATCGCGACGTTCTGAATGCCCGGGTCGGCGTCGGTGCCGCCGTTGCCCGGCGCCACGAACACGGTCCGCACCTTGGGTGACGACTTGAGCTTCCACGCCAGCGCGTGCTCGCGGCCGCCGTTGCCGATGACGAGAACTTTCATTCGGCCCGCGCTTTCATTCTGATATTTCGGCGTTGTGGAACACGGCCTGCGTGTCGTCGAGCTCCTCGATCACGTCGAGGAGCTTCTGCATGCGCTGGGCGTCCTCGCCAGTCAGCGCCACGGTGTTCTCGGCGCGCATCGTCACCTCGGCGACCTCGGGCTTCAGGCCGGCGGCTTCGAGCGCGGCCTTCACCGCTTCGAACTGGGGCGGCGCACACAGCACTTCGATCGCGCCGTCGTCGTCGGTGATCACGTCGTCGGCGCCGGCTTCGAGCGCGACTTCCATGACCTTGTCCTCGTTCGTGCCGGGTGCGAACACGAACTGGCCGACATGCTTGAACTGGAACGCGACCGAGCCTTCGGTGCCCATGTTGCCGCCGTACTTGCTGAACGCGTGGCGCACCTCGGCCACGGTGCGCACGCGGTTGTCGGTCATGCAGTCGACGATGATCGCGGCCCCGCCGATGCCGTAGCCCTCGTAGCGGATTTCCTCGTAGCTCACGCCCTCGAGGTTGCCGGTGGCCTTGTCGATGTTCTTCTTGACGGTGTCGGCCGGCATGTTGGCCGCCTTCGCCTTCTCGACCGCGAGACGCAGGCGCGGGTTCATCGCCAGGTCGCCGCCGCCCTGGCGCGCGGCGACGGTGATTTCACGGATGACGCGGGTCCAGATCTTGCCGCGCTTTTCGTCCTGCCGGCCCTTGCGATGCTGGATATTGGCCCACTTGGAATGACCGGCCATGAGGCTCCCTTGTTGTCCTGAGACCTGCCGCCCGGCTGAATCCGGCGCGGCGCTGTTTGTTCGATAGACTGCAATTTTACTTGGGGCGTCGCCCCTTGCCACCGGAGCACCCATGGCCGAGCCCATCCTGATCGCCAAGCACGTGGTTTCCGCGAAGGAAACGATCGAGTGCTTTCTGCTGCCCGCACTCGCCAACCGCCACGGCCTGATCACCGGCGCGACCGGCACCGGCAAGACCATCACGCTGCAGAC
>Ga0307517_10008690_pt1 | contig 14534 bp, 16 predicted proteins | sample 23_EM_MG_FD_194515 | JGI IMG/M metagenome (GOLD analysis project Ga0307517, IMG submission 194515) | Populus trichocarpa ectomycorrhiza microbial communities from riparian zone in the Pacific Northwest, United States - 23_EM | ecosystem: Host-associated > Plants > Roots > Unclassified | place... | reverse complement strand
AAAATGCAAGAGATTTGATGTAACCAGTATGGCCAATGAAGGTCTCAATAGGGTGAGGGTCTAGGCTGGTGATGTCCCAAATATAGGCAGTGTTACAAACAGCAGTGCCAGGCACTGCCATTGACCACATAGAATTCAGCTATGATTGCTCTGGAATCAGAGTTTTGAACTGTGATAACTGCCTTATTGCACAAAACAAACTGAATGCCATCTGGGGAGAAAGCAACATGTGAACCACTATATGCAGGTGAGATTTGGAGGCCATTGATGTCCCACTGCTTTACTTTGTTGTTGGATACAGATAAAATGTATTGAGGATCTATGGGAGAGAAGCTAATATGCTTCACAGTACCCTGTTGTTGTATAACACAATGGCACTCCCCTGTCTGAATATCCCATAAGCAAATTGTGTCATCTTCAGATCCTGAGGCAATCATAGTATGGTCTGCTGAGATAGAGACAGAGTAAACACAGCCAGTGTGGCCAGTGAAGACCTTCACAACCCCACCAGTCTGTATATCCCAGAGCTTGACAGTTTTATCATCACTTCCAGATACAAGTGATCTCCCATCTGATGAGAATGCAAGAGACCCAACACAATCAGTGCACCTAGAAAGAGTAGCCACCTGGCTACCTGTGACTCCATCAAGGATGATGATAGCCCCTTCACCAGAGCCAACTGCAATGACACTGTTCAAGCATGAAAGGGCTGATGGGCTTATGTCTAATTAAATTATACGGGAACACATTCCCCATTTTTCTAGGAGTCCCATAACCACTCTAACCTCTTGTGAGAGCTCTGTACTATAGCACTCACGAAGCCAAGAGGAGGAAGGGCAAAATGGGAGGGCAAAATGGTATATCTGGGAAGGAGAGTCTTTGATTGTGTCAAAGTGTTCCAATAGGAAACACTGGCTGTCATTGGTCCACTTGCAGGAAAGTCCCACCTAAATAAACATGAATACAGGCAGACTTTTGCATTCATACACAACTCACCAACATATACTATTGCTGTATGTCATTAATGGCATAAATACCAGTATCAAGGTTTCCCATGAGGCTGAGGACCTCAACCCAAAACAAAAAATGTGATGTGAAGAACTTTTCAATTGCTTTGTGCACTTCCTCAACATCAGGACTGCTACTAGGGACCATAACAAGGTGTTTTGTCCAGAAGCAGCATGTATATCCCAATGCATCTCCAATGTAGGTTGCCCTGGATGTAGGAAGATCCTCAACCTTGCTGAGGGAGACATAATTATCTAGTTCACAAATATTCCTCTTCAACCCTCCTGCCATCACATTGAGACATGAAAGCAGGATTTCTTTATGGTAAACTGAAGGATCTATAAAGAATTGTTGGTCTGTGCATCGTCCCAGGTCCATGAGGAAGTCAGGAAATGACTTGTGGAAGACATGAATTGGTGCTGGATCAAGTTCACTTGTTGGGATGACAAGCAGTGAATGGAGGGAGCGCAGTGCAGTGGATACATTTGATATTCCTAGGAGGTCTGACAGGGCAGTTGCTGAGAGTGGGTTGAATATGAGCAACACTGCCCCAACCACAGACTTGAAATGAGAATAGAATATCCTGTCATCAGCCTGTATGTTGAGGAATGCTTGCTGCAGGACCTCAGTGTAGAGCTGATCAATTCCAGACCTTCCCTCTTTGGTGGTACTTTGAGGAAGCAAGGTGATGTCCTGAAGCCTCTCAGTAGGTTGGTGGTCTTTGGATGCAACAAATTTGACAACTGTCGAAGCGTAGATAAATAGGCCAGCTGCCTTCTTGCAGAGAGTGTCAAGGTCAGATGGACTTGGCCAGTCTCTTAGGAGGTTACAATTACTTCGGTTCTTGGTGATATCAGCCAGCTGGGTCCCAAAATATAGCCTGAGATCACTGTCCACAGAGGAACGTTCAACCTCATGGAGCCTAAGCACATCCGTGTGGGGTTGAAGCGACTCCAAACAAAATCCAGAGCGAATCCAAGGTTCGGGCCGACCAGTGATGAAGAATTTGACGAAGGGGATCTTGTCAACATAGCGGGAAAGCACAGAGAGAAGGGCGGATGCAGGTTCCTTGTCTCGGCACTCGTCGAGGGCGTCGATGATGATGAGGGTCGGAGATGGCATCGCCTGGAATGGACCAACAATGAGTTTTTCCATTTGAGAACAAGGTTTCCCCCGCCCAATTCCAGGGTTGGCCCTCAAGACACGGATCAACCTCTTTCGAAACAGGGGGTACCGATATGCGAGTTGAAAGGCGAGTGTCGGGAGGATCGCTTGAAGGTTGCTCCTGTCCTCGAAATTTCGCGAACAGAAGAAACTTGCGCCAAGTTTCCCCTCCGCGAAGGTAGTCTCGGCAAATGTCTGGGCGATGATCGACTTTCCGGTCCCCGCGAGGCCGTTGAGCCAGAACACGCGTTGACCTTGCTCATCCTCCAACCAATCTTCCAGTTGTACGAAGATACCCTTTCTCGTTCCCCTCAGGCACCCTCGCCTGTCGCCGGAGGAGTGGTCGGCCTCAACGGTGTGATGCATGCCGTTCAGAAGGATCAGTTCCATGTCTCCCTGTTCGCAAGTTACTACACGTGGTCGGGCAGTACGGGAATAAGGCTCACCATGAGTTGGCAGTTCTTCTCATAGATATCTTGTTGTAACGAGGTCTGAAATGAATGTCAGGCGTGGGTGAAGTGAGTTCGTCTGATTGCGAACCTGGTAGTCCATCACAGCATCGCGGATATCTTCGACCAAGCCATCCAGCTTATCCGCATTCTTGACGTTGCTGAAGAAACCCTCGACCTTCCCTTGCTCTGCCAATGGCTCGAGTTCTCTGAGAATGTTTTCCAGCCCCCTAACGATCCCCGTTTGTCAGACTCGGCTCTCGACCTCAGAGGGTCCGGGCTTACTGTTCCAGCTGCTTTCTCCTGTCTCGCTCCTTGAAATCATTCTCAGAAACAGATGAACAGAGTGAGGCAGAAAGGGTTTTGACCCTGGGTGCCAACAACTCTATCGTTTGCGCGTTTGCCTTCGTTCGCTAGGGTACCTGTAAGCGTTGTGCATAGTGTATGCCAGAGGAGGGCCGTACCTCGCAATTATCCAGGATATAGCAGAGACCTCCAGCAACAGATTTCAGTGGAGGGAAGGCGTCTGCAGATTCTTTCACCCCACGAAGGAACAATTTGGCCGCGGAAGACGCGAGGGGTTTCGAGTTCGATCCACCCTGGTCTGCACCGCTCGGTTTGCCCTCGTTGGGAAGAGGAGGAAGAGCCTTTTGGACACCACCGGGAACGGCAGGGGTGTCTATGTGCCCTGAAAGGTCAGGGGTACTACAACTGAAAGAACGTCGTTCACATACTGTCGGGTTCCCTATCGCAGGAGATCGATGGCATGGATGTGGGTGGATCAGCCTGGTCAACTCTCCTCCCATCACCACCGTTTCCCTCCCGACTCGGTCCACTTCCCACCGCGCCCTCATCAACCTCGGAGTGTAGGTGTGAGTTCCTCCCGCTAGCTTCGCTTCCTTCGACATCTGTCTCTCGCCCCTCTCGGTTACTTTCTCTCCCAGATCTTCCGTCTCGCTTGTGGCTACCTCTCGCGAGCCGAGGCTTCAATTTTTTGAACGGTTTCAAGAAATTTCGGGGATCTATGTCGGTGTCAGGTCGTCGTAGGTGGTTACGTAGTAGGCGGCTGAACTCGTGACTTCCATTCAATTGTCGACCAGCGTGAAGCGCCCAAATAATGCGTCGCCCATATCCCCCTTCTATATACAAGAGCACAGGCCTCCGATTACCTCTCGCTCTCGTTTACGGACGGGTACTCGCCGTGGCTGACCTGTGTCATATTGACAAACACTTTTGTTCAAGTACATTTTACCGGTTACTTGTTTATCAGTAGTATCTTCAGCCCCACATTTTTTTGTTGGACTCCCCGGTGTGCTTGCACCAGCGTGGTCATTCAAATCACTCAACTGCCAACATCGCGGGCGCAACCGTCGCCTACTCTGAAGATTCCCAACCCCGCTGGGTCTCGCCACCATCGACGTTCTCGTGGATGGGCGCGGATGCCGCCGGAGCCATCACAGAACAGTGTGCCATGACCGATATTTCCTTCCGTGTACCGGGATGATATACTGGCCCCATTGAATTACAAGATCCAACGAACGCCCTGGAAACCGAAAGTCTTGGGTCCACAGTGAACGTTTAATGACATCCCCAACCCAATACCGAGAAGTTGAGACCCCAACTCCCGACGCGTCATGAGGGAAGCAGCCGCGGGCGTACACCTGGCCCTTGTTATACTTCTGAAGCTCTTCTCGCAGATGAGAAAGAAACAAGCGAATGATTTGCGGAAGCCTTGGGGGTATGACCCATCCGAGAGAACTTGGATTCCTGTTCACACGATGGTCTCGGGGAGAAATCCCATTCATCGCCAGCGTTTTGGATGCGGACGTCGTGGCAACCCTTGTCCATCTGAAGGCAGAAGTGGAGGGGAAGTGGGGAAGTGGGATGAAGATGAGCTTCGTCGGCGGTTTAGAAGCCCGTTTGATTGCGAAAGAACCTGGTAACCTTGCATTTACCTCCGGAGGGAGGAAGCTTTCCTCAGAGACATCAATTTCAAAGGCAAACATGAAATCGGCGTCATCTTGGACCCCCCACGTCTACCCCCGATCATGCGGAGTGGACGCAGGGTGAGTCCACGATGAACTTCCCTTCCGACCCGCTCCTGGTCATAATTGCTGGGAAGCACAGATGGACCGCCACTCACGGAGGAAACGAATATCACAACCGTTCATTTGCAAAACGTGACGGGCTATAGCCTTCGCAAGTGAGGAATACCCGGTTCAATATGGCACGGGCACGCACTTCTCCAACGTGTGAATTGGTTGTCTCCGAGTCGTCCCGATGAATGGGGCGCGTTGGGTGCAGGCGGGGAATCAGCCGTGAACGGGTGTGCGCGCTGATCAGCACCAGCACCGGGGGAATCCCTGGCTTGGACGGGGTCACCGATGGTGGTTTGGATGTCCTCGCGGCGTTCGACAGTGGAAGCGCATGATAATTTTCTTCGAAGGTGGCGGCCGTGCTTTCATATCAGCGGGGTTCATGGAGGTGTTCTCGGTATGATTAGATTGGACGTTGAATGATGAGTGGGGTAGATAATGGGTAAAGTGGGAGGGACTGGGAAACAGGCGGTTTCATTGTTTGTTGGCTATGCCGAGAAGGGCTACACTGTTCTTCAAAACTCTCCCTCTAGCGGCGAACAGGCTGATCGCAAGACAGCTGACGAGGAAAGCCGAGAATCTATTCGAGTACAAGAAATACGAGACGATAACAGTTGCTGAGCAGAACTGACGGGTGGTTTTCACCGGAGAGGGCTGCAAGGACTTGCCTGAAGAAGGCCGCTCGCGAAATGGACCGTTCCTCAAAGACGGTTCTTGATGACGCGAAGATACCCCGGAGAACGGCGGGGGTGACTGGAATTCTGCTGGGCGACTGACCAGGTGGTGGCTGACTTGGTTTGTCTGCCCCAAAGGTGGAGGGAGTGACGGTCTTTGTGGAGGACAGGGATACGTTTGAATGGGAGGGCATGATGGCGGTTGTCGGCCTGCCCGTCTCAGTGATCTGGCATCAGAAGGTCGGGTGGACGGCTCCTACGGACCAGGCCCCAAGGCCTCACACCACACACGATGCAGGCGATAATCTTGCTCTAATCCTCGTATGTCCCCCGGCCTGCACTCGGTGCCCCTCCTTCATTTCACCAATCTCGACTACACCAGCCCCCACCCATACATTGGTCCAACTACGACGATGAAATTCTCGGCAATGTCTCCCCTCCCGCTCGCTAAGCGACTCAGCCTCCGCCGAGGCATGAAGTTATTACGTCCACACCATCCAAGGAACCCCATCCCCGAAGCCATGAAGGTCGTCTCCAGAGTCCCCGGTCCCGACGAACTCGAGAGGGTCCGGCACATTCTTTTCCCAGCTGGCGAATATACCGACATCACCGACGAGGAAATCGCTTTCGTCATCCCAAACTGCGTCAACCTCGAGGTCGTGCAGCTGTCCGGAATAGAGGACACCTCGGATCGGACGATCGCAATCCTCGCTGCAACCGCTACGAAACTACGTGGTCTCGACCTCGGAGGTTGTAGTCGCATTACGGACGAAGGCGTGTTGGAGCTTGCGGCCAAATGCACGACGTTGGAGTGGATCAGACTGAGTGGTGTCCCTGGTGTCACGGATTCCGCGATTTCTGCGCTCGTCAAGTCGTGCCCCAGGCTGTCCGAGCTCGAGTTGGATTCATGCCAAGGCCTAACCGCCATGTCGATCAGGGATATCTGGACTTTCACGAGAAGACTTCGGAGGCTGAAGTTGACGAGGTGCAAGCAACTCACTGCACACGCTTTCCCCGCCTTCGTGGACGAGAACACTTCCGTACCCCATTGGCAACCTACGCCTGGGGACGAGAAGGATTCTCTGCCAGGGTCCACGACGGTGTTCCCTCCATTGATTCTACCTCCGGCTTATTCACCCGACAACCTTCGCGTCCTGGATCTGGGTTACTGCACCAAAATCACGGACGACGCAATGGCTGGCATCATCTCCAACGCGACCAAGATTCAGACGCTCACCATCTCCGGGTGTGCGCACCTGACGGACAAAACGATGGATTCCATTTGCACGCTGGGGGAGAACTTGGAGGTGCTCACCATGGCCCACGTATCCAAGATAACCGATACTGGGGTGGTACGGCTGGTAGGTGCGTGCTCGCGACTCCGGTCCGTAGACGTGAATTGTGAGTTTTTCATCATGGTTCTCAAGATTAACGTAGACGCTCACAATAGATTTTCTATTCATAGTCTGCAGCAACCTCGGTGATCTGGCCGTGTTGGAATTGGCGACACTACCGTCGCTGCGGAGACTCAGTCTCGTTCAACTGCGCAAATTGACAGATAATGCGCTCTTCTTCCTCGCGGAACACACTCCAACATTAGAACGGCTGCATCTTTCGCATTGCGACGGCCTCTCGTTGGATTCAATACACCACGCGATCAGAAAACTTTCAGAGCTCATCCATCTTTCCGCGACAGGGATTCCCGCGTTAGCGCGACCGGGGGTAGAACGATTTTCCGAGAGACCACCACAGGTGAAGCGGCGGGTTTTCCTCCACTCTCGGACAATGTCGCAATACGACTGATGCCTGAACCCGATATAGGATAGTCCACCCGGCAACCAGGAACTGTTTAGGGTTTTCACCAACGAGAAAGTTAGGTTGCTCTGCGAATTCCTGGACAAAGAGATGGAACGACAACGGGAAGCAGAGGCCCGGAATTTCATCTTCGTACCGCGCGCGGACGATGCGAAGGATCTCTACTGATGGATTTGGTGAATGGAGGGTTGCTTAGCAGTCGGATCGTCGCTGAGCGCTGAGCTGCTGACACCCGTGGGATTGATATCTTTGTTCAGGTTTAGCTGACAGGAACAACCATTTATCTGGGCGCTGATGGTGTATAGGGTGTGGGGCTTCCTCTGCAGACAAATTTCCAGGGTCTTTTTTTTTTCTTCCTTTTTTTTCTTGTGTTTCTGCTACTAGGACGTGCTCACAGATGTATACTTACTACATAACTACTGCTCAGTCGCTAGCGCTCGTAATGTATGCTAATGTTTGTCGTGAAGCGCTTTCCCCTGCGCCGAGCTGTGGGGTCTCGGTAATGGACTTCCCTGTCAAGGCACGTGCCGGACAGGTTGAGGACGTTATGATTGGGCCAAACGCCCCCTCCCCTCCCCTCTGGCTCGATTCGCCAACGAGCTCGACGCTCGCACGGTCTTCATTTCTCTCCTTTCCCTCCACGACACGTCCTGGTCGCCTCCCAGGCCTTTTTGTTGCGATTTCCGAGGCAAGAGAGGCTCCCCAGTTCGTCTCCTGTTCCGCTTGCCCGATATATTCAACAAGTGTTCAATCTTGTTGGATTGAACACCCGTATATATTCTCCCAGAACCGTCTCCTGGACATCTGCTCTCCCAACCCCATCCCAGCCTCACGAGATTTACTGTCCAGCCCTCGCAGCGTCAATCTCTTTGGTGCCGCGCCCTCGATAGCCCCGTCTCGGCTTGACGCACCTCCTGCATTGAGGACCACGGCCCTGGGCTTGGTTTCACAAAGTCCGTATCTTACCTCACCCTCGGGCGCTATACCCTAACAACCTTAAGTCTAACGTCTCTGCCGTTTCCAGCTATTGTGTTCGTGGTATGGCAACTGAAGTTCACTCAGTCCCCGCACCACCAACCCTCCTCGAAAGACGTTCGGGTTCACGATTACAGTTACTCTCCGACCATCCCACTCCCCACCTCACGGATTCACACACCCAGAATGAGGTTGAGGCCACTCGAAGTGCCCGTGGAAGCTTCGCCTCTTCGCTCACGTTCACCCCATTAACCCCGATTCTCGCCTCGCCTGTCCCCACTCCGGCAATCACGACCGCGACCCCCTCAACCTCCGGCGCGAACCTGAACCCGGCCGCCATTCCCACTAATTTCGCACAGAATTCTGGAGGGATCAAACACAAACGATCGAGGTCTACCCTGAGCCGGTTACATGTGGCATTGCCGGTGGACTATTTCGACGCACAGAATCATGCTAGGTCTGCCACGGTGCCTGCCATTCCCGTCCCATCCCTCGGTTCTGGGCAGCTTCCTGGTTCCCCGCCCTCTCCTCGGTTCCTCAAGGACATTTTCATTATGGACGGCATCCCGATTGCCAGGACCCCTTCGCCCTCAGATGACAGAGAGGTAGACTTTGCGACAGTTTCCCCGCAAGTCTCAGTCGCGCCGAAATTGCCAAGACCCCGGACCAAACCGGTCCGGAAATCATTCACGTTAGGATCTGATGATGAGGACGACTTGCCCGAGCGGCAGCAAAAATGTGAGGCGACCGCGAAGGCAAAAAAGTTGGAGAGATACGATGATTTAAGGAGGTATCATGCTCTCATGGAGTTGTTGAAGACTGAGGCAAAATATCTCCAAGATTTGCAGATTCTGATCAATGTATGCACTTCTTGTTGCCAGCCTGACGTCTATACTAACTCCTCTACGCAGGTATATTTACAACAACTGCACAATGCAGTCACCTCTCGCTCTGTCGCTTCGTATTTTGGGACCTCCGCATCACCTTTAAAGCAGACACCATCTCCCTCTCCTTCCACCTTTAATTCCACTCATACGCAAGGGCAACCCACGAACCCCCCTCCCTCGCCTGTCCACCCAACTCCCACTGTCCGCCGAAAAAGTGTTGGAGCAAGTGACCGTGTCGAGACCGAGAAAGACCTGCCGTTCACACGCCCCGTTTTTACGGAGGAAGACATGCAACTGCTCTGCCGAAATTCCGACGAGATCTTCACTTTCCACGAGTGCTTTGTTGGTGACCTCAAGGAGGCGTTGGCACCCCTGGGATCCAAATTCCGGTTCGACACCGAGGACGAGTACGCATACCTGGACATGCCGAGGCACGATACGCTCGAACTCGCGATTCAGATCACCGTCTCCATGTTCATCGATCGAGTGAGTCCCCATTCCCGGCCATCTCCACCATCCGTCATTATCGTCACCCCTTTCGATTCTCTTCATGAAATTACGTGATACCAACGGCTAACCCGATCTTAGGCCCAGTCTTTCAAAATCTATCAATCCTTTTGCTCAACACATTCTGAGGCCGTTGAGCTAGTTCAGCGTGCAAAGAGAGTATCTCCGGCTGATTGGGAAGCTTGGGAGAAACGGTGTAGGAAGCGCGTGGTCGAAAACAATCGGCGTGATTCGCTGCCAGTCATCAGCATCAGCACCGCGGCTCAGTTTGAGTTGGATGGCGACTCAGGTCCTAGTCCTCGAGAAGCATCACCGGCCGGGGGTCTCACGGCAAAGAGGCCACATTCCTTCATGTCACCGAAGCCTTTGAGGGCGAACACTGCCCCTCCGCACCTCGTGTCCCGTCACAACCATCACGGCCATGGTCAAACTCCTAGATTGGAATTTCTGGACCACATGATCAAACCCGTGCAAAGGATATGCAAGTACCACCTTCTTCTGGACCAGCTGAAGAGTCGTATCACCAGCCACCCGCACTCCCAGCAATGGACGGCAGGAGGCTCATACCATTCACATCCCAATCCTGGTGCGAACGTGGATGTAACCTTCGACCACGCGGAGCTATTCAGTGCGGGGCAAACGGAGTCCCTAGTCAGTCACGCGTGCGAGGCTATGCGTGAAGTTGTTAACTCTGTCAACGATGACCGGAGAAAACATGAAGACCGGTGGAAAGCCCTTATCATTGCTTCCCGTACTGTCCCTTCGCCTGCTACGTCGTCTTTGTCATCTCCCCATCCTCAGCTAACCTCAGAGTTTCTGATGACTCTGGGGAATTGCTCTATGGGCGGCGCCTTGGACGTTATTTATCATCGGCCGACATCAAGTACCATGACAAAGGCGAAGTACCTCGGCGCGTTGTTGTACGAACAGGGTTACTTGGCACTCGTCAAGGTGGGGAAAGGCAAGACGTACGAGCCTCAGCATTGGTTTTCCCTCAAGGACTTTGATGTGCTTGATTTCAATGACGAGGATGGTGAGTTCCAGCCTCGATTGCGACCCCCAGAGGCTTTACCTGACCGATGAATTATCATAGGGTCCTTCCCGTACTCCTTCCATCTCACTGGTTACGGACACCATTTCCAATTTGCCGCCGCTTGCCAGAAGGAGAAGGAATTGTGGATGGAATGTTTGCGGAAGGCGATCGTCGCTGCGGCTGAGAGAGACCCAGCAGGATTACCCTCAAGTTTGGTGGACGAGAATAAGGAAGAAGCCGTTCCCACACCCTCGGTTGCAGTTCACGACGCCCCGACAGAAGGGTTACCCACCATCCAGTCGGAGACAGAACATCTCGAGGCCTTCCTGGCATCTCACCTTGGGATCACAAAAGTCATGTTAGAGTCCAAGGCTCTCTCTGAAGACAGTCACTCGACTCGGACGGACCCTCGCTCCCAATCTCAACCGATCAGTAGACGTGGGTCGAGTAACTCGGTCCGAGCCATCTTCAGCCCCTTCCTCTTTGATTCTGGAGTTCGCCTCGTGCGCCCGACAACTGTACAACGACATCACACCGATCAAGGTCTCTCAGACGTCATCTCGGATTCGTGTCGGGACGCTAGGAACCTCGCAGAGTTACAGAATCAGGAATTATTCCAGTTACCCAGGCCGATCACGAGGTCTAAGAGTGGGGTGGCCGTGTCAGGATTGAAGGGGAGGAAGGACAGTAGGATATTCAACAGGAGAAGCTACTGTACACCCGCCGCTTCCACTTTTCCGCCAAACTCTGCCAATTCGACCCCGGCTACGACGGAGAAGAGAGTCAAGCAGAAGAAGGAGCGACCGTCGAGCGTTATGGTGTTTACGCAGTCCTGGCCTGGGGAAGACTCGACCCCACATTCAGCCCCCACGTTGCGGACTCCTAGCCTTACGACCCTGAGTCCGGAGGAAGATCGAATCCAACCGGCGCCTCCTGATGTGACTACGTCGGTGTGTTCCTCTGGAACGAGATCAAACGTCGGGTCGGCCCTCGATAGCCCTACTGGGTTGAGAACTTCGTCCTTTGGTTCACCGTACATCCATTTGGGCACGGTAAAGTCCTGCTTCGAGAGCAGCTCAGATGCGGGCAGGGACTACAGGCCGAAGAGGAGCAAGTCGATGGTGGATAATGTCAAGTCTTTCTTTGCTTCCCCCTCCAAGAAATCGACCAGGCGTCCGTCCACAGGAGATGCCTTGCTTGCCGATGATCTGTCATTGATGAGGGGGAGGACCCGAAGTTCACCCACATCTTACCTCCACGACCCTTTGGGACCTTCCTTACCATCTGTTACTGTGCACCCCGTCGACGTCGACGCTGACACACCAACATCAGATAGATCGCATCGGCCTCCACCTGATCAAAGGAGAGATCCCGCCCTCGGACGGAAACGATCGTTGTTTGTGTATGGACGACGTCAGGGGGCCGATATTTCCAAGCTAACGGCTACAACGGTTTTATCAGCAACATCGTCGGGCACCGAGACGAGCGGTTCGAATTCTCCGGTTCGTCGACGATCCGTAAAAGACATTCTACTGTATTTCCGGAACAGCTGATTCGTACAGCAAACCTACTCCCCCTCCCCTCTTTTTTATCGGTAACTTATTCCAGACTATTTTTTTTTTCGTTCATCCCTTCGAACTTGTTTTCATTGATCTTTGCCACACAACCACACAAACACCACACACATACTCGTACACTTGCCTCTCCATTCTTCGTTTGCACTGGACCCTTGTTTTATGTTATTGTTAGTCAGACACCCTTTGGCTTGCACACTCTTCTTTCCCTCGGACTGAAGCCACCCCCACATCTGTACTACTCGCCATTCTACACCCCCCTCGTCTCACACAACTATAAGTTACTCAGTTACTCCGCATCTTGTCCCCCTTTTCTTGTACTCCATTTCCTCTCTTCCACTCCATTGACCCTTTTCTTGGACGTCCTCCATCCATATGTTCGCTTTATACCGTGCAGTTCCATTTTACCCACCCCCTGTTCCATATAATCCCCACACATTGGATTCTGTGTACTATCGCGTGACCTTCTCGTCTTGGCACAGACACCACTTTCATTCTTCCCCTTCCCCTCCTTCCCTATGCATGTCAAGGAGCTACGTTTTTATAATCACTCTTTTCTCTCTCCCCTGTACAATTTAGAGTTAATATCTTGTTTTTGTTCTCTGATCCCCCTCCCCGGTCCCCGCTCGCTCCCACTCCAGACTCACCCCTCTTGCCCAGCATATTGACAGTCACGTAGACACATACCATCTAATAATCGAACCAACGGATGTATCCGACACCCATCTTATTCGTCACCTATGTATGTGAGTTCCAGCCATACCCCGTCTGCTTAAATTTCGTCCGGCGAAAAAAAAGGGTGGAGGTTGCATGTACACGTACGATTTCGATATATCGATACAAAGGCTGACGGGAATATTAGAGGGGAGAGGTAACTAGAAAAGATCGAGAGCTGAGTCTGGGCATGATATGAGGGGATAAGAAAAGTGTAGTGTCCAGACAGACAAGAAAGGAGAGAGAAGAATGGACAGCAGATAACAAAACATATATCAATATAGAATAGATTTCTCTCGATTGAGGAAAAGGAGGGAAGTGTCAAACTTCCCCCCGGAAGGTCCAAGGTTCCTGAGGTATCAGACCGTGAGCGCGTAGCAGGGCACCCCACCTGAAGTCAAACGATCATCTGTCTGTCGCCCGAAGGGAAAACGAGGAAATCTTTGGCTTACTCTTCTTTCTGCCGCTCTGCCTCGTACAGTTGCAGCTTCAGTTGTCTGGGTGAGTCGAGCGATGTCAGCAACGTCCAATCGAACCATTCTACTGTGAGGGACTTACGAGTTCTCCTTTGATAAATCGTTCCTCGCCTGCTTGGCTTGTTGAAGATCGGTACTCAGGGCTGTCCAGGCTTCATCGTCGGGTAACTGAGCATCATTGTACATCGAATCGAGCTCCTCATTGAAGGCCTAGATCAAAGTGGTATGGCTGAGATCATTACCCATACAAATCACACGCTCTCCTCACCTCGTACATGATCTCCTTCTCGGCGGTAGCATCCGCAAGGAGGTTCTTGACGAGTTCACACTGACGTCTGATGCTCTGTAACTCGATTTTGACCCGCTCGTGTTCCAAAGCTCGCTACAGAGCTCCTCGTGAGCTAGAAAATGGAGAGCGTGGAGGAACTGTACCTCGCGTAGTTTGGCGGAGATCTCCCTAAGACCCTCTTGGGCAGCGTCCTGGTTCTCCGCCGCCTGAGCTAACTTCCCGTCCACATCGAAAACGAAACTTTCGATTGCTTTATCGAGACCATCCAAACGAAGGGGTTCGTTCGTCGTGGAGGGGAGGGGCGACACCCTCTCAGAAGTATCGACTGTCGGTCGTACCTTCCTTGGTGTCAGGTCGCCGTTCCTTCTCCCAATCAGTTGTCGCATCTCGTCCATCCGCCGTTGTGCCTCCTTGGTCTTCGACTAGTGAAAACACGTTCAGAGAAAGATTGCAAAGCCAACTTACCACAGGAGTCGAGGGCGCTTGCGGTGTCCAAGTTGCGCGTTTCATCGGCGAAGGGGGAGAGTCGAGTCGAGAGTTGTCTTCCAACGAAGTGTGCACCTTTGAAGAGGAGCTCTTGAATTGATCAAATTCAAGTTTGATTCTCTTGACGGCTCTTTTCGAAGATTCGATCTAAACCGAAACCGTAAGAACGTCTGCGGCATCCAGGAGGTCAGAGGGACTCACATCGATCTTGGTGGATTCAGCAAGCTTGATCAACTTGTCCAGATCATCGTTCTTCCAGGCTCGTTCCACCGCGGCCGGCAGGGGAGTCGCAGGAACCGGATTTATCTTGACCGGCTGTACGATCTTGCCGACCCTAGGCGACACGCGCTTCGGCGACATACCCTTCCCCGCAGGTTTAGACAAGGG
>Ga0307517_10008689_pt1 | contig 14535 bp, 6 predicted proteins | sample 23_EM_MG_FD_194515 | JGI IMG/M metagenome (GOLD analysis project Ga0307517, IMG submission 194515) | Populus trichocarpa ectomycorrhiza microbial communities from riparian zone in the Pacific Northwest, United States - 23_EM | ecosystem: Host-associated > Plants > Roots > Unclassified | place... | reverse complement strand
AACACAAATATATATATATATATATATATATATATATATATATATATATATTCAGTCATGCTTTATCATTTCTTTTAATTTAAACCAAATAAACATCAACTTAATTCTTTATTATTTTATTTTTCACATCTATTTAAATTATTAAATTAAAAATTACTTGTGAAATATGAAATATGACCGATATGCTTTTTTATAAACAAGAAAATTCAAATAGGATTTGATTATGTCATAAAACAAATCTAACTTAACATTTATATATATATAATCCATAGCATGATTTATCAGTAGTCTTATAGTTTTTTTCCGACAAACTTCTGGTTCCGGCGCCGTCTGTGATTTACTGCTCCTATGTCCAATTTTTCGGTTTAATTTGCACATGCATGGTTCTACACAATCGTTTAGTCTACCTGACCATTGCACAGTACAAAACTCAACCCGAATGTTCAAAGATTTTCTTTGGTACTATCTAACTTTCATTTAATTATTTATAATAATAACTAAAGAGTTAATTAGATTACATGCAAGTTTTTTTTGCACAGTACAAAACTCAACCCGAATGTTCAAAGATGTTCAAAGATTATTTATATTAGCAAGTTTGGGGTTTAAAATAGGTTTATTAAGGTTTATAAGTTTTTTTTGGTTTCAAAACTTGAAACTTGAGGTTGAGGTCACTAGAGGTGTGGCAGGAGACCCAACCAGTAAATGATACAAAATTAATTAATTAAAATAATATTTAAGTGATTATTTAATTATGTCTTTTTTAAAGAAAATTAGGGTTTTTATATGATAATATTCTTGATTGCTTTATGAATAATTATTTATTAGCTTAATATGCAGAAGTTTTAAAATAATTTACTCATTAATAATTTATGAAGAATAAAATATTTATTTTTAATTTATTTTTCTTGTATTTTTTTTCATATATGTGCATAAAAACAATTGATTCATGATTTCAAAAAATAATAATTGAGACTTGCTATAACAACTATAGTGAGTTTTTACTTCAAAAACAAAACTTGTCATAAAAATATATTTTTTTCATAAAATGAAAAACAAATGCAAGGATAAGAAAATTTGGTTTTTGTTTAAAGTATACATTTTTCCTTTCCAATTTAAATCATTATATTTTTTTTTGTGGGTATTTGTTTCTTATTGTTGTTACTTTTTATTCAATGAACTACATTGCTAATAAAAAAAACCATTTTATTCTTAAAAAATAAAAAATAAAAAAAGACAATTTTGACAAAAAAAAAAACCCTCATAGATGATTTATGGTCTGTCAGTGAGTTTATCGGTAATAAAATTATCGACGGATTTAAAGACGGACAAAACACGCCAAACGAAAAAAAATTATCCATTTTAATACGTCGGTATTTTTATACTTCACATATCACCAACAAAAACAAAGCATTGGTAATGCCAACTGTGAGGTTTTTTTTTTAATATTACCGATGAAATAAAATCATCAGTGATTAAACAATGGCACATAAGCATTTGTAGTAATTCTTTATCAATTATCTGAAATATACAAATGGATTTAACATGTCGATAAGACCATTAGTAATATTTTTAAAAATATTTTTTTAAAAAAATCTATTAAACAAAAGTAGAAAACAACTAAAAGAAATCAAATTAAAATAAAAAACAAATATTTATTACAAATTTAAAAATTTATAAGTTCAAATACAATTAATCTATAATAGAAAGGTTTGAGAAGGAGGATGAGGCGGGTCTCACCTAGACCGTGGGGCCAATAAAAGAGAGCACATGTACAACTCATCTGTGATTTTATCTCCATTACCAATCGATGGAGTTCGGTCATCTCCTCAGCACTGAGTCATTCTATCTCAGCAACAAGATAAGCCGACCGAGTTTGAACTTGTTGGTCTAAAATCATCTCGAACTCTGGAGTTTGAGTGCTCAAAACCAATTACAAGCATCCAATGGTTGAAACACTTCGGGTTGTTCGTAATTCCTCGGCCATAGTATTTGAGATATCGTACACCTGATTTTTATCAAGTCCACCGAACGATCCTACCTCCAACCATAAATCTAGATTGAGTTCTAGAAGAGTTGAAAGATCATCCATGTATCTCTCCTTCAACCAAGATTTAAATTTATCTTAAAACAAGTCAACAAATTCAAAAAAATATTAATTTAAGAAAAGAAATTGTTGAAATCCAACATGCCATAAAGTGCTGAGCTCGGCTATCCACAAGATGAACACCATTTTTTTACGGTCATCATTTCACACGTGCATTCTACAAAAAGCTCCATCAAACGGTTCATGTCTAAAAACTGTAGTCTACAAGAGAAAAATGTTGCTAGTTAAACATATTAATATAAAACAAAAAAATTAAAAAAATGAATGTGTTAAAAAAAGAATCTTACCATCCGCTTTGCATGCAAAGCAAACAAAATGAATCCGCTAGTGTGTGTGGTAATGAAACCTTGAATTCGCCAATTTTGGTTCTTTGAGCTAGATTGTGACCGTCACATGAAACGCTCGGACATTACATGTTGAATATATTCTGCCCAAACATCCTTTTGGATGTAAGAAGGTCTTAAATCCTTCTAAATCATCATGTTATTCCAACATGGAAGCTCTCTTTCTTTCAAATATTTTTTCTTTATTTCTTTTGCACATTATACCAAAAATCACATAGCCTATATGGTACAAATGAATTATCTGTTACTAAGTGAAATAGAAAATTTTAAAATTTAGATTAAAAAAAATTATCTTGATTTCAATCTTATTTAATTGTAGTGTAATTCTTCTAGACCCTCTTGACAACAACGTTGTCTGCTCTATCCCAGTAAAAAAATTTCTTGCAGTTTAAATTTGTAAAAGAATAATTTCAATAATATTAATAAAATAATTGAATTAACATAAAAAAAATTATTTAAATTAATATTAACCTTAAACCTTCTGAACCATGAATTAATCATGGGTTTCCATTCAGGATTTATAGAAACCTGACTCCATTGAAATAATGACACTTTCATCGATGATTTCATCGCTAATGTTATGGTTTGGATAGCCATAATATTTGTAAACCTGAAATTGCATTCGTTAATTGAAATTAATTTTTCCAAAATTATTAACACGTTTTTTATTTTTTAGTAGTGGATGAAAGGAAAACAAACTTACATTGAAAGGTTAGGCTTCCACTGGGCATGGTACTTCCTAGTAAATGGATCCTGCTCTGAAAGGACCCCTCATTGGCATGGCGGCATCACACTTGATGAGCCCGCGTTGATAGTGGGTTTTTTTTTTCCTTCTAATGACTCATTATTATTAGAAGTATTGTTAGAAGAATTAACAGTGATCTTGTCTATACGACATGTTATTGACTTTCTCCTATGCATTTATACAAATTAAAGGATTAAGATACCATGAACAATTCCTATTGTATAAAAAAATCAACAATACCTCATTTATACAAGAGACCACCCAAAATTTCTTTACTTGCAAATACACAACAATTTAAATTTGATTGCCACAAACCAATTGATTTTATCAATTTGTTTCCTTGACATGAAGTAAAGAGTTCACTCAACTTGTACTCAACCTAGTTTTTAAATTGTTTTTTTAAGTTGGTTTTTTATTAATACATATATTTATTATAGCAAAACCTAATTATTGAATCTTTACTTTTTAACTAGAATTTCACTTTATATAGCAAAGCTTCTTTTCTATAATTAGGTTATATATACAATTACTATCATAATAATATTATATAGTATATCCTATAAAAATCAATCTAAATTTATAACTTTAACTTGTAATTGAAATTGAACTTATAATTATAAATATATGATAATTAATTATTCTTAACTAAGAATATTTAAAATTTATTAATGTTTAATACAATATCATTAACTAATTATAATTAAAATCAATCCTATACATTTAATTGAAATTGAACAATAAAATAAAAAACAAATCCAACTAAAATTCAACACCATTGTTCTCATATGAAAACAATTTCAACAACAACATTCATACCATTATTAAGAACAGAAAAATTAAAAACAAAAACAAATATAATGTAAAAAACACAAAAAAAGATGAAAAAAAATAAAGATCTTACCTTAATTTCATTGTTAGTGAAGCTAAAAAGAGAAAAAACAAACAAATTCATAAAATATGTTAACTGACAAAAAAATTGTGAAGGGAAAAGAGAAGAGAAAAAAAGAGAGGGATGTTAGTGTTTTTTGCAGAAGAGAAAGAGAGAAGAAGAAGAAGAAGAAGAGGCATGTATGTTATTAAATTAGGGGTTCTGGTCTTTTAATTTGGGGCTTTTTTACCAATGGTTTTACCGACGGATAATTAACTATTAATTTATGGATTTTAATGTATTTTTAACATTTTTTATCTGTGATTTTTCCTAGAATATTTAATTGAAATTTTCAATTTATTTGAAAATATTCAGAAACCCCCCAAGTATTATCGATGACTTTTCAGTCTGTCGGTGATTTTGTCTGAAAGGAACAGTAATTAATAGTGTCATTGAGAAGTGAACGATTCCAAAGCTCTCAAGAAAATATCAACAGACATTAATCATTGGTGATCCCGTATGTAATGAACATCATGAATAGTGTCATTAAGAGGTGAACAAATCCAAAGCTATTTGAAAAACACTAATGAAAATTAACCATCGGTGATCTCGTATGTAATAGACATTATGAGCAATGCCATCGAGAAGTAAATAGTTCCGAAGGTCTTGGGAAAATATCGATGGTCATTAACCGTCGATGATCCCGTATGTAATGGACACCATGAACAATATCATTGAGAAGTGAACAGTTCTCAAGCTCTCAGAAACATACTGATGATCTCAATCCATTGGTGTATCAGTTGGCATTTTACATTTTTTTCAGTAATGCCGTTGGTATAAAAGAGTTTTTGTGGCCAAATTGTATTTGTATTCCTTATCTATCCTTCCTGAAAATACTCAAAATCACAATAACATGCACAACACAATAACATCAGTTCTATGTATAATAATAAAATCATAGAAAATAATTGTTTCCCTATCATGTAATAATAAATTGATGTCATTTTCATTACATTAAAGTTAATTTCATTACATATTAATCAAAATTCTCTTCTTCATCAATTTCATCTTCGTCATCTTCATCACAATCTTTTACATAGATTTCATCGCTACATCATCTTCATCGATTTCTGTATGTCAAATGGTTCTTAAAATATCATTTAACTACTTAATATCAACATCAACAAAAGTCTTCTCACTAACACAAAAATTTGAGTTTTCTTCTAAGTCGGTAAACAGAGTAACTCGATATGGATCAATTAACCCATCAAGTTGTAAGACATAATCTCTCATAGTTACTTCATTGTTATCATCCTAAAAAACCAAGACATGACTCTTGGATTTGGTTTTTACTATGGATAATCAATCAACTCTCAAACGATCCTTTCTAAAGGAAGGAGTGTATATGAAATTAACTTGATGGCATTGCTTGGCGAAAACAAAGACATCGTTGACGTTACAGAGTCTAGCCTGTGTAATAAATTTGACCAAACCATGATGGGGATCTACTCTCTATTAGTGATATCATATCAATAGGATTTAAGTAAAAATAACTATATTCTGATCTCTATGATATTGCAACTCAATAACCTTTTCTAACTTCTTATAGTAGTCAACTTTGAACTCATTAGAAGTCGATCATTTAACACATACTCCACTGTTATATGTCTTTTTACTCTGACCATACTCTTCAATATAAAAAAAAAAAGTTCATTGATGAAATACCTATTATAGCACTTCACCTTTTTTTAAGGACTCAGACTTAGTAAATTCAAAGTAGCACTAACATTCTCACCCAATTGATAAACCCAGTACATAAATTACAATAATTAACAGTTAACAAGAAATATGTAATGAAATTAAGTATTTTGAGAGATAAGAATAATTAAGCAGTCCCTACATGTGTTATGAACCACATGAAAAATTGTTCATCTTGTAATAAAAAAAAATTAGAATTTAGTCAGCTGTGAGTTTTTGGATAATAAAAATTGATCATGTTGCTTATGAGGAATTCAATAATTTATCAATTTATGATAGTATAAGAGATAAATTATTTAAAAGTAACATGTTAATTATTATATTTATTGAATAAAAGGTCTCAGTTCATTACAATTTTTCATAAAGGTCGTCTAGGATGAGAAAATATTAACAAGTTCTCACTCAAAGACACTTCCTCACTGTTGTCGTGCCTTAAAATGTGGTTTATTCTTGTTTTCAAGTGAGGCTCGAAATAGTACAAGATAAATGTTGAGATCTCTTCAACAACATAAACCTTGTATATCAAAGCCTCAATATGCGCCTTTTTTTTTTTAAGATCAAACAAGTACCTACATAGAATCAAAGGAATGTTTTCAAATTAAAAAAAATGAATTTTAATTATGATGTATATGTAATATCTAACCTCTCGAATGGATGCATCCATCTATATTGGATTAGGCCTTCAATATTTTCCTCAACCGATAAATATATGGGTAAATGCTTCATTGAGTCGAAAAATGATGGAGAAAATATCATCTCAAGTTTGCAGATTGTCTGGATGATATTTGTTTCAAGCCTCTTTATGTGTGTGTTTGCAACTTATTGAAGCATATATCTTTAAAAAAGTGACTGATCTTAGTGAGTGCATCACATATCCCCTGTGACAACAAATCCTAGTAAGCTAGTTGAATGAGTATTTGTATAAATACATGACAGTCATAACACTTCATTCCATACAATTTGTAATCCTCCAAATTCACCAATCTAGATATGTTCGAAGCATATCCATCAGGAAAACTTAGACTCTTGAGTCATTGGTAGACCAATAGATGTGCATTCTTATCTAAGGCAAAGTTGGCTTTGGGCTTTGTGACCCATTAAAAACCAACTCCATATTTTTATGGTGACAAAACAAAGTATATTCATTCAAGCCTTCATGTTGTCATTTGTCTTCCCTTTCACATCCATAATTGTGTTAAAAATATTTCCAAACACAATCTTTTCATTGTGCATGACATCAAGATTATTACAGAGGAGATTGTTCTTCCAATAAAAAAGCTCTCAGAAAATACATCGCTTTACCCAATTATAAATCAACTAAAATCAGAAAAATTCTACTTACTAGATTTAAAATCAAAGACAATGTCATCGTACTGCGACACCATGTCATATAATTCTTCGCCTGATGGTAGAGGTAGTGTAACATCCCTTTTAACTCTACCGACAAAAACTATCGGTGGCAATAAAAAATGTTTTGTCGTTATTTGTTAACGTGAATGTCTTGTTATTTTCCTTACAATATGGACATACTAATTTTTCATGCATGTTTCTACTAGAAATCATTCCATACGCAGGAAAATCATTGATAATCCACATCAAAACTACCTTCATTTAAAAATTTTGTTTCATCGATACATCATAAGTCAAAGTCCTAGATGACCACAACTACTTTAACTCATCAATCAACAGTCAAAGACAAACATTTATATTCTGACTAAGACTATTAGGATCGATTATAACCGTAAATAAAAACATGAACTCCGGCCTTATACATGATATGATCAAAAGATTGATGTCTTATCCCAAGTGCAGGAGTGTCGAAGTAATAAATAACCCAGCAAGACCGGGGTCGAACCACATGGAGGTGAACTATATAAAATTATAAACAATAAATGAAAAGGAATTGAAGAGAACTTTTGAGATGTGATATTGATGTAAGGATTAAACAAGGATAAAACAATTGTCAAGGTTAGAGGATCCACTAATGATATTTCAAATACGTATAGTATAAACTCTTTTTATTACTCAACTGGAAACCACACACAAAGGAGGTTCCAATCGAATTATAAATTATTAACATGATTATATTAATTATCTTATTTGAGTAATGTCAATGCTTGTAATTGTGGTCAAGTATTCATGGTGATAACTTATGTTAACAACAAATCAAGATCCTTTCATAGCACAAGTGTCGGTTATACCATATAGTAGGCTATGAAAGTGCCAAGTATTTATTGTACCAAGGATTGTTCAACACAAATCTAGATTAATCATTTAACAAGCAAAGTATTACGAGTGAGTAAGATAACAAATATAAAACATGTTAGTATCAAACATTAAAGTCCTTGTTGAGTTTATATTATATTTATTCTTATTCCATTAGTGTACCCTTTTCACCTTGACAAAATTAACTTAGCTAAACATAATGAAGAAGAGAAACATAAATAAACAAAATAAAAACATAATAATGATATACATTAACTAAGTAAAGAAAATGAAATGAAAAGTATAAATAAGAGATTAATATAACATAAAATAAAACTTGAACATTAAAATACAAAGAGAGAGAGAGTGATCTTGATCTGAACACCAAGATGTCTAAATGTATGGCAAATGCCTCCTTTTATAGGCTAAAATTCAGAACTATTGATTTGATGACTAATTATTGAGTGGGTGGCCAGCTCTTGACTTGGTGACAACCATTATCTTCTTGTCTGAACAAAACGTCATTATTAACATCAGAATTTGAACATATAGTCTTCATGAAAGTTTTGGGAATTTGTCTCTGCTTTCCAACAAAACAAGAATGAGCTCATTTGGACTTCTAGAACTCAAGATATGGGCTGAACACTGAATAGTATCTGGGTTGCAGGACAAATTCTGACTTCTCTTTTGTTGCTACAATTTGAACTTGAAAACGGCCGTTTTGAATCTTGGACTCTAGTTATGATCCAATAACCGAATGATGTTCCAGTTTGAATTGAACCAGCATCTTTTTTTTAAGCTTAGCCCTCTATTTGTCTTTTCACTTTCAATAGTTAAACACATCAATTAATCCTTTAAATTGTGAGATATGCCTGCATTTAAAATGAGCATTTACCATAAATTAAATATATTTTATATTATCAGACTTGTTATTATAAAACATGCTTAAGTTAGGAAATTTAATGATATTTTAAGTACAATATGATGATATAAAACCTTAATGAAAATACACTTTAAGTACTAATCAATACACATCCCTAGTGGTAAGTTATAAACCATGAGTATCACCGGCCAGCAAGAATAAGGAGTAACAAATAACTCGAATGGATTGAATTCGTTTATACATAACCCAAGATGCATGTTCCTTGATTCCATTAAAAATAAGGATGCACCATATTAAAATGTTGCAAGCCTTTAACATAGAAAGGGTGCACCATCACTCCATCCATTGTGTCATGTGCTCAACAATCTTTGGAGACATGAATAACCTTTGCAGTCTAGGTGTGATTGAGAAGTATCTAAGTTTTCAATGTGCAACAAAAGTCCTTCCACTACTAGTTCTGGTTTACAACGAGCACGCCCATATGTTTTGAACTCAGTCGACTCTATATTTTTAAGGTAGTACAACATGCAGAAGTTTTGACACATGTCGATTTTCTGGTATCCTAGGCTGAGTAGTTTTATCATGGATTTAGCAGCATAAAATTTATCTTTTAACTTATTCTCTTTAGGTAAAATGCTTTTCTTTTATTCGACAATTCTATCATAATCAGTCTCACTCAACCTATGATTTGACTTGATGGTGAACATCTATGCAACGACCGATAATTTACTGTGATTTATGCATTCATCCCATAATGATTTGTTGGAATCTTTCAAAAGATAAAGATATAAGTATTTTTCCATGAACCCTTTATGTAGAAGATGTATTATTACAACATCTGGTCCAATAAACTTTTTATTCTTATACCTCTTACATGAACATATAATATCATCTCCATTAATATTTCTCATATTAGATAGTGCATAATTAATAAAAACCCTCAACATCATTACAATAATCCATCATGTGCAACCTTTGGGAAAATCTTGATACATCCATAAACGATCATCCATTACCTATATCAAACCTATATAGAATATTGATGACAACATTTATTAATTAATTATGTAAACTAAATAAATTAGCTAACATTGGTTTAACTCAAACTTATTCAATTTGTTTTAATAGTACTCTTAATCCATTATCAATGATCTACATAAATCCAAATTCCTATACATTTACCAAAACTTTCAAATCAATAATAAAATTGAAAAAAAATATAAAACAGGCCCGTTAAATAAGCCATTATTTATTTCATTACAAAACACCTAAGTTAAAAATTCAAAATAAATTTCATCAATTCAAAAAAAAAAATTCAAAATCTCAAATGAACTCTAACATGTACAAATTATACATTCATACAACAAATTTATTTGAGAAAAAGCTATAAAAAAAGTAAACACTCAAAATCAAATACATATACTACAAAAATATGCAATAAAAATTAAATTTTAAAATTAAGTTCAAACAAGAAATAGGTAGGTTTTCTTACTTGATGTGGGGAGTCCTCAATAAAATTTGAATCAGAATAAAGATGATGACAAACTGAGTGTTGCGGTGGCTAAATATATGGAAGGAGGTTAATTTGTGATAAAATAGGGGGTGCTATTTGTTGCAAAGCTGGGAGGAAGAAGAAGAATAAATGGGGGAAGGAAGAGGAGGGTTGTTGGCTAGGTCATAAAATAAATATTATCGACGACATTACGAATGGAATTCACTGATGGAATTCTATCTATAATTCTGTCTGTATAAATGACATGTTATCGTACTTTTTAGTTTTTTTAATTTCTTCTTTTTCCACTGTAATTGCGTCGGTATATACGAGAATATTTTTGTCGATATTTATCGATGGATGCAGCAAGAGATTATTCTGTAGGTAAAGTTCACTGCAATCTATCAACGTAAAAATTTCATCAATGTTTCTATTTGTATTTGCCAATATTTTGGTAGTGATAATTAAATAAAAACATATTTCAAAAGGCAAAGTTATTAAACTTGGTTATCCTATAACCCGTGACACTCATTGGGTGGGTTAACCTTAGTTGACCTAAGTCAATCAAAAATGTCATTGTTGTTAGGTTTCCTAAAATATAAATGCAATGTAAATAATAATTTAATTTTTTTTATAGGAGTCACAATGATCTTGTTAGATAATCTAGAGTTTGAACGAAAATTACCTAAAGATTAGATCTTTCTTTTTAGGATTGATCAACTTCTTTAAATCTGAGTTGTCGCAAATCATAAGTTGTCCAAGTGTTCAATCTTTGACAGTAATCCACTCAAATCACTAGTGAAAAATCTCATAAAACCGTTTTAGAAGAGAGGGGTCATTATTCCTATAAGTACTAGTTCTTTCTTTTTTGTCTTCAAGTGTTTTTATGTATCATATATTATGTAACATTTGTACAACTCATAACTTACAAAATACGAGGCATAACATTTTATTTTAAAAAAAAAACTTAATAACCTATAAATAGAAAAATATCACATATGTTTTTTTATAATAGTTTTAGAAATTTATTCAACTAAGTCCTTACTTGATTTTTCTAGATCTAAAATTATAATATCTTGTATTAATTACATTCTTATCCTTAATCTCTCAAACTGGGTTGTTGCAAATCATAAGTCATCCAAATGTCCGATCTTTAATAGTAATCCATATGAATCACTGGTAAAAAATCTCCTAAAACCTTTTTAGAAGAGAGGAATTGTTATGTCTTTCAGTGTTAGCTTTTTCTTTTGTGTTTTCAAGTATTTCTCTATATCGTATTGATGCCAAGAACGAGTTTTTTTTTTCTTGTGTTGGAATGTGAACAACCAATGACTTTCTCTCTCCTCCCTCAAACCAAATAACTTAAACATGAACAAAATAAAATTTTAAACCCAACCATACAAGTGTCAAACTAAAGGAACCAAAATAGAAATTGAGAAAAATCTCAAGGCTTATTCCCCCAACATAACACTAAATGAAGAGTGCAAGGAAAAAAAGACTTTATTTGTCACCCACTTTCAATTTTGATCCCTTTATTTTTATTTTATTTTTTTATAAAATTGAGTTTTAAACCAATATCAGGATGTTTTTTTTATACTACGACAACTCAATAAAATAAAAATTAAAATAAATTATCAAACTCAATACCTAATAAACACAATATAGATGAGTTAAATTAAAAAAAAATCATTATTACAATCCATATTAAATTCACACATAATCCACAATCTGAACAATAAAAACATTTTTTAAGGTTTTTTTTTAATGAGATTATTATTGTGTTAAAGAAATTGATCTCTTCCAATGCTTAATATTCTTATTTCATAAATTCCCTTTTTGAAACCACCGGCCATTGATTTGAGTTGGATCCCATCAAAGTACAAATTTGTTCTATTATTTATATGCCGAAATAAAAATGAATGAATTATTAAGATAAAAAAAATTAAAACAGAGAGAAAGGAAAACTGTAAAAGTACCAACCTCTCATAAAATCTTACTTGAATTAATCAACAAAACTATAATAAGTGTTTAATTGATAAAACTAAAAGTATAGATGTGTAATTGACAAAAACACTAAAATTTAGGGTTATAAATTGAAATTTATTTATAAAATAAAAACTAACTAGACTGGTGGCCCGTGATATGCCCCCAGCCAAGTTAATGTTTTCATAACATAAAAAATGGATGTTTGGATGATGATAGAGTCAATCTAGTTCAACTTGTCTAACAAGCGATCCAAGATATGAGATTGAATAACTTTGTAAAATGAAAAGTGATAAAAATCATAAATTTTAAGGTCCAATAACTTAATGTCAAAGTATGAAAGTAAAAAAAATCAATTTCAAAAAGAAATATTGAAGAAAAAACTCAAGTGAACATGAGTTCAATCTACTAACCTGCCAAATATGATATGAGATCGGAATTAAAAAAAAAATTAAATATTTAAAAGAAGGACCTAGAAAAAAAGATCAAAGCTCAAGCAATAAAAAAACAATGAAAAAAACCCTGAACCAACACGTGTTAACTTAACTAACTCGCACCCAGGATGACCTCGCAGAAAAAAAAGTGAAAAAAATCACAAAACTCAAGAGCCAATAATTTAATGCCAAAGAATAAAATTGAAAAAATTAATTTCATTAAAAAAGGTTGAAATAAAACCTTATTCAACCCAGGTTAACTCAACTCAAACTAACTCGCAACCCGGAATATGAAATAGGGATAACCTCACAAAAAGAAAAGTAAAACAAATAACAAAACTTAAAACCCAATAACTCAATTTCAAATGATGAATTTAAAAAATAATCAATTTTAAAAGGGACTTCAAAAAAAGACAAACTTAAACCAGACTAATCTTTGAAATCAGTGGCCTAGGTCATGAGACCAAGATTACCCTATAGAAGACAGACATAGAAAAAAAATCAAAGCAAAATTTCCAATCATAAAAAATTAAAAATTAAAAATCAAAATAAATAACAATTAAAACAATGAGAATCAAATATAATATAAAAAATAAATTAAAAATAATTATGGATTAAATTGAAAAACAAAATAAATGAAAAAAAGATTAAAAAAATAGCAATAAAAAATAAGGACCAAAATTGGATACAAAATTAAATAAAAAATAAATCAAGCAAAGGATAAAAAAATAGAAATAAAAAAATAAGGATCAAATTGAATAAAAAATAAAGTATAATAAAATGCTTAGAGATGAAATTGAAAAAAACAATAAACTTTAAAAACCATCCAAATCAAAATAAATAGCAATCAACATAATAAGAACCAAATGTGATAGAAATGAAAACGGGAGGATACATTTGAATTTTTGAAGGCTTAACACGAACACTAAGGCCTAGAAGAGAGAAAAGAAAGGAAAGAGAAAAAACCGAACAACTGTTGTGAATGACATCACTGGATGAGTTGGATAACATGAGAGTTGACAGTTTTTGGTCGTCGTATGGCTCCCACATGCTGCTAGAAAGTTGCAAGGAATGCGTCTGCAAGCTTTTTTATTATTATTATTAATATTTTAATATATAAAATTATTAAACAACACTAGGTTATCTAAGGCTGCGTTTGTTTCCCGGAAACTGGTTTTCGGGAAACCGAAACCACTTTCCAAACTTTCCTGTGTTTGTTTGTCATTAGAAAAGTTGGTCAACAGAAAACACTTTCCGGTCAAAGAAAATTTTGGCTTGGTTTCCAGAAAAGTGTTTTCTTTTTATTTTGGGCGGAAAACACTTTCTGGAAGTTATGAAAAATTTAGAAATGTCATATTATTTGCTGATTATATCAAATTTGGTCCTCAAACTTTTAATTGTTATATATATTTTGTTTTGAATATTTGTTTTCCAATTTCATCTCTTAGAATTTAATTTTTATATTAATTTTAGTCCTTATTTTTATAATTTTTATTTGCTTTTCCCTTATCATTTTTTAATTGAAAATTTTTATCCATCAAATTTGGTCCTCATTCTTTTGATTGTTACTTATTTTATTTGAAATAATTTATGAAATGTTAATTATTATTATTTTAATTTCTTCATCTTTCAATTTTTTTTTATTTTTTAGATTTGATCTCTATTATTTTGATTATTATTTATTTTATTTGAGATAATTTATGAAATTATATTTTTTTT
>Ga0307517_10008688_pt1 | contig 14536 bp, 8 predicted proteins | sample 23_EM_MG_FD_194515 | JGI IMG/M metagenome (GOLD analysis project Ga0307517, IMG submission 194515) | Populus trichocarpa ectomycorrhiza microbial communities from riparian zone in the Pacific Northwest, United States - 23_EM | ecosystem: Host-associated > Plants > Roots > Unclassified | place... | reverse complement strand
AACAATCAATTATCAATTTTCTGCAGAAGATGAGAAACCCTAAGATGAAAGAGATGCTTCTAAATGAAAGATTATCTGCACAGGAGATTGAGGGAATGGTGAATTTGTTCCTTGAAAATGTGAGAGATGGGACATGGAAAAACCAAGGCTGGCCTGAAATATGGACAGATTATGCAGTATCAAAGCTAGCATTAAATGCATATTCTAGAGTTTTAGCCAAACAATATGAGGATTTTGGATTAAGTGTGAATTGTTTCTGCCCTGGCTTCACTCAAACGTCAATGACTAGCGGCAAAGGCACTCACACCGCAGATGACGCTGCTGAAGTTGGTGCTAGGTTGGCCTTGCTTCCTCCCGGGGAGCTGCCCACCGGAAAATTTTATATAGGGTTTAACCCCGGCGTTATTTCTAAATTATAGAATATTGATGCATGCACTGTAATAAAACATATATATTTTTGTGAATCCTCTTTTTATAGATGCTATAATTGGTATATGCTAGCTAAGAAATGTTTGAAACCCTAGTACGAATCTGTTAATATCATACATGTAGAACCATGAAGTAATCGATATCCATATACAAGAACAAAGTTATTAAGTTTGGATCACAATCACAACGAGTTAATTAAAACAATGTTGATTTAATATTTTTTTTATAAAATAAATTAAATTATATTTTAATCAAATCACGATTTAAATCATTAAATCCCTTAAGTTTGATTATCAACTTCTATCTAGGTTTTTTAAACCTAATCTGAATAATCAAATATTTAATGAAACTGCATTTAATAACATTGAGTAAATGATGATTGATTTAAGATACCACCTAACTATAATAATAAAAGTAAAATAAAAGAATGTTAGGTTGCAAATCGAAATATATGTAATAATTTAGCTTCGTGATAGTGATATTATCACATATAATTAGTGTTTTCTTTCAAAGAGATATATATATATATATATATAATTTAGCCAGTAAAATTGTAGATTTGTTTTTTAAAAGTTATTAGTTTGAATCCCACAAATTTCAGGGTCATTGAAGGTTTACATGATCATTAATTTCAGAACCTGTAAATTTAGTCGAGTTACATGCAAGCTAACCTGAAAATAAATATTAATAAAATAAATATATATAGTATTGGGCAAGATTCCATGAGACACTCGGCCTGACTCGTTCAAATTAAAAAAGCTGAGGGCTGCGCCTTAATTGAATAGCTCAGGTCTCTGATCTCACGCATACAACAATAATGCAAATAAAGTACAGTGGATTGGGGAACTCGACAAGGATAATTTATTATGCACAAATCTGACCACATGCATGCTTGATTAAAGAAAAAGATTAATGATTTTATATCGAATAAATTCTCTCTTTGTCACCACCACTTGAACCAAGCCCATCGAGCTCGGCGCCGCCATGCAGTCTGAAACTTGCTAAAAACTGTATCAAAGAAATCAGAATATCTTTTCGATATACAAGTTATAGTGTGTATATATATATATATATAAAGCAAATGCAAGACGGTGGGATTAAAATAATAAATAGACATTAATTATTACTATATAGTAAAGTCGTCCATATCAACACAGATGGTGCATTATTCTTTCCAAGGTGATGATGAGGAGGAGGAAATTAATGGGAGCATTTATATTCCCTTGTGATTTCACGTGAACAAGATACCATATCGAAGGTTCTGTTTGAAAGAAAGGTGATGATGATGGTAGAATATGCATGAACTTTTGGAATTATGGAGCTTTCGAGCTGATGCTTGGTAGTTACTAGCTAGTGTGTGTGTGTATATTTATTAAAACAAAAGCTAATTAGGTATGGAAAAAACTATACAGATATATATAGATTTATTTGCATTAATGATTACTAGAATTAATAGTTTAATTACGTCTTTGCTATTCATATCTCAAAATATTAAACTGTTTATTGAGGATATCAAAGTTTTTTAATAGGGTGTATTAACCATTATTAGTTGATCGAGGATAAATAAATTTTTTATTATTTTAAAAGCACGGTGCAACAACCAAAATATCAAAACAAAAATTTTAAAACTTGCATTCAAGGGTTTTTTTGTATTTTCACAATGGCTTTTTTTTGTTATTATCATATCGGCTAAGGGGCAATTTGATATTTGACTAAATATAAAAAAAATAAGAGTGGTTGGCGCATATAGCGTCTCTCGGTAGCCAAAATCCCCTTTCCATTATGTCTTTGAAAGCATCGTGGCTTCCTCTTCATGTCGGGGCGGCATGTGTTGTCGGTGATGGCACAGTTAATTTGTCGTCACCGAAGATTTCTTTCTCACTATTTTCTTTTTTCTCCCCTTGATTTTTGCTTTGGCAATACAAAATTTCAAAAATGTTCTCTGACTTAAGAGGATTTCATCGTTTTTATTTTGATTTTTAATTTTTATTCTTTGCTCTTTTGTAAAATTTCAATATGTTTTTAATTTTATCTTTCAATCTCAATTTGTGATATCTTATTGTTTTTTATTTAGTTTTCATTCTTTTTATTATTATTTTTTTGTCATTTTATTAAATTAATTTTTCTTTTCAATTTCACCTTTTAATCAAAAATTTATTTTTATTTTTTATATTAATTTTGATCCTCGTTCTTTTGATTGTTTTTTTTTCTTTTTAAATTGATTTTTCTTTTCAATTTCACCCTTCAATAAAAAATAAAATTTAATTTGGATCCTCCTTCTTTTAATTGTAACTTTTTATTTTGAATCCTTTCGTATAATTGAACTTTTTTTTTTCTAATTTCATCGTTAAACATTTGATTGATTGAGAATTGAGTTTTGTAATTTTTTCGGATAGGATGCTTCAGGTATAATGACCTGGATCACGAGTTTAAAAAGTTAACGCGGGTTGAAATTGGTTATTCTTTTTAAAAAGACGATTTTTGTGATTTATTTTATTTTTTTTTAATTAGTTTATCCTGATATCATGAGCCGGATTACAAGTCTAGCAGGATAATCCAAGTTGACTCGATGTTGATTACTGAAATTATTGGCATTTCATGCTAACTCTTTTGCTGGACTTAAACATCATTTTTTATTTTTTACCTTGCGCCGCGGCTTGCATGGATTACTTTTTATATGTAATCATCTTGATTTTGCTGCAGAATTAGTTGCAGTAACAGTTGCAACTTCTTCCACTGTTTTATGCTAAACTTCACTTCTGGCCTGCTGATCTTTTGCTTCTGTCGTTTTGTTTCCCATGCTAACTAATGCCAGAATTACTGGGACTTGTAACACATAATTCATCATTTCGGAACTCAGTAAGCATAGTTTCTACACAAGGAGATCCACTGAGCAAGTAATTCAAAACTTTTGCAGGTATCTTCGAAGGGTTTTCACTGTCTATAAAGTATAAACTTCAAGGACTTCAATCTGCTGAACGGAGAAAGTTTACCCTCTAATGTATCCATAACCATAGCTAAGGCCTGGACAATTCAGCACCAAAATTCTATTCATGACAGTGTCAGATAAGCATCTAATTTGTGCAATTTTATTTGACTTTTTGAGAGAACATAACATAGAGGAGGGGGCAATTAAACAAGGGAAGAAATCAAGAAGCAAGGCATAAGAGTGCAAGTATTATATATTATCTGATTGTACCTCAAAAGAAGAAGTGCATAGCGCGACAGATTCTGCATTTCGAATCCCTTGAAAAAATTTATGCAAATTTTCAGAGAACAACCTCTCCGTACCCCACTACTCTTTCATCATTCGAAGTTCATTTGATCTCCATCTGTTGCCACGGACGACATGACCCACTTCCGTTTGTTTTAGAGAAGGGAGGTTGATCATAGAGAAATTCAACTCCGTCTCTCCTTTAATCTTCAAAAACGTAATCTTCAAAAACGTAAGCTTTGGTGCAGAAATTTCCACAATGTCACTATTTACCCAGTTCACAGTTAAGTTGACAAGTTTAGGTCCTGATATTTTCAAAATACCAAATCTCCAAGCATCAAAATGGCTCAGGAATAGGTTGACCAGATTGGGACACACCGCTGAAAAGTCAAAGCATTCAGTATTGGAAAGGATAGCAGACGGCCACCAGCAGAATTCAAGATGCAAATTTGTCAATTTGGGCAACTCTAGTTTGTTAAGCTTGAGGTCTATCAAGACAACCCTAGACGTGCCTTTCACGATAAGATGATCGACATGGTGAGATGCAGCATAATGATCTATAACCATGTTGACGTGAGATGATGAATCCTTGTCTAAAAAAGACTCTAGGGTAAGAGATGCCAAGTCTGCTTACTTTGAGTACATTGTTTTCTTCACGTTGAGCCATGACTTTAACCAGGAATAGCTGAAAATTACTTCGACGGTAGGTATAAGAATTCATGTAGAAATAAAGGTCAGGAAGAGAAATCCAAAGCAATTTGTCCATCTCTTGGAGAGGATTGAGGTTTGGACTGCTTGTCTAGTTTCGAGGAAGGAGAGGATGTGTTGGACAATGTGGTCTGGTAGATTGCTCAGTCTGTCCACACCTCCTCTGCGCGTGGAGGAAATCAAGACCCTGAACATCCCTCAAAAGATTTCATCCTTATTTGACCAACATAAGCCACTGAGTCTCAGTAGCCAAACATTTTAGTTTGCTTAATCAAGGGCTATCACGATGAAACTGGGAACATAGGAGTGTAGCTTGAATCTGAATTATCGTTTCAATGTTCATAACTAGTCAACAACAGGGTACCTGCAAGTTTGTTAGAATAATGGTATTTTCATCTAAAACTTGGTTCCATATTATAATCATGAGACTTTTCTCAAATTTGTTTCTGGGTTTCAATTCACTCGATATCTTACAAGAGGCTACACTGTTCATAAAATGTCAACGTAATGTTCTTCAATTCAGTTTCCATTCAACAAGGCCATTGGTAACAACACACTCTCCAATTTTCTGATAGCATGTTATGAAATATGGAGTAATCACCAGAGGAGAATCTTAAACTTAAATGGCACTTAAAATTTGAGCAAGTTTGGATTCATCACAAATATCTTCGTTTACATTCTCTGATCATGCCAAACAATGTTCATCCGGTCATCCAATGTTCGATTCCCACAAGTGCAACCGGTCCACAATAGAAGCGTTATAAGGTCAGGATATAAAACTCCTAAAACCTGCAGTAAATCCTTAGAAAAATGAAAAAAAAAAAAAAACTATCAAAGATATTCTTTGGATAGCTTTCCAAATCCATCTCATAAAGCCTTCCTTCATTACCAAAATAATACCAGTAAGCCCAGTTCTCAACTCCTCAAACACTAATTTAATCACATAAAATCACCTTCCATGTTCATAAGCTCCAAACATCTTGTAAACAATAAATAAAAGGCAACATCAAACTAGCACTAGAAACACAACGAAGGAAGACTAGAGCAAGAGCAGAGAAGGAAAAACAGTCAAGTTTTCCCAATGTATCCTAGTCTACCTCTCCTGCAGTTGATAAAAGAAATATGAACAATCTTTATCTCTGTAATTTGATGTGGTTTTGCTGTATTAGAATGGTGAGTGTATTTATGGGAGCTGTTAAGAGTTTTTAGCTTCAATGTCAGTTTTACCAAGCAGTCATGCCTCCAGAAAAGAAGAGCAACTCAAAAAATCAGCATTTTTTGGAATTGCTCAAATGAAAAATCAACAATCAACTAAAAGTAAGAGTACAAGAGTCGAGGAAATTAGAATGTTACTCCATTCAAACATGAACATCCTTCAACTTATTTCATGCCTATTTAAGCAATAGAATGCTGCCATAATGCATTGAGTTTCAATCTCAAAACAATATAAAAAAATATCTGTAACAGCTTTTTATTTCACATTGGGATACCTAATGAGAAATTGCTACGTAGACTTCCTAACTAATCAGTATGTTAGACAAAGTAATTTGATTGGTTGTTTGCACAGGGGCATGGAGATAGAGCGAAGCTCTCACTCAAAGAAAAGGCAATAATGATAGAACAGCCACATCTTAACCTGAAAACAAGTTCCATTTATAACTACATGACGAGTTGTAACAAAGCCTTGGACTGCAAATGTTTGGTTCTAGACAGACAAGAGGGGGCAGCTTTTCGAAGTTTATCTAAAAATAAATTTATTATCTTATAACAGGGCAGTCCTGTTCAGAGAAAGTCAGAATGATGTTGTTCAGTTCCATTTTCATTCAAGGAAGATGAAACCACTAGTAACAAAGTTAACAACACAGCTCCCTGTCTTATGAAACTAGAGTATGCAATAGGGAATCAATCATGACAATAGGATCTAAGATAAAATGCTTACAATTTTTTTATCAGGCTTAGTGTTGATCTCACAACCAGCAATATAGTTGAAACAATACAGTTTGGGTTCTGTGATGTTTATTATAAACAATGTTCACCTGTTCACCCAATGCCGATTTCCACAAGGGAAACAGGAAAAGAATGCATGTTCAGCAGGTTCCACAGAAGAAGCATCGATTGATCAGTTTTAGATGCAAGAACTCCTAGGCCTTCACTTCCACTTGTTTTGATCCACTTTCAGTAATCAACAAACCAAGCCCTTCCTTTGTGTCAGCATCCAAATAGGACTTGTGCTTACTCTGATACAAGGGATTTGAGGTCAGAACCCGTAAGTCCGAATTCTGATTAATCTCCAAAACTTCAGGCAACCCATCACCACATCCTTTGGACATACCCACATCAATCCTAACAGCTCTATTATTACAGGCCACGTTAATCCCATCCTCCTGAATTGTATGCCCCATGATCATCCTCTTCACCCCAGGAACCGTAGCAAGCACATGTTCAAGCATGGAACAATCACAATTCTTCTCCACATCAGAATACTTCCTCAACCAAACCACTGCATTCCTCCCTCTACAATACCTCGGCGCAGCTTTCCCCATCAGCCCACTAATCCAATCTCTAACCTCCTCATTAATCCTCTCCAATCCATACTCAACATGCTGCGCCAACAAGCCTCCATGAACAAAAATCGAATCCCCAACAACCAAAACTGTCACATTCTTTGACAAAAACTTATTCGCAATCGGCCCATTAGGCCGCAATGCAGCAATCCTAGCTCTAATCCCCTGAAGAACCTCTGAATCAACCCCTCGAAAATTCAAAGGAATCCCATCATAGATATCCTTTGGTTTTTCTAACCCAACACACAAACTTTTCATTTCATTACCTAAACAATACCAATAAGCCCAATCCTCAAATTCCTTTAACCCTGACTTAGTCACATACCTAAAGTCACCTTCTATATTCATGATCTCATGATTCCCATTCATGGTGATAAAATTACCTCCATCTTTCATTGCCTCCCTCTTCAACTTCTCCAAGAAATACAAAATCTGTATCTCATCATCACCTCTATCAAGAACATCACCAACTTGCACCGCAGTAGCTGACCCACCAGCCCATTTATCAGACCCATCAATCAAACCAGCAAGCCTTAAAGCCTGCTTGGATTTTTCCAAATCCCCATGAAGATCACCAATGGCAATGAGTCTATCAGGAGCTGGGTACCTTGTTTGTAAAGAAAGGGGTGTTTCTTGATGGGGGTTTCGAGGATCCAAGCTAGGGTTTTGTGAAGGTAAAAAGAGGCCTCCACTGACAGAGAAATCAACAAAGGTGTCCACAAAGGAGGAGAGGAGATCTGGGATGTGTTTGCATAGTGCCTTTCGGTTTTCTTCTTTGTTTTCCATTTCCTTGGCTCTGGAAAACAAATGGTGGATTATATAAAAATTTTGCAGTCTTATTATATTATTGGATTGATTGTTATTTATTGAAATCAATGAATTAGTTTTTGTGATATTAAAGATAATTAAATAGTTCCTTAGCAGAGTTTTTTTCCTTTTTTTTTTTTTAGAAAAATTGTTCTTCAATCTATTGGTCCATAGAATAAAAACAAGAAGTATGACAAATGGTTGTACTTTATGACAAAAGTTGGCCATACATAGCCATCAAATGGTAGAAAAAAACAATTTGTATGCCTAATTCTTATGTGATATAATATTGAAAAGAACATGCATCAATATTTCAAATTTTTTTTATGATTGCTTGATTTGATTAGTAGAATTTCCCCCCCCCCTTTGAATTAATAGAATTAAAAACATATATTAAATAGAAATCTTGAAATGTTAGATTGACTTGGTATAATTTTTCTATATATATATATATAAAAAAAAAACAAAGTGACAAATACCAAAGAAGGATTCTTTTTTACAATTTCTCTGTTTGAGTGTAGTTGTGGTTGCTTTTTAAAGTGTGTTTTATTTAGAAATATATCAAAATAATATTTTTTTTTTTTTTTGAAATCAGCATCAAAATGATCTAAAAACACCAAAAAAAATATTAATTTGAAGCAAAGAAAAAAAATAATTTTTTAATTTTTTTCAAAAACGTTTTTGAAACGCAAAAACAATCAAGGCAACGTGTGTGATTTTGCAATATTCAAATCCTTTTCTTGAAAACAAATCAATACTAATTAAATCAGACTTATTTTTTTAACATAGTTTAATTCATCTATTTATTACTAACTAATTGAATTGATAAAATAATTTTTGTCTTGGATTGGTAAATTTATTAGCACGGTACTAAAGAATTTAAAAGAAAATTATTATATGATATAAGAATGAATAAAACTTATTCTAAATCAATAAAATGGATTAAATTCAATTTAATTATGGTAACCAACTCGTAGAAGACAATAATAAAAAAAAAAGCTAATTACATTATGATTTGGGAATATAATATAAAAAAATATTTAAAAAAATCCCATCATGAATAAAAAAATAATCTTGGTATATGAAATATAATAATAAAAATCTCCAAAAACAATAAATCAATAATTATTATCAATCAAATAGTCTAGGGTTTAAAGTTTACCAAGCAATGTCCAAATCCAAGCCTATTATTTCTCATACTCCATTTTACAGCAAATGAAGGCCCACATCGGCCCGACTTGCTTGCTCCTTAAAAATCGTCACCAAGATTGTGCACTTAAACCCCTAAAACCCTATTTCCACTGATTGAATCCCTAAAATCCCCAAAAGTCTCTTGCTTTTCTTCACTGTGCAAAAATGGCAGATCATATAGCAGCAATGGAAGCTCAAATGGTATCGGAGAGAATGAGAAGGAAGCTCAGTGAAGTTAATTCAGCTGCTCAGGCTCAACTCTCCCCTGTCCAAGATCACATCAATTTCACTCTTCAGGTATTGCTTCTATGTAAATATTGAGGTGGATTAATGTATCTGTTTCATGCAGCTGTGGGTTCTTTATGGGCTTTCTCATGTGGGTTTTCTTTATTTTTTTAATGGGTATGAATTGGTTTGCTGTTTAGCTAAGGAAAGTGCAAAGATTTTTTGTGCTATTTTGGTGATTATTTGTCGTGGCGCTTTACTCAACTGTGCCTAATTTGCTTCTGGCTGTTTTATTATTATTAATATTTGTGGAGATTTTCTTTTCATTTTTTGAAATAAAAAGATGAAAACTTTTCAAACTTTTTATTGTTTTATGGGTTTGTTTTTTGAAGAGACAATCAGAGAATTATGTTTTTTTGTTATTGTTATTTCATGGGGTTGATTTGATTGTTTGAAATGATAATTTCTTGCAGCAAGCATACTTCAAATGTGCATATGAGTGCTTTGATAGGAGAAGGAAGCAAGAAGAGATAAGCAATTGCGTTGAACATTGCAGTGTTCCAGTTCTTAATGCTCAGAATCACTTTGAGAATGAGATGGCCAAGTTTCAAGTAAGTTTATTCTATCTTTTTAATTTTAACATGAGGCTTTATGTCATTACATTAAGGGGTTGGATGTGATTTATTCTTTGGATAGTTGAATTCTATATGTATAAATTGGAATAGAAAGGAATAATGTCTTGCATAGGTTTGCCTAGAAGTAACATAAATGTAGTCATGAGGATTAGGGGATTAGGCAAAGGGTTTGTTGGTTTGGCTTTCATCACTTTGATTACAAGAGACATTTGCTGAATTTCTTCAAATATAAGAGACACCAAACTAAATGTACAAACAAATGAAGCATAAACACATTTGCTGATCAGTATTTCAGTTATTCTGCTACTAATCTGAAGCAATTGCAAAGGATGACTGCATGCTGTTGAGTCAAAGTTGTTTCTTACAATTTCATCAATCAAATTAAATCTACCAGAATGTTGCATTACTGATTACATAACAAATCAAACTAGAAAGTGATTGACAGTTTATAGTTGCGGATTGTGACATGATCAATAAAATTATACAGACGTGTGATTTTCTCAAACCCCATCTGCTTCTGCCAATAATAGAAAGAATCTCACTATCTTATACTTTTTTCTTTAAGTTGTAACTCTTATACTTTTTTTATAAAAGAAATGTGAAGATATGAGTGTTAAAGTTTGAGAATTACAAACAATTAAGAGGGTCAAAAGCCTAGCCACCCTGTTTAGGCTTGTCTCTCTATCAATCTAAAGCCAACTTTATAGTGCTTGGGATTGAAGAGCTCTCTCTAAAAGTATCTTGAGTTGAGAGTGTTTTAGAGAGTTAACTAGTTTTATATTTTCTTTTTCTTTTCTTTTTCAATTACCTTGACAGCATACTTGGAGCTTTCTCTCCTTTCATAAGTAATCTAAAGAAAACTGACCCTCTAAATACTCTGAAAACCTAATTCTATTTGAGAGGGTTCTTTTAGCCATCCATGGAGACACAAGCATATAAAAAGAGACTATGCTACGGACCGTTTTAATTGTTGGAAACTCAAACTAAATCCTCTCTCTTTTTTCACCTTCCTTTCATCAAAGAAGTGGAGTATAACAACTTTACAAAATTAGGTATTTCGTTGGCTACTTTATGAAGTTATTGCCATTATTTAATCACCCTGTTATGTAATCTAACAATAGAGATAGAGAAGGGCAAAGGCTAAATCATGGACCACTGTAGTAGCGTTCTCAAGTCACATATGCTTCAAATTTTCTTGTTTTCTGGTGAAACCTTTCAAAGTTTCTTCATTCCATGTTTTTTTTTGTTTTGTTTTTGGAAAGTGTTCCATAGTTTCTTAGAGTGCATTTTTTGTTTGAATGTCTAAACCAGCGGTTAAGGTTGTTGTACACGATCCAGTCATGAGCGATTCCTAATGGGTTCACCATTCCCGTCTCGATCTGTTCCCGGTCCTAGCGATCTGTGGACTTTTGCGAGCAAGAACAAATATCAGATAGAGAATGATTCTTCTCGTATAGAAAGAAAGCGCTAGTTGAGTTTCATATTTCGAGCGAAGAAAGCCCTTTCATCAAATTCTTGTTCAGCTTCTTCCATATTGAAGTGTTAACGGTGCTTGGAATAAAAATAAAAACTAGCAGAAATTCTCATTATAATCAGGCTTGCTTGTTGTATGTTAAAAAGTTTGTTGATACTATTTTGTTGTCAAGTGTCAACATTTGTGTTGCATAACAATGGGCGACATTGCCCCTCTGATTGCACATCTTGTAGTTTACACCTGATCTTCTTACAAATTGCAGCCGGTGCATTGCTCTGTGCTGATACCTAATGTCAAGTTTATTCTTCAATGCAGGAAAGGTTGAACAGGTCTCTGATGGTCTGCCAAGACAGATTTGAGGCAGCTAAGGCTCAGCAGCTTGGATCTGATGCTGTAAATGTTTTGGAGTCGTGTGTTGACCAGTCAATCCAGGATAACATGAAGACACTGCCACATCTAGTTGGAAGAATGAAGCAATCCCTTGCCATCCGTGATGAAGCTAAATGAGCATTATGACAATTTAATTTTTAACCTTCAATTACTTCTGAATTTCTGTATCAGTAATGAGAATTGGCGCGACGTGAAGTTTTGCCGTATAGTCCTTGTAGAGACCGAAAGATTTGAGGAGCCAGCATCTTATGTTCACCACCTTGTGTTAAATATTCTGCTCGCCAAATCGATGACAACTTGAGCTTAGGCTTGGGGTTGCATCTTAGCAACAGAAGGTAATGGCGTGAATTAACACCAGTGAAACGTTCAACATTATTTTATTGAATCCAAGCATTTAGTTTTTGGGAAAGCAAGTAAGAGAACTGTTTCTTTTTCTGCATGCATCCTGTTCTCCTTGTTGAACATTGAGCACTGCTGGTATCACCGCACGGAGTATTTCTTAAACAAACATACTCTTAAAAAGCTAACACGATCAAATCACAAAATTATATATGTCTGGATTAATGCTAAATAAGTATTTTCAAATCAACTAGCATGTTATTCTTTGATTATAAAATGAATTCTTATCAATATTGAAATTTGGATTCTAAGATTTTTTTAACAAAACACTTAGCCGTGAAAAAAATAATAATAGCCTTTTGAGTTGGGTACCTAATCATCTGGAAATTTATTTTTCTCTTCTCAAAAAACTTCCATTAGCCCAATTGAATAATTCGGGCAACCAGAAATTAGTATTACTCTTTTTCTATTAAAAATTATACTATTAATTAGCCTAGATTTTGACATAAATAAAGTTGTCACTGGCCAAAAAATAGTTTTAGAAGAAAATCTTAAGCCTATTAATTTTGAATATGAATATTTATAAATAATAAAACAAGTTGGTAACAATTCGAATTTCTGAGCATCCATTTCTCACGATTTTATGATTTTCTAGAACAGTGGTTGTCCTTTCATGTCATTTTTTTTTTATTAATATGGGTGTCTGGACTAACTTGCGCACACCTCGACTAATTCCACGGGCCCTGAAGTTAACGACCATGTAAGCCTCCAGTGGCCATCATATTAGCAACCAGTCCCTTCATGACACTTGTTATATTATGTTATAGGTAATTAATAATGTTTTTTAATAAAAATCCAACAAGAAAATCAGAATATATAGAACTGTGGAATGCTTGTAAAACAAATCTCTTCCCAGGTCAAACATTCGTTTTATATATATATAAATTCCCACAAGAACAAGGTGAAAATAAAAATAAACGAAGATTGGTATATCTTAAAAATTAATTATCCTTTTGCAGCATAATCTTTCCAGCTTCGAGAAAGAATACAGAATCGTGTCTTCCTATCTCTTATAAGAACAATACTAACAACAATATATATGAACACTTCCCATTCATTTCATTCAAAACCCTACACAATTCTCCTTCGTTTTATACTAGTATTTAAATCTTGCTTTTTCCTGGCTATTTTTTGCATTTTTATTAAACTTCTAAACCATACAAATACTTTAATACTAATTATATTTTCACTCCATCCTTCTTAAATTACTATACCTTAGGCAGATGTGTTCTAAATACAGAAAGACACCGCAATTTAATTCCCTCCAATAGCTTATATGATATAATTAGTGTAGAGCAAAAAAAATAATTATATATACCTGTAACTCATGCAAATTGTCTCCTAATTAGGTTGTAATTACTTCACATAAAAAGTTTGCAAGAATATTTTAAGTATATCTCTTTTGTCTGGGCCGGCCCATATTCAAGTTGGGTAAAACTGGGCTGGGCTATGGAATTCCAATTAATGTGGTCTCATAAGTCTTTTCAGCGTCTAGGGTTTCCTCTCTTCCCTGCTCCCATCTCCTATATAAAGAGTTCTTGTCACTCACTTGGTTCATCAGCCTCCTCCTCTTTCATCTTCTTAGGGTTCATCTGTAGTGGAATAAGTTATATTCTTATGGTGTGTTTATAGATTTTTTTAAAAAAAATGAAAAAAGAGAGAAGCCAATTTGCAGAGCAAGGACGTCAAGAAAAAAGAGATGGCGTGATTTGCATTGAAGGTTGGCTATATCAATGATAAAATTGGCGATTCTCCGTGCCTGTCAAATCTGTTCATTTTGATCATGGCCTCGAACAAGTCGCTACAAATCGTTTTAAATCTCTCTTGTTTTCTCGGTTTCTTATTTCCTTCCACTTTCTAAATGAGAGGAATCTTTGTTCAAACAGAGTTCTGAAAAACAAAATGAAAGATGATTTTTACAATGATTAAAGCATGATTGTCGCTGATAGTGAAATCAAAATTGATTATTTGATTTTACGTATTTGATTTGATTTATGTTTTTGATTGTAGCTATAACGCTTCTTATCTTTGAGAATCAGATCTAAAATCTGAAAAACAAAATGAAAGATGATGTTCACAATGACTAAGGCATGATTGCCGCTGATAGTGAAATAAAAATTGATTCAGCCTTTGATTTTTTATGTTTTTTTTATTTTACGTTTTTTATTTGATTTATTTTTTTATATAATTAATAAAAATATAGATCTCAAAATTAAACTGGAATTTCAGCTTCAAATTTTGATTTTGATTCTAGCTCGACTTTTATTTTATTTATAAGTGAATAACATATAATTTTATTTTGATTAGAGGACGCTGGGCGATATAAGCTTGGCGGCCCCCATTAGTTCTGCCCTTGGTTAGGTGATTTGAGAGATGTATTTTAAACTGGAGACCATGGCTCGTTACCCCTTTCGGCTTGAAGGAGAGAGAAGCATATGATGGTTTCATCTGGATTCGGATTAAACAAGGTTTCCTTTGAGGGTATCTTTGTACGTTCATA
>Ga0307517_10008686_pt1 | contig 14539 bp, 15 predicted proteins | sample 23_EM_MG_FD_194515 | JGI IMG/M metagenome (GOLD analysis project Ga0307517, IMG submission 194515) | Populus trichocarpa ectomycorrhiza microbial communities from riparian zone in the Pacific Northwest, United States - 23_EM | ecosystem: Host-associated > Plants > Roots > Unclassified | place... | reverse complement strand
ACAGGAACCCCTATAGTGCAAAACGTTACCATTTCGAATCACCTGTCAATGAAACAACTAAATTGATCGTGGTGGTAGTTGAAGGACGGAGTAAACAAGGCCAAATTCAAGACCACTTTCTCTCCTTGCCCATGAAATGATTGATGTTATCGAAGAAGGTATTTCTCGCATACGTATCCTAAACCATCTCTGAACGCCTCAGAACAAAGGCAGTTCGCCAAAGTCGTCAGCACTTTCAAGAACTATGCACAACATTCCCTGTTTGCAAATAATCGGCGTAGGAAAGATATCTATACACTTTCCAGAGCAGATCAAGAACTCTTAAATGACCTTGACTACAAACAAAAACTCGATGCTGTTGACAAAGCAATTCTCGTGAACGCCGAATTTCTTGCAAAGATTGTGGAAGACACCCAGATATTTGACGAGTTGGAGAACCGTGGAGAAAACGAGGATGCACGCACGAATAATCATTCAAGTTAAATGTTTCGCTAGGAAAGAGATGATAATATATCTCATACTACTTTCTCAGGTCCGTCGCACAGTCATTCACATGCACACTCTTTCCATGGCAAAAAACTCCTGCATTCCAACCGATCAAACAATTCCCAACCATCAGAATTCGACATGGACAAGCTAAGAAGCACATTAAAACAATTCGTTCGAGACTGGAGCGAGGAGGTTCTTGGCATTTATATTTTTGTTGGGCAAGCATTTTAATCGGTTATCGATAGGGCATTATCGAACGCGAGGCGTGCTACAAGCCAATGATAGATGCCTTGGTTGATCATTTTTCCGAAGTCACTCTGGAGAAACGGTATCTTCCTCTTACAGCTTTGATTAACTTCAGAAAATTTTAACCTTTATCCATAGCCGCCATATCCGTGTCCTTGTTCCCGGTGCTGGCCTCGGACGCCTGGCATATGACGTTGCGAAACTTGGTATCATTTTGGTAGCTCATTTCCCAGTTGTATAGTCTGATCTTCCTCGCTTGGCGATCAACAGGCTTTACCTGCCAAGGCAATGAGTTTTCTCATTACATGCTGCTCTCCTCATTTTTCGTCCTCAACAAGTAGATATCCTCTTCTTTTGAGTAAATTCAAACTTAAATCACTTACACCCCCAGAACAAATCAGCTGAAGAGTCACACTTTCTATCCGTATATTCACACTTTCTCCAATGCACCGAACAAACAGTCGGTATTGCATGCGATCTCCATTCCAGATGTGCTTCCGTCAGACCTCCCTGGAGGCTCCGACTTCTCTCTGGTCGCCGGTCAGTCATCTGTCGATAATCAGCACAACCTTGCTAATAATCAAGCTATAGGTGATTTTGAAGAAGTGTATGGATCAGAATCTCACCCAGACGAACCTCAGGCTGGACAATGGGACGCAATCATGACTTGCTTCTTCATTGACACCGTAAGCCAACCTCCCTCTAACGCATCGGGCAGGTGTCATTGAACGCATGTCCAAGGCTAAAAATATTGTGAATTACCTTCGCATCATCCATCGTATTCTAGCACCCGGAGGTGTCTGGATAAATCTTGGTCCGCTTCAGTTTTTTTTACGTCGTCAACCATCTGCCTTATCTGATCCTCGTACATAGGACCGCTATTATGGCATTGGGAGAACAATAATTCGAATGACCCATCGATCGAACTAGATATGGACGAGTTGAAAACACTCATCCGAAAGATTGGTTTCAAGATTTCTGTGGGTTTTCCCTCATCGTCATAACTGTTGTGCAAGTTTCATAATCCAGATGTTAAGAACGAAAGGACAATTGACACGACCTATACAAATAATTCGAAGAGCATGCTAGGGTATATCTACCATGCATCATTTTGGACAGCCACGAAACTGAGTGGGTGATATACTGATCAAACTCCCATATCATAGCAGGAATACATGATGCTATTAATTGTAGTCACTACATTGGGCTTTTGGGAAAACAGTAACCCACTCGTGACGACCAAAATCTTGGACCGTTGCTCAAATTCTCGTATTATCTATATATACTGATCCATGAATGAGAAGAAAAACGCGCCGAGACGATCGGAACTCCGGGATAACTCTTTTTACAAATAGAAGAGATGTAATTTGATCAGGGTATGAAAACGACGAGGAGAACATTGACGACCAGTTTAGTTAACTCTCCATTTGCGACGAATTCGACACGCTCCTTGCCAATTGTGGGGTTTGGATTGTTGTGGTCAGTCAAGAGTGTGATATTCGCCTCCGCAAAGGAAAGGGCACCACTGGCTCGGACCCTCGGCCCAAGACCATCGTCTACTGGACCCCCACCGCTGATAGGGTTACCACCGTAGCCTCCTCGTGTTTGAGGAAGGCGACCAAATCCTGGATTGGGACTTGGGCTGCGCATTTTGTGAACGTTGGCCTGAATATTGGCAGCAGGACCTCCTTGCTGGACGTCATCAACGAAGAATTCGAGGTTGTGATCTACGGGCCAGACAAATCCACCTGCGGTCCAATGGAGGTCGGGTGCCAATTTGTGGAACTTGAAAGCGTCGTACAGAAGTGCATCACCACCTTTCAACTAGACAAAAAATTAGTCCCGTCTCTGATAGAGATTCATCGGATCGACCTACTTGTGGCACGAGTGTGTTGGCGACGACCTCTGCAGGGTTGGCAACGTAGCTCTGGTTCAGATAGAAAGCAAGTGTTTTGCCGCGAGTGAGATTTAGTATTGGCGAAAGCAGGTTGAAAAACTGATCAGTAGGTGTAATCAGTGTGTCCGGGTTGTTAGTAGCTGGGCCGAAAGATTGGACAAAGACGGCGTATGTGATCGCCAGGGAAACTCCGTTTTGAACAGGCTCAATTTCATATGAGCAGTCAGACCGGAGGGCGATCCAATCTAGGTCACCACCCTTGCCCCCGGCTCCTAGGAATCGCTCTTCTCTCCTCTCTACGTCGCGCACAACGATTGAACCGCCTCGGTGGCGAACAGGGAGAGACACAATAATCGTCGCGGCACGATCATCGTTTCTCAGATGCGCTGGGGAATGGGGTGCAAGCCTGCTCCCATTCTCTACAACGTTTAGTCTGTCTAGGACTGCGGTAAGATGTTTCCCGATGGGGAGGTTTGGGAAGAGTGAATCACGGATAGCATCGAGAATAGGGAAGTTTGCGATCTCGAGAGATGCCGTCAAGGGAAGATTAGTTGGGTAGAAGAGGGCTTGTTGACCCCCAAAGGTGTTGTGGTAATCTGGGGTCGGATGGGGTCTGCAGGCAGCAATGAGGACATCCAGCGCAGGTGGGGTGTTGTAGCTGACATCGATGGGAAAATCGAGAGAATGGGCGACGCCAGTCTATCACAAAAAAATCCTTAATCGCAGGGATCTTGTGTTAAAGCGATGATAGTTACCTTGGATCGGAAAAACAAGACGAATTGAGCAGGGTCGACAGGGATCCTTCCACTGACGGCAAACTGGTCGTTCTTTGCAGCAATCAATGCAGAAACGTGGTCTTGGAATAATACTTCTTCTCTGTACCCGCCAGCCTCAGGTTGCGGCATGCCCGAACGTCCAAATGGATTTGGCGATCGAGCACGTTTTTCGACCTGGAAGCCAGAGACCTGGGCTGCGGCAGTAGGGCCGTATGCCGCCGGAGGTGCAGGAGATGGTCCTCTGCTGAGGGGACGAGGCATGGTCGGGTTAGAATATCCATAGAGACTCTTCTCTTGCATCAATGGCGATCGATTCAAAATACCTAGACCTGGAGACCGATTGCCAGGATTTGGGGATGCAGCTCTACCAATTGGCGCATGAATAGGTGTGTTGTACATGACTGAGAATGCGGATGGTCAGCAGAAGAACTGAAAGGGAGATATCAATGTTTTTATACCCCGGAGACACTCCAATCGCGGACAAGTTTTATGTCGAATCAGCAGTGTATTGACATGTTGGCAGAATCACCATTCTGACATGTGTTCGCAGTGATGACGAGTTGTAATTTGTTAATCCGGAATACCGCAAAACGACGAAGCAGCTAGGTTGAGAACGATAGATACTAATATCATGACCGACAAGTGAGAATTGATGTTGCCCGCTGTTTGCTCATCCATGACCATGGAAACCAAATGGAAACCCACTTTGCCTACCGCCCTGCGCCAACTCGCATCCTAGATTGTTTGACAACCAAGCTCGAAGACCTCAATATCCCTAGTCTCCCGTAGTTAGACTAAGATTCGTAAGTCTTTTCGATTTTTTGATTTATTTGTACTTATAGACGACTTACTCATCTGGACAATATCCCTCTGTCAACTGCTTTAGTGTTGAGGTGGGTGTGGGCAGTCAAATTCTTTCGTCAGTTCTACAGAAGAAATCCACGCAGGACGAGGGAGTGAAATACCCGTTCTAGAAAGCCTGCAACATTGGGGCCATCGAGATAAAGAGGCGCTGCGGCAAACCTTAGAGTGTCAAACTCCTCCTTCTCGCAACCAGATCAAAATTCGCCTCTCAAAGGCTTGCCATCAACTCGCAAGTTCTTTGAAATTCCGTACCATAGACCAGATTGCTGCTTTGTCCAGACGGAATTATCTAATGAGGCCTGCGGCCTTGCACGTTTCTTCAGGCATTGTCCGAACAACAAAATCAATTGGGCCAGTAACTCTACAGCAAACTTTCCATTGATCAAAAAATTCTTCAGGCGAGAAGGTTGAAAGCCATCTACATATTTGGGCTGCAGCTTGCAAAGAATGGTGACAACATCGTTCCTCTGAGCCACCCCTCCTTTAAACAGCCTATGTCATGCGGATGGTTTTTCAAAAATCGAAGGGAGGTCGGGGTCCGTTCTATTCAGCATTTCTCGCGACGACACACTGGTTGGTCTTGCCGATTCCGTTATAGGCAGCAGCGCGGGGGCTGTTTTTCTCGGGTTATCAGACATCTTATGCTACCATTTCAAGCATGACGAGTCTTTCCGGATCTCTGGAGTACTTCGCAACATATGGACTAACTCTCAGGCGCACTGGAGTCTTTCCTGCGATGGCGCTTGAATCTCCCGGATGGGCCGCGTGATTGTTTTCGTGTTAGCTGCGAAGTCGCCATATCTCACTATAGTGGCAAGAAGCCAGTGTATGGAGCCCCGATTCACAGCGCTGGTTTCTACTCAGAGATTTTGAGTCTCCCAATTATGGATTAGGGCGTTTGGGGTGTTTTACTTCACGCTTCATACAGTGTACAAGACATCATATACGAGAGCGCAATATTTTAGGCAGCCACTATCGTCATTCATTGGGCAGGCAAGACTCGAACTCGAGGCATCCGAACTACTATATAGTAAGTATCCGATGCTTCGTTCACATTTCATTTGTTCTGACCACCGATGCAGGAAACGTGAACATACGGAGAGATAGACTCTAGATCTAGGGGTTGAAACTAAACTCGCATCCGTCAAGGTCGCTGATGAGCACAAAAGTGCGCTTGTGGTCTGCTGCGCAATAGAGGGGGGGGTTAGGAGCCCCGGATCCCTTCGCATCTCATGATTGTTGTCTCAGTTGGGATTGCTGGGGCAGGAGTGTGTAGAAAGCGGATCCCTTCGCATCTCCGAGACTGTCGCTATCTTCTGAGACTACCGCTTGCGAAAGACTCTGGGTGGACCCAGAGAGATAAAAAGCCTGCAGTTCATACTAAACACTCCAACTTTCCAACCCTCAACTCTGCAACTCAAAGCCAGCTAGTTATCCTTGCTCTTAACAAAGCCATGTTCGACACTGACTGCACCCGTCTTCTAATCATTTTCTTTCCCCCCTTTTTCCCTTGGACCACTGAACAGATTGATCAAACTCTCGTTCGTGGCAATAAGTGAGCATTTTTTAAAAATTTCTGTTCCTGAACTCTAGTTTGGTTTATTATGCGTTGCATATTAGACTTTGTTGAAGCTGGTCCACCTCTTCAAGTTCCACGGCTGTGCCTGTGGCATGAAAGGTCGTACCGGTACCGTTAATCTGAAACCCAATTTTGTTAGGACTGACAAACTATCGTGAACTGCGGCTTGAACTGTCGAGCCCGCATCGGTCCCCGCCTGCGGCAGCCTGTCCTTTTCATTTAGACAGAACGTTCTATCCTTTATCTGTAAAATAAATAAAAAACCTACATTGACTATATAAAAATTCCTGTGGCTTACATAAAGATTCAGTAAAGTGGATGATGTTCTGTGCGATAAGATTTGAATGCAAGTGATAATCGCCGCAGCAGGATGCCCCCTGCGTCACATACTCAGCGAGGATCAGCACATATCTCGAAAACATGCAATTATCTATAAATTAATGTCGTCTAGTCAGGTATGGTAAGTGATATGTACAAAGATGTCAGCAAAGTAGCCTCCGATAGCGTGAAAGTCCAGAAAGAGGGTTACTCCGACGGAGTCCTCATACACTTTATCTCCACTCAGCCGAGATAATTCATAGAGTCGCGGTCATCAGTCCAAAGCCGCGCCCACTCAAGGCAAAGCCTATAAACATACACTATTTTTATAGATAAGACATCATTTCCTAAAAAAAAAATGAATTGTGGGATGCTCACCTTCAAGATCGATCTTCCGTCCAATGGATTGCTTCCAACGTTTTCCAGCTCTGGCTATTCTTTTCAGTCTTCGCTCTCCATCAACGGATCTCCTTTTTTCTAGGGAAATATCCGCCATACTCGAGTTATACGCTTCGATCACCGACTGTGGCGGGCCCGAGAAAAATGCCACAATATTGTAGATTTCTCTGTACGACGAAGATAACGGAATGAAATGGACCCTGAAAAATGATTGAGAAATAATAGTGTTTATCAGGAGGTGTCAGTACGTACCAGGGTTGTACCCAGTCAGAGAAAAACTCTTTATATACGGTCGCTTTAATTGGCACACTGTCGCTAGCGAGGAAAGCAAGGAAGCGACCACTATAGCTCATCCCATCCAGGTCAACCAGGTACTTATATCCCCAGTGCGCACCCAAAGGTACTGAACTACTGAATCTATGATCCTTCTTCAAGGCAGGCAAGCCACCAGGATAACTTTCGGCAGCTGTCACCTTCACGAAAGCTGCATCCAAGATGTCCTCATTCAAATCACCCACCGGAACACCAACAGACACCCAATTGGTCTTGGATGACGGAGGGTACGCAAATGTCACAACTTTATGGGTATCAGATGTATCCGAAGCCATTCGGACAAATCTGTGTCGGTGGTATCGAGGAGAAAATCCTGGAGGATGGTTTCCCCCACCGGTCGTCGCACCCCGCCAAAAAACCTTGTCAGCCTTGTTCTCCCAAGGGACCTCCATGGAATCAACATCTTTCAGCTCGAGGTTGACGGAATCCCAACCGTAAGTGTACTGCGGCGTGCTTCCGTAGTAATAATGACTGGGTATCCGAATATCAAGGAAGCCCTTGGCTTTCGCGGGACTGAACACCGGATAAAGAGCACCAATAGTTCGCCAATCGGAAAAGAAGTGACCTTGCTGAATATGTGCGTGTGGAAAAGAACAGAAATCCGTATTTGCTGAAGTGTCGTTCACGAAGGTGAATTCTTCGCCAGGACTGACAGTGTTTGAATTTAGACGATTCTTGCCCGGAGATATGAATGCGGGTCGTATCGATGAATATAGTCGCCTTGCCGAGCTGTCTGGTTGACAAGTCCGCCTCCAAGCTTCCCAAACGCTGCCATCGTCTGCCCAACTAGGTTTGAATTCCCCCCCAAGTACTGACTCGATGCCAGCTAGAGTTGATTTAAGAGATACAGAAGTAAAAGAGGTGAAAGTGAACTTACCAGTCGAATTCTGTGTCGTAATGTTGGAATACATGCGGTGTTCCCAAGGTACTAAAACGCGACCCTCGGCCAAAGCATTGATAGGAAAATCCATGTTGGGAAGCTACATAGTGGGATAAATGACAACTGGGGCACAAAAGGGTATAGGACACATACCGTTTTCACAAAATTCTTCATCATATATTTGAATCCATTGGCTCTCGCACTAACTTCTGTGTCCTTGAAATCACTCTTGATGTTGATAACATTTGACTCGCCATTTCGTATTCGTAGCATTTCTATCGAAGGGAGGTGTCCAGCTTGTTCCGTACGCCGTCGAATCTCTTCGCCTGGAAGTTGCCAAAAGGGAGCAAGATCCTCTATGAGTCCGTCATATTCATCGACCATCTTCGCCCCATGTTTTTGTGCAAACCGCCACCAGTCATCAAATCCCTTGGGAGGGGGACGTTTGTATCTGCGTCTATACTCTTTAACAGCTTCTTTGAGTGTTTTGCTTTGACGACTCAATTTCTCCCTGAAGACATCCTCTGCCTCCTCCATTAATCGCGGAATGGGGTGTTGGAAGATGGAATCCCTGTCCTTGCCTGAGGAAAGCGAGTCGTCCTTCCCGTCCTCGCTGTCGGAGACAGTCTGCATACGGCTTTTGCGCCCGCTGCGGAGCCCTATGTCAAAAAATATAACAAGAACACCAAAAAGAAAGAGGAAGCCAGCATTTCGCCGCAGGAAAGCGATCATAGTGATACGCTTTGTAAACCATAGCATAGCCGGAAGCTAGGCAGCTGCCTTCGTCGTTGATGTCGGCGAGAGGGCGTTGAGGTTGGAAGTAATATTACCGGTCCGTAACCTGACCAGCACATGTATTTGCCTTTATTTGGGGATACCGAAAATAGAGTTTCAACGTTTCAACGTTTCAACTTCCAAGTATCAACAGAAGGAGAGTGTTGATATATACGCAGTCACCACATCTTTGGATAGACTTTCTTGTTGGTGGACTTTAAATTGCTACTAGTTTCGTACGGGGAATGAGCGCTGAGCAGCACAAGGAAATATGGCATTTGTTAGAATTTATTATTTATGTAAGTAAAGCATCACTCGATAATTTATACGGATATTGTTCATGAAAGAAGAAAATCTACAAGGACATAACTATTAATTATAACTTTTGAATGTCGCGATCGGTTGCTGCTGGTACACGTGATAGGAGGGCGCAAGCACTGCCACTGTAGTTGCTCGATTTAGATCTGGCCGCCTTTCCAAGTGCTGTTAGCCTCAACAATGACCCATCCGCCAGCATATGCATATGAAGGGACCCGCAGAATCCCCTCCACTAAGCGTCCAGCTTCTATAGCAGAACTTGCTGAAAGAGCGACGGTCGACTTATACGATACTTCGAAGGACTTCAAGTATTTCCTTCGCTTAGCCGAAAAGCACAGGAAGGAGGGAAAGGAGTCGGCTAAAAGGGGTGATCTGGAAGGCGCATTCGTAGAGCTTGCCCGCGCTGCTACATTGGTCCTTGAGAAGCTCCCTACGCACAATGACTATCACACCGTCTTGAATCCGACGCAACGGATAAATCTTGGCTTGGTCCGTAATTCTCCACGGATAATCATTTTTACATTTGGTTACTGAAATTTACAAAAGAATGGACAGGACATTTTAGATAATCTTGGAGAACTCAAACCGAAACTTGTCGACAGATACGATAAGTGGTTACGGAAACAGGGAGAAGAGGGTCCTGACCATGATCGGACGCCCAACGCCCGTAGCCAGAAGATTCCGGATGAAGGAGCGATCAGAACACCACTTCGGAGAGACGTGGAGCCCGAAAAGTCCCCAGAAGAGGCCGCACGAGAGGCCCGGTTGATGTCAGAAGAATTAGATAGATGGAGACAGCAAAGACAGGAAACCGAGGTACGGGAACAGACTCAGCGTCCCCAGCGACAGGATACAACTCGTAGAGCAGGAAGCGCACAGAGACCACCTCCTCCACCGGATCTTTCATTTCCAAGGACATCTCTCCAAAACCCGGGGTACGGTACTCAGAATACGGTTGTTTTCTCCGACGGTCGTCCCCCAGACGAATTTAGTCGACAACAGGAGGATTACGCACGGCGACAAGCTGAGAAACGGAGACAAGATCAAGAGGCCGCTGCTCGGCGACAAAGGGACGCAGAGGACGCAGCACGGATCGCTCGACTCACAATATCAGATCCAAACCCCTCTATGCCTGTACCTTCCGCATATTATCCCCCTCCCGCATTCATTGAATACCCTTCTCTACAATCAAGTACGAGGCCGAGTCCAATTCCCCCAGATCGCCAGCCTAGCTTTTTTGATGCTCGGAGCGGACCTGCTTTGCTTCCGTTGGAGAATCCATCGAGATACGAGGGTGACTCGACAGATTCAGAATCGGTGCACAAATTTGACACTCGCAGGCTTGTGCACCACAGACCTCCTGAATCCAGATCACCCATGAGACCCATTCGACTGTATGTCTTTTATGCCCACTTTTGCAATAACTAATCTTGCTAATTAAACAAACAGTTCTAATACATATCCTGCCCCTATTACGACTACCTCCCCACCTCCGGACGCATCCTTTATTCGTTACCCTGCCCTTATGTCACAACATCAAAAAACTCAAGGATACTACCCCTCTCTGGGCTCCATGTTTGCCGATTCCATGGGCATGAACCATGGCAATCCATCGTTACTCTTTGGACCGAATGCAAACGACAACAGTAAAGTAAACGGCGCTCTGTACTCCAGCAATCCGGCTTCAGCCATTCATGACCCTCAATATCAAGCGTACGGAGCGCGACCCCCTCATTTCCCCAGCCCTGCCCCACCTCCCCCACCTGGGCAATCCGACACTGATCGTATTATTCGACCATCGGATTTAAAATCAGACAAGGCACTTAAAATCGTGAGCCTCCCTCGGGAATGTTTACAACGCTTCCTTGCCATCGCCAAGGTGAACACGGAAATGAACAGAGAGACTTGCGGGCTTTTGCTTGGAAAAGACAAGGTGCACAAATACTCAGTTACGACGCTGCTCATTCCGAAACAGCACTCGACAAGCGATACCTGCACGATGGACGAGGAAGAACTCGTTTTGCAGTTTACGGAGGAACGAAGTCTGATCACTCTCGGTTGGGTAAGTTCCAATAACAACTGTACTCGCTCGATGTTTACATTTCATCCCATAGATACATACCCATCCTTCGCAATCCTGCTTTATGTCGTCCGTTGACCTACATACCCACTCAGGCTTCCAGAAGATGCTTCCCGAGTCTTTCGCGGTTGTGTGCGCACCAAAGTCAAACCCAAAGTACGTGATCCATTCGTATTAAGGAGCAAAAATACTTATTATGTTACGACCAGCTTTGGAATCTTTCGTTTAACGGACCCACCAGGTCTTCAAACAATCTTGACCTGCAATGAAAAGGAAGCGTTTCATCCACACCCAGATATACCCATATACACGGTCGGTGTCAGGTTGATCTCTGTGGTTGTCATTGCAACCTACTGACTTCAATGGATTAGGACGCAGATAAGGGACACGTCCAAATTAAAGATTCTTCTCTTGAAATTGTTGATCTCAGGTGAAATGGACCTTTTTCATTCCCTCCTCGTTATTCTCGTAATGTAAATTGAGGGACTTCTTTTCTCCTGTTGAAGACTCGTTTTCTCATTTTGCTTGCATGCATAGATTCCTCATACCTTGCAATTGTGTATTATTACATGTAACTCTATTGTAGTGGAACTTAACAATCCTATACTTATTGAGTGAAATGAACCCATACTTTTGTGCAATATAATTAGAGAAATTACAGCTACAGTACCTAAAAACTCAATAGCAGGAACACGGTCTGTTCTAGAGATGTCGAACTCTTAGTATTTGGTTGAGATAAAAGTGGGGCCGAGCAAAAAGGAACGGTAGGTTTTACATAATTTCCAATCAGTCCTCAAACTATGTTTTTGTTACTAGTTGCTCGCTTGAAAACCCTGAGTAATAATTACGATTATCGCCGTCGGTTGTAATAATTCGTATGGCCATTGCCGATGATACTGGATCTTTGATTCTAATTTATCCACCTAGTTCAGCGACGAATTCTTCTAGCAAATCAAGTCAAGGGCACGGAAGTATGAAACTGCTGCATATACTTAGAAAACTCTTCCTTCAGTTACCCGGAGCCTCACAAACGTGTATAGAACGGTTAAGCAGCCAGTACAATTTTCAGTAAACGAATATAAGGTGTTTGAGTTTGCAGTGCGAGGAACAAAGACTCGGAGATGATCCGAGTCGAAGCTGTTCCACTGATGGTACGTTTATTTCTCTTTCTCCGACATCGCCACCCCCTTGATTTCTCCCTCGAGGTGACCAATCTTTTGCGTTTCGTGCAGGCGATCAGAGGCAGCAACTCCGTCAAAAGATGAATAATATTTGCTGAACTAGGATACTAGTGAGATTAGCGGAAGATTATCGACCGCAACTCCGCAAGTATCTGGGAAAGTGTGTTATTCCCGCGACTGGAGATTGTTCGTCTGATATCCTGCAATTTCTTAACGACTACTGTCTATATCAACAACTCGTTCACAGCCCTGTTATGTATTCGTTGTCTTGTCTCATCAAGTTCGGTTGAGACGGTCAAATTCGTCCCTGATACAGCGATACCGGTATGGCAGTGCTACTTGTCCACGTCGACTGATCTCGCTGGAAGTTTACGAGCCAACTCTGTGTCGGGACTCGCTTCTTGAAGTGCTTCACCCTCCTCCGCCTCCGCATTGATTTGCCCAGTCACCCTCTCAAACACGCTGGCGATAAGTTCATCAACTACGACTTTGTTTTCTTTCAAGAAGTCTGGTGTCAATGTAGGGTCAATCCCAAGAAGCTGTCGCACTCGCTTCGCGCTGATTGGTGTGTCAGGGGCATGCAGTAACATCACATGACCCGAGTCGTCTTAAAAAGGAAATCAACATTTTTTTTTTTTTTTTTTTTTTGGACTCTATGGATTAACGTGCCACAAGTACTGTACTATTTCGACCTAATGTTCAGTCATATGTCATGAAGGCATCTGAACTGAACATTTGGGTGTTTTGTCATGTGTCATGACGACGGTTGAACGATGTTCCAATTGAGCCTCAAAATGTATGAAATTTTTTAAATCCCCCCCCGGAAACTGTCTACATCAACAATTTCCCATGCGTCAAGTCCATTGAACGGAACTTTCGGAATCTTCTTGCGACACCTACGACCTTTCTTCTCTTTTTTCTCTCCTTCCTCCTCCGAACTCGATTGTCTGAATTATATACAAAAAATCTGGCTGCCACCAATGATGAACACATTCATGTTCGGTCATCCATAATATCAAGATCTGAACACCCATACAAATGAACATTTGCTGTCATGTGTCATACCCCCTGAACATTAGGTCGAAATAGTACAGTAATCTAAGTACTAAGACGCACGAGCTCGGGGGAGCTAGCATATGGTAGGGGGTCGATGTGGTGAAAGGTGATCTAAGATGGCGTGTGTTGTATATCTAAGGGTCAATGTGGTAGTGCAGGGGTGTTTTGGGATGTGGTCCGTGGACATTCGATTGTTGCACTGGGCGTGGATGGAGAAGAAAGAAAAGAAAAGAAAAGAAAATAATAATTAATATTAAAGGGAGGATATGTGTGGGAGGTATCGTCGGCTTCGGGTTCGTCAAGGAACGACGGGAGTGGGGTTTCTTGGGGAGCTGGTTGGTGCGTGTGAACGCTGTTGTTTCTTTGAGGAAGTTAATGAGGGCGGCGATGCCCTTTTTTGTGCCGAGAAAGGAAATCAACATTCAAATATCTTGTCACTTTCAATGCGGCCTCTGCCCACCTTCACACTTCCTCTCCCGCCCAATGGACCACCTTCTGGATACAATCGCTCTATGTGGATCAGATCGTTATCATTCGACACTGGACTAGATAATCGAGATCGATTCCTTGGAGAACGTCGCTGCGTTGTTTGTGGGAGTGGATTCGGTCTTAAACGATGTCACATCATTCTGCAGCCAGAGAAGGCAATTGTGAGTAGAAAAGTTAATTCGGCTTCCCTCAGGTCTAATAGGATACATAGTGGACCTATCTCCAGGATCGCAACTGGATATCTTCCCGCATAGAAATGCCGGGCCATGATCCACGTAACGGACTGACCTTGTGTACCACCCACCACACCGCCTTTGAAGAATACTATTTCTTTATTCGTTTCATGCTCGACGTAAGTATACTCTTGTATTCTTCGGGGCCCCAAGTATTCATTGAAAATAGACCCGCATGTTCGTATTCGTGAACTACTCAGGTCGACCCGACCTCGGGCAATTTCATGGCACAGTTATCGCTATTGACAGTGATGAGAAAAATGCGCCTTTCCCATCGGTATTTATCATCCACGAGATGCGAGTCCGTGCTTTCCACCCTTTCCAACCTATCCAACTTGATCTACCGGATTGTCTATACTTCGCGGACTGGGTTGATTCAGAAGGCCTGTGGGACTACGAAAAGGATGGTTTTAAGCGTCAGAAGCCTCTGTTCGAAGAAGGCCGACCTCACAAAAAACAAAAAGAGTCTGATGTTCAAGATGCGACGGGTGCAAGCTCTCGCAAAGTTGAACTCCAGCGTCTTTACTGATACTCTTGCTGCTACGCGTGCCATGCCGTCGTGGCTGTAAGAATACACTGGAATGGCACAGCAATCGAAAATATGTTTTTTCGATTGGTGTAGAAGAC
>Ga0307517_10008685_pt1 | contig 14540 bp, 10 predicted proteins | sample 23_EM_MG_FD_194515 | JGI IMG/M metagenome (GOLD analysis project Ga0307517, IMG submission 194515) | Populus trichocarpa ectomycorrhiza microbial communities from riparian zone in the Pacific Northwest, United States - 23_EM | ecosystem: Host-associated > Plants > Roots > Unclassified | place... | reverse complement strand
TTCCAACCTACCCAAAAAAAAAAAAAAAAAAAAAACTAAAATGATCAAAAACCTATTAAGGTCATTTATACAAAATTTCAAAAACATATCAATAGTATTTTTGTTAGGGTGTTTTAATGTTCTGAAAATTTGTGTTTACATGTGTTTTTCTTTAGTTAAATTTTCTTTTCTCTTTAATGTCTAGGATATTAGTTTTTTTTCATATTTATTTTATCTTTTATATACATACCACATGTACAATTTATATAAATAGCGAAGCATAACCCAACCTTTTTTTTCCCTTTCAATTTCATAATTTTTTTCTCAAACTTTTTTTTATTTTTTTTCATTTGGGTTGCCTTTGAAACGACCAAGTCGATTGGGTCATGTCAGGACAACACCTTCATGATTTAATTTTAAATCTAGTATATGCAAGGACTCAGGTTGAGAATTTGTTTTCCTTTCAATTTCATCCTTTTTTTTTTTTCTCAATTTCATATTCAAACATTTTTTACCAGTCATCTGAGTTGCTTTTAGACCGGCCAAGTTAATTGGGTCATGTCGAGAAAACTTCTACATGGTTTAATTTTAAACCCGTGCTAGGTAAGAAATTGGGTCGGGAGGTTTCAAGGTTGACCTGTAAGCCATGTTTAATAACAATACTAGATAGTTCTTTATGTCCTAGATATTTTTTGTTACGTTCAAAAGAATTTTGATCTTACCTGCAGTGTAACATGAGCTTGTAAACTAGTTATATACAAAGCTAAAAGAGTTCAGTGTTTCACTGTGCATTTTGCACAGTAAAATTATTATTTTACCCTAAACAACAAAGTTTTTAAGAGGATAGTTCGGTAATTTCATAAGGGTTCAAATATCATTGTCCAATTCATGAGGGTCATTATAGTAATCTCATAATTTTATAGTACAATTAAATTACTTAAGTGCCCTTGAAATTTATTTTCATTTAATTATTTAAGGGGTATTCTTGGTTTTTTACTTTTTTTTAAATACTGGAATTACTAAATTAACCCTAAAATCAAATATTCAAAGCTTTTCATTAAGGGTTTTGTTTTTCATTTCTCACAGGATTTTCTATTATTATTAAGTTGGGTTAAGGGCAATTTGATCTTTCTTTATTTTTAAAAACTATTAAAAAAGTTCTTGGCGCTTGCTACGTAGTGCCAGCATCTGAGATGACTCCACGCTCTTTGAGCGACGTGTGAGCTGCTGTCCAGTTGAAGAACACTAGCTTCTGCCACGGTGTTTGAAGCCCACGACGCCCTCTTTCATGTGGGGTGATGCATGTGAGGTTTTGAAGGACAGTTTGGCTTCGGCCACCCTTTTTTTTTCTTTTCCTTTTTCTCTCTTCCCTCCATATTGAATTTCGTGTTGTTCATAAAAAAATCAACTTATTCCTTTTATTTTATGACATTTAATATTCAGCCCTCGTATTTTGATTTCTAAGTTTGATTCTTAATCCTTATATCAAATTTTAATTTGTTTTCAATTTCATCATTGGATCTATAATTTTGATTTTTAATTTTTTCAAATTTGATCCTCATTCTCTTGATTCTTATTTTTAATTTGGATTCTTTTGTGAATTTATTTTTTCTTTCCAATTTTACCTTTCAATTCAAATTCTGATGATAGTTAAAATTAGGCCCTTGATGTTTTGATTTTAAATTTTGATTCTTAACCCTTTTATCAAATTTTAATTTGTTTTCAATTTCATCATTAGATCCATAATCTTGATTTTTAATTTCTTCAAATATGGTCCCCATTCTCTTTATATTTTTTTAATTTTGATTATTTTATGAATTTAATTTTTTTTTTAATTTTACCCTTTAATTCAAAGTTTGATGATATTTAATGTTAGACTGTCAATGTTTTTATTTAAAATTTTGATACTTAACCCTTTTATCAAATTTTAATTTTTTTACAATTTCATCATTGAATCCATAATTTGAGTTTTTTATTTTTTCAAACTTGATCTTCATTCTCTTGATTTTTATTTTTTGTTTTGGATTCTTTTGTTAATTTCATCTTTCTTTTCAATTTTACCCTTCAATTTAAAGTTTTATGATATTTAAAGTTAGACCCTCAATATTTTGATTTTAAATTTTGACTCTTAACCTTTTTATCAAAATTCAATTTGTTTTCAATTTAATACATGGATCCATAATCTTGATTTTTTTTATTTCTTCAAGTTTGATCCTCATTCTTTTGATTTTTATTTTTAATTTGGATTCTTTTGTTAATTTGATTTTTCCTTTTTGATTTTGCCATTTAATTCAAAATTTTAGGTTGTCCTCTCATTTTCCGAGAGTTGATTCGAGATAAGTATTGATTACGTTTCAGGTGGGTTGACCTGAATTAACTTAAATCAAATGATTTTTTTTTAACCAACCATCAAGAATCATTGGGTTTTGATAGTAACTGACATAGATGGAAACAACACAGCAAAAACAAGAAACACAAAATTTTGAAAAATAGAGATCACACAAAAACCATAATTCAAAATTTTGTTACTAAGTATCTTTTCTTCAATTAGTTTGTCTTTCTAGTAAGTTTACAACTCCTTAAATAAATCTAAAATTCAACAAACTAACAAGGAAACATTAAAATAAAAGAAAAGCAATAAATATCCTAAACAAACAGGAAAAACATCCTAAATAATAATAAAAAATTATAAAATAAATAAATAAAAATTATAAACTAGCTAGAAAAAATATAGAAAATCTTGAATAATTACTTTAGGTTTTATTTGAAGACCTTTTCGATCTCTAATTGCTATAAAGTTTTTACCTATAAGATATAAGGCTTCAGTACATTAACTAACTATAACATCAAAAGTTATATGTCTTGTTATAAAGGTATATATTAAAAAAATAAACTCTTTTATCAATGTCATTATCTTCTTTTTTTGAACGATGCATTTTTTTTCCTTGGTAATCGACACTGACAGGATCGATGCATTATAGGACCAATTGCTCCCAGGATGGCTGAGCTGCTACAAAATAAATGTTTTCTTCTCTGCTGGAACTGATTAAGTAGTTTTTCTTTTTTAATCCAGAATTTAAGAACATTCTTATGAGCCGTGATTAGGCTTTTTGTGTTCAAACCATGCAGGTTCAACCATGGATCTAAAAAAAAAAAAAAAAAAAAGGTTTAAGCTGAAGCATCCCCTGAACAAACCATTTCCATCTTGAACATTTACACAGGATGCTTGTCCATGAAAAAAAAGTTCCACGAACATTCAGATACCCAGATCCATAAAGTGGCGCGGCTAACAGATCTAATAATAAACTACACCATTTTTTATGTTAAAGGTACCAAGAGAGGTGCGATTGTTTAAAACCAAGTTACAATCATTCTTGTCAAAAAAGTATTTGTAATTTCATTTACACCAAGCAACTATATCTATACATAATATTTTGGTAGCGGCCCATGTGGTATTTTTATTACCACCAACCATTCATAGATATGAGATTTCGATAAAAAAATATCTTACAACCACAAAAAGGGTTTTACATAGTCTAATTTCATGTGTGTACATCTATAGCATTCAATTGCTGCCCGCACAATGGGTAGCATATACTTTACATGAGGAATGGTCACAATTGTGTGAATCATTGTACAAGGCAATTCTCCAAGCTTATGGGGTCTTTATGCAGTTCTAGCATATAGGGTCTTTGCAATGTAGTTCTCCAAGCATATAGCCTTTACAATGCAGTTATTCAAGTATATATAGGTCATAGCATGACAGAAGCGATAAATACTGAGCCAACTAGATCGCTTGTGTAACCTGACCGAGCCATTGAAGAGAATCATTTGTTGGATAAACACTGTCAGGTAACAAATCCAATGAGACACCAACAAATGATTGTCTTCAATGGCTCGGGTCAGACTACACAACTGACCTAATTGACTCAACATTTAACTCTTCTGTCATGGCATGATCTGCATATGCTTGGATATGCTTGCAGAACTACATTGGATAAGCCCCTATATGCTAGCAGAACTGCATTATACAACATTTCACACAATTGTGACAATTCCTCACATAAACCCGTATAAACAACAAGACTCATAAGAAAAAAGTGACCACCCAATGGCTGGGTCAAGGATTATGATTAGAATAACAAGGGCAATAATTCTAGACATGTGCGGGCAGCAATTGATTTGAAGTGAGCAGCTTCAAGTTTAACTTCACATGCACTCCATGCAACATGGACGAGCACAGTAACAAAGAATATGGTTATGATAGCATCGTGTGTTCTAAATGGAGAGAGTTCCATATGTCAATTGGATAAAGGTAGCCAGCGCTGCAACGAGAGAGAGAGAGAAATCTGGCATGTTTGTCCATTCCCCTATAAAGTTAAAAAATGAAACTGCTTTAGATCCAGAAACAAGTAATAAATCTAGAAAGTTAAACTAAAAGAATTATCAGCATGAAAACAATGCCCAACTACTTGCAGTGTTTTTTTCAGGGGGAACGGAAGGAAGGGGTGGGGTTCCCCTTCATCATACATGCCACATGACCTATAACAATCAAAAGCCCATAAACCAACTTAGTTGATTCAAAAAATGAAAGCCATTTATTCTGGTTTTGTCCCAAATGCCGCTGCAACTTAATGCAGTTGCAGAGCATGCATGAAGCATCTACCATGCCATGGTACTGCCAAACTCAGATACACATCTAACATCCCAAATGTAAAATTAGGGCGTCATGTTTCAAGCAAAAGATCAAAAAATCATACTAGAGATCCATCTACCAGAGGATCTGTGGGCATGAGTTGAAGAGAGAGCTGTGGCTTGCTGAAACTCATTGATCACAACACAAGAGGCAGAAAAGAGATGGGCTTGTGAAAGCGCCTATAGGTGATGGGTTGTTTAAGGATAAAATCCTTTACGTTTGTAAGTCAAAGAATTCTTGACCAAATTGCACCTATTTGTAGCCATTTCAAGATTTGATTTCAAGCTTCTCTTTTATATTTCTTCTTTCCTTCTCTTTCTGGACCGAATCCATTCTTGGATCAGTCTTTTCTCCAAACACTACACCTACCTCACCCAAACACCTTACATATTCCATCAAACACTTGAATTCTATATTGTATTGCAAAATTTATATTCAGGGAAGCTTCCCATCTGAATAAATTTGAGAGGGATACCCATGGATTTATTTACTGGGGAAGGCTTGAGCTACAGACAATTTATCACTTACCCACTTATAAAAATGTAAAGAAAGAAACAGAGTGGATCTGGTTGATTGGTCTAGTTCCTTCTCTCCTCTCCTAGATCTGCATGGTTCAACTAATGAACTTAATTCCTATCCCTGTACCAGAAGTTTCATCATCCGTAACTTCTTATTCTAAACATTACCCAAATACCCATGAATTCAACCCAAATTAATTAACAAACTCTAGATTCTTTTGAGCTCTACACCCTAAAACCTGGGAAAAAGACTAAGATCTACCCTTTTCACATGTATCTATACAAGAAATCTCAGCAAATCTCAACCAGAAAGAGACTACAGACAAGAACCTATGAATAACAAACAAATTCACTTAGCAATTGAGCTTCATGGCTCAAAATACAAATTCAAAAGCAAAATACTTACTTGTGAGATTCTTGGAATACAGCAATCCTCTCTCACAATCTCTTTACTGGAGCAGAAGGGAGAGAATGGGAGGAGGAGATCTGTAATTTTGTTAATTCATCAAAAAAAAAATGTTGATAATGTTAGGAAAAAAAAAACAAATATAAAAGGTAAAGTATTAATCACAACCAACCAATAATGTAACCTTTTACCTACCTAACATGTTCTTTGTCTTTTTATGGGTGGAGTAAAGATTTTTTAAAAAAGTTTTTTTAATTTGTAAATATATTAAATTAATTTCTTTTTAAGCAACTTTTTTATCTTTTTCACTTTTTCTTCTTTTAATTACAACCTTCGATTACTTAATTAAATAGAATTAGAGTTGCAATTATTGTAGAATTACTAAATCAAAAAAAGAGGGACTAGATTGTAAAACATGAAGAATAATAAGTCTGATCTAAAATTTTTGCTAATATTTTTTTTGATCTATAATTTTTTTTTGGTCCTAAATGAAAGTGAGACTTGTTGGAAAATAGGGCTAGAAAGAAAAGGTAGTTGGCTATTACAATTCCAACCATAAAATAATTAATTTTGGTGCTCAATTATTCCATTTTAATAGGAGAGTTGGACAGTTGTTGCTATTCACTTCCAATTTGCTCAAAATAATAGATCAAGCTTGGAAAGATTTAGAATCTCAGGTTGATTTTTCTTTTTTGATAGATTTTTGGCAACTTTAAAGGCACAAATGAGTTTTTTGAGTTATTTATATTGTTTTTCATATGTTTTCAGGTCAAAATTTGTTTAAAAATAGATTGTTTGGTCCAAAAAATAAAAGGCCATTTTCTACCCAGTTTTTGGCTAATTGGACAACTAAAAACTATGCAAGCAAACAACATGTTGTCTATCTCAACAGATAACACGTTGTGTGCTTTATTTTTTAAAAAAATAAGGGGCAAATGACCCCTTAATAATAATAATAATAATAATAACAAGCAAGGTCAGGTGTATGGGTCTAGCCTCCAAGCCCACGCGCGCCTAGCTTGCTATTAAAGGGTCAGGCACCGAGCCTTACTTTTTTTCTTTTTATTTTTTTTATTTGGTTTTGACATGATTTTTAAATAATATTATAAATTTTTATTTGAGTTTTAATAAAATTTTTTTCAATTATTATATATCTAATATGAAAATAATAATAATATTAATAATAAATTGTTCATTAAAAATAGATTTAATTTTTTAAAAAATTTCTAAATAGATTTTGAACATGATTCTAACACATTTATTATTTTTTCAACTTTCAATCACACATAAAATATGGATATAATATTTTGATTTTTTAATTTGCTTTAGCAATCGTAATTATTTTTTAACAGAAACAATGATAAACAAGAAAGATGTTAATAAGAAAATTGATTTTAGACTTGAGAAATATATGTTTTGTGATTATTTAAAATGATTTGTTTTTTTAAAAAACTATTATTCTATAATTAGATTAAAAAAAATTGAAAAGTCACATGTGACATAAGATTAAATATCTTAATATACATCTTTATTTTAGCTTCATGACTCAATCTTAGGTTTATATTAACAAATTTATTATTATTTATTAACACATATAATAATTCTTGATTTATTTTATTGAACACGTATATTGGCCTTATTTTGCAATGAAAATTTATATTGATGATTTTTTTTTTCAAAATGATTATGTTTTTAGGTTTAATAACAATGCCAAATAATTCTTCAGGATTTGGACTTTTTTTTTTCAAAAGAGTTTTAGTCCCTTCATTGCGTAGCGCGAACATGCAAACTAGTAACATACTAAACAAAATGGCCAACAAAATAACATAAATTATATATAATAACAAACTTAAATAGAACTCAATAATATAGGGGTTGAATTATTTTTTGTCATCTTTGACCATATGCATGTGTGATCTGTATCTCGAGTTTAGTGCCCCTTAAATAGACTTAATTGTTATACATTTAAAAGGTCTTAAAGGACACAAAAGAAATTTTGGTAAAGATGAGACTCTTAAAATGTTTAAACATTATAAGAATGAAGTTGAAAATCAACTTAACAATAAAATAAAGGAAATAAAAAGTGATAAATATGGGGAATACAAAACACCTTTTGATAAATTTTGTTTTTAAAATGGTATTATTCATCAAACCACTGCTCATTATTCACCACATTAAAATGACATAAAAACCTAACACTTATAGAAATAATGCATGCTATGTTAATAAGTTATGGAGCCCCTTGAAACTTGTAGGGGAAGGCAATTATAACTGTCAACTATATACTTAACAAAGTATCCCATAAAAAGTTTCAAAAAAACACCTTATGAATTATGAAAAGAAAGAAAAACTTCCTATATATAACTCAAAGTGTGGGGATGTCTTGTAAAGGTGCTAGTACATAATCCTAAAAACCTCAAGATAAGATCTAAAACTATAGATTATGTTTTTATCAATTATGTTTATAATAGTAATGCATATCAATTTATTGTACATAAGTCAAGTATAAAGAACATTCATCCTAATATTATAATGAAATCAAGGAATGCCACATATTTTGAAGATGTATTTCCATTTAAAAAAACATAAGAAAATTGTTCACTTATGAGAATGACAAAGACACTAGTTCAAGTGGTCATATTCAACTAAAAGATGATGAAGTTGAACATAGAAGGAGTTCAAGGAAAAAAACAACCAAAATATTTATTTTTAAATTTCTAACATATTAGAAAATAAACCTCAGACCTACTCCAAGGCAATGTTTTGTCCTGAAGCTTACTAGTGAAATGAAGTAGTCAATATTGAAATATAATATATTATAAATAATCATACATGGAAACTAAGGGATCTTCTACCTGAAAGTAAACTACCAGGCCATAAATGAATCTTTAAAATAAAGATGAAAGCTAACAAAACTATTAACAAATACAAAACAACACTTGTTGTTAAAGAATTCAAACAATAAGAAGGTGTGGACTATTTTAATATATATTTCTCTATGTCAAAAATAACTTCCATACGAATGCTAATAACCATTTTATCTATTAACAAGCTTGAAATACATCAAATTGATATAAAAACAACTTTCTTAAATGATGACCTAAAAAAGATATTCACATAGAATAACTCAAGGGGTTTGTTATTAATGGATAAGAAAAAAAATCTTGTAAGGTTGTCGAATCATTATGTAATTTGAAATAAGCATCCAAACAATGACATGAAAAATTTGATAAAGTTATATTGTCAAATGAGTTCAACATCAATGAAGTTGATAAATGTGTTTATGTGAAAAACATAAATAAAAATTATATCATTGTATATCTCTATATATATAATATGCTCAATTAATCTTTAATTGCTTGTCATCTTTGGCTCATTTAACTCGTGATTATTTGATTTATGTACATTATTTACTAGAGATATTAATTAATGTGAGTAAAAACTAAAGTAAAATTAACAATAATGTGAATGAGGATCTGTACTAGAGATTTGGCAAGAATAGTTTCACAAATAAACACCCCATGTCTCATTGACCACTAGTTTGATTTCGAACATTGGATTGGACAAGAGTCAATTTTTAGTCAAAACTAGGTAAATGTACATTTGAAAAAGATCACAATTTCTGTCTTTCACATTTACAAAGATGAGCAAACCTGATGAATATTTTCATGAATATTTACAAGAGAAAACCCTAACTCTTGTAAAAAATAACATCACTTCTATATATATATATATATATACACGGAATTATACATGTATTTATTACATTAAACAAGAACTTTAAATTCTATTAAGACTTTACACTCATCATCCTCTATGTAATAGAACACATTGAATACTATTAGAATATAATCCAAAATTAATTATCAGTGTCCAACATATATTAAACTTAAAGATAAGCTTCTTGTTAATCCAAAGTAGGGTTCTCATTACCAGTATCTTTAATTACACATTTCAGCCTCATTCTACTTGTCGTTTCATGTTTTTAAATAGTTCTTTTATGAGTAGATCCGTTAAATTATTCACAGACTTCACATAGAAAATAATGAAAAGAAAATACTTTTTTGTATATCTTTTTTTCTTTATGTAGTAACAGGTTTATATAGACTTAAAATATTATAATAAAACTATATGATTGTTAATGAAACTATATGACTATTAATAAGACAATTATATTTTGAATTAAATTGAATAGTTATTATTCAGTTTTATCCCAACAATCACAAATATCAAAATTAATTATGAAAAAAATAAAAGAAATGAACTAAAAAAAATAACCTCACAAACAAATTAAGTCCCGAGTTACAAGTGTCAAGTATCATCTTTTGATATTATAAATATTCATATAATGGCATTAGGAAGCCCACTAGAAGAGTCTATCCACCATGACTTTCACTCAATTTACTACATAATAGAAACATACACTTATAAACACTTAGGATTTAGTGTTTCTTTCTAATATGAGATATAAATCTTTTTTTTTCCACTTATAAACTACACCAACATGCTACGCTGTGAGTCAAATAAAAAAAAACATAACAAAAGATATCCAGGTTGTAGAGAATTATTTGACTTTGTTATTGAATTCAGCTTAACAGGTCAACCTTAAAACCTCTCAATTTGACTCCTTGCCTGGCTTAGATTTAAAATTAAACCATGTAAGAGTTGTCCCGATATGACCTAGTCAACTTGGTTGGTCTAAAGGCAACTTGACCATCTTAAGTTTGTGGACGAAATTGAGAAAGAAATGGATGAAATTGACATTTAAAAGAAAACTCTCGATCTGACTCATTGCCTAGCTTAGGTTTAAATTTAAACCATGTGGAAGTTACCCCAATGTGACTTATTTGACTTGACAGGTCCAAAGATAACCTGACCGACCCAAGTCTGTGTATGAAATTGAGAAAAAATAGATGAAATTAACATAAAATATAAAACTCTCAGCCTAATTCATTGCCTAGCATGAGTTTAAAATTAAACCTTGTGGGAGTTGTATCAATGTAATCCAATCAACTTAACAGGTTTAAAGACAACTTGGCCAATCTAAGTTTGTGGTGAAATTGAGAAAAAAAAAACAAATGAAATTGACATAAAAAAGAAAACTCTCGACCTGACTCATTGTCTAGTCCGGGTTTAGAATTAAACTAAATGGAAGTTGTCTCGAAGTGATCCGGTTGACCTGACTGGTCTAAAAACAACCTAAATGACTAAAAAGTCTGAAGATGAAATTAAAAAAAAAAAAATAAGGGATTTAAACTATTTATATGAACAATAAAGCTCCATTAAAAATCCCAGTTGATTTATTATAAAACATAATTTGATATAAATTAATTGTCATGAAGGTTAGTGGCCAATGGATTGTTGCTAACGTTCAAGATTATTTACTTCCTTGGTTCGATATCAAAAGCAAAATGAACTATCCTTATTTGAATAATTTTAATTATTTTTCATAACCTGATATTTTATATTTTAATTTCAAGACTTTGAATATATAATAACCAAGAAATATTTTTTTTAAAAAAACATCTTTCGAGGAAACTAAAGAATTCTTAAGAGTATTATTTATTTTGAATAAATAAACAAAGAGGAACAAATGAGCTACTTGTAATTACATATAATTTGAATTCATTAAAGAAAAAAGGATTAAATTTAAATGAAGCATAATAAATATAAACGAATGTGTTAGTATATTAAATAGAAAAACAATTATAATAATGATTAGACAAGGGGAAAAAAGGTTGTTAATTTGAAAAGGAAAATTCAAGAAAAAAATACCTATAAAAAGAAAAAGGAAAAGGAAAAAAGAAAAAGAAGAGATTCCGAAGAAGGTTCGGAAATTCAAAAAAGAGGTTCGGATAGATATTGGCGCTTAGCTTCAGGAAGCCGTTAGAACTCCAAACCTGCTCTCCATACATACGGTAATGTTTTCCTTCTATTGGCCCTCTCTCCTTTATTTCTCTTTCGTTTTCTTTGGACCAAACCAAAAACTTGATTCCACTCCCAAATTAAACACTTTCCCTTTTCGTTGATCCATTCCCTTCTCTTTATCTCTTTCTCTAATACTTTGAAACCATTTGATTTCTTGTATCAACTCTGTCTTGAAGATTTTTGGTTTCTTTTTCTTTTGCTCTAGAAACCAGTTTTGGACCCAAAAACACCATCCGCTTCACTTGCTTTTAATTTCTGTAGAAATCGCATTTTCTTCCATATCCTTTTATTGGGGTGTCAAAGAGGAGTTAGAAAAGCATGAAGGGAGACAGAATGGAAAAAAGATCATCATTTGGTAACATAATGAGGAGAAGGCTCTCTGATATTACCAACACTCAGTCACAATCCAAATTTGTTGGCCTCATAGAAGAACAGCCAAGGATTCCTGAATGTACTCAAGACTTAATTGATCAGCTTCTTCTGGTACGCATATCATTTTCTTTTTTCTTTTGGGTCATTTACTATGAATGCACATGCATATATGGGGATATGTCCTTAAGATTGTACGGGAAGAATTAGTCTGGTTGATTCGCAACCTAGTACTAGAATGTCCCTTGTCGGCGAGAAAATGAAAGAAATGAAATGGGTTGATTTCTTTTAGTGGTGCGGTAATCCTTTTTGTGGAATGAACCTTGCATTGAGTTGGCTTTTGTGTCTTTATTTTTTTTAGGTGAAACAGGAAAAGGCAGTGCTGCTGAAACTGGTAGAAGAGAGAAAGTATCCTTTGATTGCTTTATTTATTCTTTTGTTTGTTTAATTGCCTTTGTGTGTTTCTTTGTTTGTTTGGTTGTAGAGAAAGTAAATATGGGAAATTGGACAGGTAAGAAACCTTACTCATTTCACTATTTGGGATTTGGGATCTAAGAAAAAGATTGCACGTCTAACACAAACAACCAAATTTTGATGGATTTGGATTTTCTTAACTATGATTGAACAGTAAAATTATAGAATTGAGTGGAAATAAATTGCGGGATCTGCGAATGAATTATCAGAATTTGCAGTTGCAGAACTGGAATCTTGCTCAATCAAACAGCCAGATGTTAGCAGTATGTTTCTTCCATGCATCAATATTTAAAGCTAATCTCATTTGCAGTAGTATAATTTTGAGTGATATTTGATTGTATTCTTTCTTATTTAACAGGAGCTTAATTTAGGAAGAGAAAAGGTGAGTTTGTTTGAAACACCAACTGCTTGCCTTGAATTCTAGTCTTTTGTTTCCTTTGGTATGAGCCTGATTCAGGAACCGGTATTGTCATTTCAGCTGAAGGCACTGCAGCACGAAGTTGTATGCAAGGATGCCTTACATAAAGCTAGAAATCTAGAAGCTCAGGTTAGTTTCACTTTTCATCCTGCTATTCATCGTCAGAGTCCATTAAAATGGTTGAGTTTGAGATGCAGCAGAACACACACAACTCTGCATATTCTGTTTCATGGCATTGCATTATCGAGTGATACAGAAAGTGAAAACGAGTAGAATACTGTTTTAGGACTTTAATGAATTCAGGATAAAACCAATCTCATTAATAAATTCCGTAAATGCTTGTAACCCAAGAGTGGACTGGATACTATCCATCACAAGCTGTGGTTTAGAAATGCCTCGATGCTTGGCAAGAGTCATGCCTTCCCTGGTTTACTGCAATGTCTTCTGTTAATGTATATAATGTATATATTTGTTCCACATCGGTTAGAATGAGATAGACTAGACTATAAATAGAATACCTCTCTTGTAAACGAATCATACCATTCAATACAATCATGCTACAATTCTGTTAATGTATATATTTGAGGAACACTAATATAGTGGCTCTGATACTAAGTTGAATTTAAGAGAGGGAGGGAGGGAGACAATACAAAGAGAAAAGAATTGTATTGAATGATGTGATTTGTTTACAAGAGGTGTATCTAGTCTAGCCTAAGTGGAAGGTTTCTCCTTCTAATCGATGTGGGCAAACATATCATATACAGTGACAAGTATTGTTATCTTATAGTTACTTGTCCTGACATCTCTTATATTACTAGTCAATTCTTCTCTCCTCTTTGCACGCCCTATTATTTCTCCGTGACATCTCTTTGCCCACTCTTCACTTGAGCTTCTTGCCTACTCGGGCAGTTGACCCCATGATTGTAGATTCACAACTGGCTATTACTTCTTCCTTGGTGATTCTTTTATTTCTTGAGCAGCAAGAAGCAACTAGTTGTCACTCGATCCAGCACAGAATTCGAGAATTGCGCCTTTACTGATACAAATTGGGAACTTCTTTTGCTTCGATTGTTGCTTTAAGAGATGGGTGTCACTCATTTTACTTCCACTATCATCAGCTGTGATTATCAGAGTGCTATCTAGATTGTTCACAATGATATATTTCATTAACGCACAAAACATATTGAGATTGATTGTCACTTTGTGCATCACCATCTCACTCATAGCACCATTGGACTATTGTCAGTTTCTTTTGCTGGTTAAACTACTGATATCTTCACTAAGGTGCGTACTCCTGAATGTCTTCAGAATTTAGTTTCAAGCTCAAGTTGGTCTCCATTTTACCACCTTGAGTTTGTCCCATATCAGTTAGAACGAGAAACCTTCCCCTCAGGCTAGACTACTCTTTTGTAAACAAATCACACCATTCAATACAATTCTCTTCTCTTTATATTGTCTCACTCCCTCTCTTAAATTCAACTTCTTCTATGCAATTTCATGAGGGATTTTAATCCTTTTCAGCCACACGCTTCTTCTTCCGGTATGATAAACTTTGGCTTTATAGAAAAATTAATCTCTTCCTCCAATCATAGTCGCGTTGAACGGTTTTAAATCAACATGGACATATGCATTTGGAGCAAGTTTGACTCCAATTCAGTGACATTTCGAAACATATAGGAAAGGGATCAAGGGAACATATTTTAGTGCCAGACCTGAACTGGTTTTAATTGGATGAAAGTGTCCCTTAATGTC
>Ga0307517_10008684_pt1 | contig 14542 bp, 21 predicted proteins | sample 23_EM_MG_FD_194515 | JGI IMG/M metagenome (GOLD analysis project Ga0307517, IMG submission 194515) | Populus trichocarpa ectomycorrhiza microbial communities from riparian zone in the Pacific Northwest, United States - 23_EM | ecosystem: Host-associated > Plants > Roots > Unclassified | place... | reverse complement strand
AGGAAAGGCCAAGCCCTCGAAAAAGACGCGGGGGCGGTGGGAAGCGCAAAAGAAAGGACATGGACGACGGTGATGCCACCTACCCTGCTAAGAGAACAAGAATTCCGCGAGGTAATGTCGGCCAAAACGTCGAAGAAGAATCACCGATGGAGGTCGACGTTCCTGCAATCATGGAAGGCTTCTCCGACCTCCCGGAGACCGCAAAAAGGAGGTCAACACGCGCAAAGGGCAGCCTCAAGCGCCGGGATTCGAGTGCTAGTGAAACAACATCTGTTTCTGGGTCTGCCAACGCGATTTACGCGCCTCCTGTTGGAACAGATACAAATGCTACAAGCATAGCCGGCCCACAGAAGCTGGCAGATGTGGGTATTTTGGCTGAAAGGGACGACAAAGAAGAGAGAGAAGAAGGAGAGTTAAGTGAAGAGCAACCCAATCCTTAGTGGGGATTATGAAGAGACACATAACACAACGAGGAGTAATGTATAATATATCCCTGTAACATTTTACCAAGAAACTGTATACGATGACGCCATGAACGTCTTATTTTCATGGGGCCATCGCGAGTTACAAAGTGGAACAATTTAGAATCGGTTGTGGTGACTAGATTAATTCTGCAGATCGGAGTCCGTTGACCATCTGCTTCACTAAAGTTGCTATATAAGGTGATTTTCTTCCTCCGTTCCAACGGACGGTGGTTTTTCTCAAAATAGGGATCGGTGTGCTTATGTAATACTAATCGGAACTATGGCCTCCGAATATCCCCCGAAATATATTCATAAATACCAGCTGGGTGCGACAGTATTACAGAGTTTTAAGCTCTTGAGTGTTAAAAATAATAAATTGATGCAGTATGTACTTAAGCGGCTCTACTTTGTGGCGATCACGTAAGCAATTCAAACCTGACTGGTCCACTTACATAGTGTCGACGTGACTGTACACACCACCAATCATGCGAGGGAGCTGAATCCTGCTCCGCAAAATTAAGTAGGCCATCAGTGGTATGCACAAGGGAGGGTGACGAAAATAGCTGGTAAAACCATCACATGTTGCAAATACTATGCTTTTGTCCACCTTTGTCCGACAGCATCCCTCCTCCCCCTCCAGTACCCCTGAACGTCTCCTTGGACTTCTCTCCACAAATCCACCTGTTGGTGCTGACAATGCTTCATGAGGCAGACAACGACATCACAAGCAGCCAAGTATCTATGAGCACACATAGTATCCGTAAGACTAAATTTTTGTTTATTCTACTTAGTAGTACATATCATCCTTTCAGACCACTCTTTCACGGCTTCTTAGATTGTGATCCAGGGGTGCTTGGCATCTAATCGAGGTAATTACCCGCTGATTTCTACCTTTGATGCACAAAATCCAAGCGAGTATCACTCACTGCGGCGACCGGATTATTTTGCCGGGGAGGCAAAATTGGTGGCAGTTTGTTAAAATTTTGCCAAAGGCACGCAACCTCACTGTCTGGAACGGCAAAATGTGACTTGGCATAATTCAAGCAACCTGCTGTAACATTTTGCCTCCTCGTCAAAATAATCCGGCCCCGGCAGTGACTGAATAATTCCATAACACATTTTCACCATTTTCAGGCTATGTTAGAAAGTCCCTGCCGGATTTGTACTAATATGGCACATCGATTTTTAATATTTATTTTATGGCTATTTATTTATTCAACATCTGGCCAAACTGTCATCAAAACTTCAAGTTGGCCCTGAACCCCACCACTCTTTTTTTTTGCTTCCGCACCATGTACCCATCCACTCAGCAAATCACTATGTACTCCACGATGAAAAAATATCCCCGGAACTCACTGCAGGCAACTGCAGGCCCCAGTTCATTCGTAACAGCATTGGCATTGCGATAAACATTCTTGGCGCCCTTCGCGTTTCATTTACAATTTATTGCTCCCATGGGGCCCCACACTCACAGGCTTGATGGATGGGAAAATAGCGTTTTTGAGGATGTCATTCTTTCTGCTTCTGGCAACAATAGCTGGCTTTTGATTTTTGCAACATACGATTCTCTCTATCTTCATGGTCTTGTGACGACGCCGTACACTCTGGGATTTATTTGGCTTGTTCATTCCTAAACCATGGCCTCCTGATCGTTTTCTCCTCATTTCAGACGAGACCGGAACAAGTTCACGGGTCTCTGGTGTGTATCCAGGCTCGCGTCGATTCACAACCTGCTTGAACGCTTTGCATATGTTTTTAATATTTGATTATCACTAGGGAAAAAAGAGAGTACTGTTTAAGGCATCCTGATCTCCCTTCGGGGGAGCATCGGCTTCCGAAGTTCTGGATTCAGATCCTCTGACATTTTCACGGCAGTGTGCACCATGTGGCTCTCATCCACTTTTATGATCCAATCTCATTCCAACTGGACGGAATTATTCACAGTGCTTTTTATACCTTCCCGCATCGCCTTGGATCCTTCTGTTCGCTGTCCACGATTCTCTGACTTGCAGATTAACTACCTCCACTCGACTGGAAGCCATGGAACAGACTCTCCCCTCAAGGCGAAGCAGTGGTCTATACGATGTAAATTATGACAGCACTCATAGTTTTGGTTCCGGAGTATCCTTGCGAGGTCCGTTTTCAAGCCCTTTACTTCAGACCGTTTCTAATCCCCAAAGGCAACAGGAAATGCAGCAGGGCCCGCTGGAACTGAAGGAATATCCACCCCTAGACCTGCTGCTCCCACTGGCGCCGTCAGTGGATGGGACGATCAAACAGCCCCACCACCTGCTGTATCACCTACCCGACAACCGTTTTACAAAAGGCGCTGGTTCATCGTTTCCCAGATTATCATCATCCCATTGGGAATCGCCCTCTTATTTATTGTTCTCTTCCCTGTCGTACGGGCAATCGTCGAGCTTGTTGTCAAGCGCACGAATCTCAGCGTCCAACTCGCGGTCATCAGACAGCCTGTAAACAATTCGTCAGTAACGAGCAGTTTTCTTGGAAAGAATTATGCTCTAATACAATTACATTTTCCATTTCAAGTTTTCAACTTGATTTGCATGGAAACGTAACGAATCCAAATTTATGCATCTTCGTTTTCGTAATGTCTGATTTTTAAACCCCCCGTTTCAGGTCTTTAACACAGGTATTTTCTCTGCCAAGATCATGTTTACGGAGCAAACATATGTATCATGGATTGAGGACGAGAACACGGAGACACATCTTGGGCACATACAACTTCACGACCTCTCTGCAAAGGGCAAGCGAGCTTTAATCAACGACTCTACCGAATTTTTCATCGACAATGAGGAAGCCTTTGGACGATTCTCAGGAAGCCTGATCACGTCAAAAAATTTCACATGGAGGTTGGTCAGTCGCAACCTTCGCGTGCAGGCCCTCAAGTTCCCAGTCGCAAAAGGCATCACATTTGACAAGCGCGTCATAATCAACGGTATTGAAATTTGGGGCACATAATCCACATTTTATTTATTCTGGTGTATTTATCTAGGATTCAATAGTTTCAACGGCAACGTAGTGCTACGGGACCTGCAACTTCCACGTGACGCCCCTGGAGGGGGAGGAATAGATTTTGTTGCTGTGACAGAACTCAACAACCCCAGGTGCGATTCATAGGTCCAACCGACGTTATGCACCACCTCACCTAGGAATTAGTCCTTTCTCCCTCGATCTGGGGACTGTCATCTTTGCACTTTCCTACAAAAATGTTCCACTGGGACTTGGCACTGGTACTGACACCAAGATAGTAAGCAACCCTGGCCTCTGGTCATCCAGATACATTTTTACAAAAAAAAAAATCTAGGCGCCTGGGAATAACACAATATCTCTGAAAGGGACCCTTCAACGGCAAACTGACCCTGCCAGCCTCACAGCTATTTCGGAGTTGTTTACAAATTACCTGAACGGAGATGTTTCCCCTGTTATTGCGACAGGAAAATCAACGCTTCAATCCGACGGCTCCATCATCTCGTGGCTTTCGGAGGGACTTCATAGCTTACAACTCAATGTTCCTTTCCAGGCCTTCACTCCCATCGATCCAATTCGAAACGTATCAATCGGAGACCTCACCCTAAAGTTCGATGCAGAGGAGCCATGGACCCCAGCGGCAGAAAGTAATACTATCCAGGCATCCATCCGTAAGCCTTTTTTCCGTCTGCCACCCGCCCCAATTAACGACTCTTTAGAGCTGCCCTTCGGGTTTAACCTTTCCATAGGCGAGATTCAAAATGACTTTATGATAACAAAGAATGGCAATCCCGTTGCTGGCCTTTCTACGGTAAAATTGAATCTTTATCAATGAAACCCAGGAACTTAACTAACTGTTTTGGTCATTAACAGCCTCTTGGTGCCTCAACTTCCTCCATCTCGGTCCTTAGCTCTACCGATACCTCCGGTTCCATCAACATCTCTATCACTGACACGAAACTGAGCTGTCCCGAGCCTCAACATCCCGCCTTCTCAGCATTTAGTGCGTGCCATCTCACCACACAGAAGAGCCTCTGATTAAGCCCCCGAAACAGACGAAGAACTAACGAGTTCCGACGTTGCTGAATTCCGTTTAATCGGTACATCCCGGGCCGTAGCCAATATGAGCATTGGGCAAATCACACTTGGCGGCATCAAAGTCAACGTCTCCACTACGCTGAATGGCCTTCAAGGGCTCAAAGGCATGACTACCATCGACAGTGTCGATGTAACAGGCGGAACCTCCGAAGGTATCACTCTCGGGATTGATGGTCGGTGAATTTCACTGCCTTAATACGTTGCCTTATACACCACTCCTTACAGTCTCAATCTTCAACCCCTCCAATTTGAAGCTATCCACAGGAGATTTAAGTGATTATCTCTTTTCATCTCCCTAGCTCCCTACGACTGCGTCTGACAATGTCCAGCTCTGCGGCTTTCTCGAGAAGGCGCCATCCTTGGCACAGCACTTTTGCCAAATCTAACTCTCAACATGGGAAACAACACAGTCAAGTCGACTTCCAATTTTGAGGTAGGCGGTCGATCATTTGTATTGATCTAAGTTTATGTAGTTTTCTTCTGTAGGCAAACAATAGCCCACAAGGAATTCAAACACTCAACGATTTCATCAGCCAAAAGGGTAAGAGACAACGGCATATTTTCTTGATGGAACATTCATTCCCCTTTCCAGATGTCCAACTTACAATCTCTGGCTTCGATGGAAGCACTAAAATCGCGTCGTTAGTACAAGCATTCGAGTCCCTTGCTCTTGATGTTACGCTTCCTGCGTTGAAGACCAACCTCCTCAACTCAGCCGCGCTGGAAAGTGGGTGTTCCCTGTCCCTTGCTTCTACCACTCGGTTGAACATTACATAGTTCTATCGACAACTGGCAGGGAGAATAACATCAGCCATGTCACCGTTTTGTTGGCCAATCCATTTTCAGCGCCTCTTCAAATCACGAAGATATCCTCCACCGTCAGCTCCTTCGGGATCCTGCTAGGATCAATCAACGAAGATGTCAGCTTTAGTTCGGCTCCCAAATCCACCACAAAGTCTCCTACACTTAATCTCGACATGAACTTTGACCCTGATGCCCTCTTTACCGTGACTCGTGCTTTGGCTGTGGAAGCTGGCCTCGATGTTGCGCCTCTGGATTCGATTGTGCAGCTGGGTGGATTCCACTACCTTTCCACATCTGCAGCGAGCCCCGTTATAAAACGGCAAGCAAATCTCTTCAAGTTGGTCTAGAGCAGTTTCCCCCTTTCCTTTCCGTGACTTACATTCAATCAGAGGGTTTGATTTGCCCTCGTTTGTAGGGAAAGCCTTCAAACAACTAAAATCTGATGTTCAGCTATCGACTGATGTCACTATTGGTAGGTTAATCTGCTTGCTATTCTTGTTGAATGTGATTGACGTGGGCCTTGAAATTCGGTAGGTGAATACAAAACCACTCTTCAGTTCTCGCAAGAAGGCCTTCCAACAGTGACCGACGAAAGTCTCGCCCTTATACTTCCCGTGCTTGCTGGTCCGATTGTACAGAAGATCGTTGGTGGTTCCGCTTTGGGGTAAGTGCTTCAATATTTATTTATATCTAACTGGTTGACGCATACGCCCAGCCTTGACACCGTTATGATTTTGGATCCCGGTCAGAAGTCCTTCAGTAAGCCAGTCAGTCTGCTAAAAATCAAAGCTTTCTTATTCGCATCATAGAAACCCAACTCAACGGCGGCATCACAAATGCAGGACCATGTAAGGATACTTGTGGATATAGCCCGAGTGCACTCGTTAACTTCGTAACCAGTCGACGCTACCATATCTTTCCCCTCGGGCCTCACAATTTCATGGGCAGGAAAACCGATCGGCCAGGTAGCCATGGGCGACATCAGTGTTACCGGAGATGTTGGCGGGACTATCGATGCTGAATCGACTTTCCAAATCGCGGATCTTGCTCATTTGACCGAATTTACCAAGGTGAATAATCTGTCAATCCGGAATCCCGGCGCATCTAATTATTCTCCAGAACCTCCTCACAACCGATTCATTTGACTGGGAAATTTCCGGAGAGAATCTGACCGGTTTGTTTCTTCGCTTCATTGTGTACCCTCCGCTTATTCATTTCATTCTGCAGTTCACGCCCTAGGTTGGTGCTTGTTTTCAGTGGTGGATGTCGCATAACTCATTTGATGGTGTCAGGGATATCTGTTCCTGGAATTTCTCTCCCAACTAGAAAGGTCACTCTCAAGGGTTTCAATGGCTTGAAGGATGGCGTTAAAGTTCAGTCCTTCGATCTGCCGTCGAACGACCCGGCTGGGGGTATCCATTTGACTCTGGAAGTGACTACCTCTAATGTCAGCAACTTTCTAAGCATGTACCTTGAAATCTGGCTGACTTGATTTATGGCCAGCCCTCCCAAGTTGGTATCCAGCTTAGTTCAATCGGCTTCAACACTTTCGTCGATAATGTGATGATCGCTCCAGTCAACAGCATTGGATCTGTAACTCTAGCACCTCGCTCCACGTCGCAGCTGTCGCTTGCTGGTCGCCTAATCCCACAGGAGAGCTCTGCTGGCCTTGCCACTGTATCTACTATATTCAACAACTTTGTCCAGGGCAAGGACAGTAACGTCGTTGTTCAAGGAGCAAGCGCTGGTTCCAGTGATGTACTTTTCTGGAAGCTCGCACCCGTGAAATACAACTAACATTTGTCCAGGTAATCTGGTTAAACGAGGGGATCAAAGCCCTGCAAGTTGGGACTTTGTTGCCTAACCAAGGTCCACAGAACCTTATTAAATCTATCGACCTTAACGAACTTTCATTGATATTCTCAACCCAATCTCCGTTTGCCCCGGTAACGAGCAGCAAATCCACGGCCGCCTCCTTCACCTTGCCATTCACTTTCCCATTGGATGTCTCCGCGTTGGAGCAAACTATTATCCTTGGCTTCGAAGGATCGGACTTCGCCCAGCTAGCCATTCCCAAAGGCCCAACGACAACGGACGTTAGCGCTCGAATCATTCATCTTGCCTTTGCAAATGTTCCTCTTTCGGTGTTTGGCGGCGCTCACTCGACATTCGAGCGATTTGTGACTTCTACCACTGTTGGGTCGAAACAAACATTGCGTCTCTCAGGATCTGCGAACGCGGATGCTAAGACTGCTGTTGGATTGCTTTCCCTTCAAAACATTGCATTCTCAGTTGATTCCAGTATCGCGGGCCTGCAAGGACTCGGCGCTCGTCCTGTCACAATCAGCAATCTGGATGTCAACCATGGATTCTCGGACTTTCTGCTCATTAAAGTTGACAGCGCTTTGTTTAATCCGAGGTCAGCATTCTGTCGATCTTAACCTCTGATAATCTAATTCTTTTCTTTTCTTCCTGAACAGCAATCTCACAATTGGTACTTCGTGCACTTCCCATCTTTAAATTATACTTACGAGAATGCAGGTACTGGTGATGTGTCTTTTTCGCTGCAGTTCCAGTGCGTAATCTACTTTTCTGGTTTCCCTGTACCTTGTCAACTAATCGAAATCCAGGGAGCAAACTATTGGTTCTGCTGAGATTGTAAGTAAGACTGCTCAAAACTATTGATTTTATCCCGACAACGCACCCAGAACAATCTTGTCATCTTGCCAGGCAATGCAAGCTATCCAATTGGTAAACCTTTCTCTCTTTTGGCACATGAGGGTGTTGACAAAGACCCATTCTTGAAGACGTTCATTACGCTCCGCAAGGGGGTGCATTATTTGGCCGTGCTTTATTGCAGAACTTCCTTCAAGGCGTCGACGCAGATACCACCATCGCGGGATCCACTGGATCAACGGGCATCGAATCACTCCAGCCAGCGCTGTCTCAAATACGCCTGTCGCCTGTGACAATTCCAGGAATTCACCAGAATTTGATCACTAGCGCTTCACTCACATTCCCCATCAATATCGTGGACACGGGAGTTGCCACCACCTCCTTTACACTGGCAAACCCATTCACCGCCAACATTAACCTTCTCAAGCTTGGGGCCACAGCGACCTTCCATGGTTTGACACTTGGAACAATCCCGAATATAGACGCTTCCGCTCATCCCATCCTTGCCGATGGACACGGTGAGGTAACCTCTCCTGGATTACCTCTTAACTTTAATCTGGACCCTCAAACAATCATTAAATTGCTATTGCTTACGTCACAAGACAATAACGTGGATTTAGGACCACTCGCGCAATTATTCCACTTTATTCTGGCTAACCCTGACCTCAAACCGCCTGTAAGGTCTACGCTTTTATGAAACTTCAGTTCCTGACATATATCACTAGGTCAAGACAACCGTAGACACCCAAGCCCCAACATGTGTTAGGTATGTCCACGAGTTTTGATCCAACCACCCAACTCGTTTACCCGACCTTTCCCGTTGAAAGTGGAACACAGTTCGACGCAGCGGGGGCTATCTTGAAGTCCTTGTCTGGCCTGAAAGTTGACTTGAATATTGAATCATCAGTCAAACTCGATGATTGTTGGTCTATACTTGCACATTGATATGTTTTGACACTAACCAATTGGGGTGACATAGTTGCTACGGACTTGGCTTTTGCCCAACATGGCGTCCCGACGATCGTGAGCATTTTTCTGCCTTTCCTGAATAGTGGTGACAAAAACTTTGCAGACCGACCGGACAAGCCTTTTCCTTATCGGTGCCGTGGCAGCACCTGTTGCTCAACATCTCGTCGATGGTTCCGTCCTCGCATTCACCGAGGCAGATATATCGTTCGTGTTCAATTTTCATTATGCCTGTGTCCACTGATATATTGAGGATTTTATCGTAGAAATATTTCGAATGAGGGCTTCGACCTTTCATTGAAAGGATCTCTCACCGACATCGGACCCCTAGACGCACTCATCACTTTCCTCGAACCCGTCAAGTAGGTATTTTTTAATTGTGCTACCTTTAATATCGGACTCACAAAGTGTGAAGCGTTAACTGGCAAGGGAAGGATATAGCCAAGATTTCGCTTCCTCCAAGTATGTCGCGTTCATTTCAGTCGACACGAAGCGCTGATCTACTTAAAATTCGAAGTTTGTGCCGCTGCTAATACGGGGGTACCTAATTACGAGGCAAAAGCGAGACTAACGATTACCAACACCCCAGCGTAAGCTTTCTTTTGCATTTGCATTTTTTTAATGCATTTTATGCATACGGATACCCCTAATAGCTTCACCGAATTTGCGACTTTCTTGCTTCACAACCCAAACTTCGACTGGACTATATCGACTCCCAAACTTCGGCTCACGGCTCTGGGGACTATATTTGATAATGTTTCTTTGTCCAAGGTTGTCACATTCAAGGCTTTCAATGGACTTCCTGGTGTCACTATCAGCAACTTCCAGCTTCCTTCGGATGACCCTGCTGGTGGTATTCACATTGAAACAGACGCCAATATTCCGTCCCCCGCCCGTATGTTCACTGGTTTTTCTTCCGCTCCTTTCTCTCTAACTTCACTTCCGGGACGCTCTAGAGCTTGGCATTGAATTAGGGACAGTCACCTTCCAAAGTTTCTTCCAAGGAACCTTGGTTGGACGTGCGTAAATTATGATACCAAACCTGAAAATATTCTTCTGATCTTCATCACAACAGCTCTTTCAGCCTCAAACCTTTCCCTCAAACCGGTTTCTGTTGCGAAGACTCACCTGAGTGGTCGAATCGTTCCTCAAAGTGGCAATAATCTCAATGTCATGGGCACGCTGTTTTCCCAATTCTTGGGCGGCGAGAACGTTACACTTCAAACAAGAGGAGATTCAGTGCAATTACCTGGGACAAGCGGACCAGTTGATTGGCTCAGTACTGCTTTCAAGACGTTGACACTTGATGTTATTTTACCGGGGGAGAAATTACAGGTAATAATTATTCTCCTCTATTGCGCCGACCTACTGATATCAATAATTGTGCAGGTTATCGAAGAAATCAATCTCAACGATTTGCAGATCACTCTCAAGTCGCAAGACCAGGCATTTTCACCCCCGACCAGCTCGCAGCACACAGTGGCTAAATACAAGAATCCCTTTGGATTTTCTCTGCAAGTAGTTGAGGCTGGCGAAACCATCATCATGGGCTCCCATGGTGTCGACATCGCTCAGGTATGTACTTTCACCTCTGAGTGGTGAACTCTAAATCCCACATGTTTGCATACAGCTTGTCATACCGAAAGTCCCTGCCAATGGTGGTATCTCAACAGGCAATCTCGTCGATCTGGACATCAGTTTCATCGATGTACCTTTACAATCTCTCAACAACGGGGCCTTCCAACAACTTTTTGCCGGAGTAACGCTTACACCCGATCTTGAAGTGGAACTCAGAGGCGCAGCAGATGTCGTGGCGAGAACGAACATAGGTGATGTGCCCATTGCCGAAATTCCAATTGATGTTACCTCCCACTTGAAAGGTGACGCCTCCATTATTTCTGAACGTCTTACTTTCCTCAACCTTTTTCATCAGGAATTGCATCATTCGGCAGAACTGCAGCTTTGGGTGATGTTTCCGTCGCTGGCAGTGGAGGTGTTGGCGGTACCGAGTTCATCGTCTCGCCATTGAAAACAGGTCTACAAAACCCATCGAACATATCTTTGAGTACCACGGATATTGCCCTTCCTGTGGTATACAATGGCGTTAACCTTGGTCGTGCCGCCATCGGGGTAAGTTCCCCCTTAAGGTTTCTTAATGGTTTCACTGAAGTGCCACAAGGAATTTGACCTTAAACCCGGAGAAAATGTCATCGATACCGAATTCCACTATCAACCAGCTAATGCAAATGACACTGTCGCCCAAGTATGTTGATGCGCCTTCTACGCGCTTGATGGAAGTTGATGTTGATTTTACAGGGATTTTTGTCACGATTCATTCAAACCGACGATCAGCTTGACTTGGCAATCACTGGCGATTCTGCTAGCACTCCGTTTGCGTCTCTGCAACCCGCATTAGCGAATTTAAGACTCGCAACCCAACTACGAGGTAAAGTCTTTCACCTGACCGATGCGGCTTTGTTGACGGATGTCGTCATTCAGGTCTGAATCATCCCGAGTTCATCACTCACATCACGGTTTTTATTACTCTGGAGTCGTTGGTCACCAATCTTGTCTCCGTTGATTTCTCCGTAAGCACGATAATCAATATGTTTTCTTTCCATGGCGCTCTAATTTTAAAACTTTCTAAGATTCACAATCCTCTGGATGCGGACCTCGTATTCGAGCTTGTGCAATCTGACGCTGGTGTCAACGGCGAGGTCTTCGCACATTTCAGTCAAGGATTCTCGAGCTTTATTGTTCCAGCCGGTCAAACGGTTTCTTCTGGGACGTTCGACAATGTTCTTCTGACCCAAGGAGCCCTGGCTTCGCTAGACATCATTCCCCTCGGCCGTCTTGATGTATCAGCTGCGTCTACTGTGAGGGTCGGTCAAGGCGGCTACCAGGTTCCATGGCTCAAAATTGAGCAGAAGGATGTCCCAACGACATATAACCTTGCCCTTGATGGTTTGTCGCTGAGACAGGCGGCTCAACGCGTCAATGCCACTTCATCGAGCACCTCTCTTTCCGATGCGACATTATCAACGTCCATGAGTATCATATCGAAATCTGACACCCCTGGGTTAACCACAGATCCCGGACCAAGTTCACCTACCCCCAAACCAGATGTGCCTTCGGATCCTTCTCCTACGGCCCCGGCTGCAGCGTCGACGCCTGCCACCGACGTCTCTGGGAAGGCAAAGGTGAGATCTCGCCATCTGTGCTTTTGGATTTGGCTGACTGTTTCCCAGATACCTGCCGATGCCTCAAATGTTCCATCATGATCTCTCCCCAGCCACAATTTTGTAACTTTTGTCAATGCCGACGGACAGGCCCTTCAGGCCAGTTTTTATGCTAGGTATCTATCGGATTATAAATACTTTATCCATTCCGCTGTATCACACATTATACCATGTTATGTTTCTTGTCATTGTGATACCCTACTTTTGAAATACTTGGTACACAATAATTAAGCTGGCGGGAGGAATGTTGCCCAACAAATCGTGGACGTAATTCCCCAAAGAACGCTCCAAGTGACCCAAAGGCGGCCCAAGGAAGGATATTCGCATACCAGCCATGCTGCTGCCCAATATACAAAGGGCATGGAAGCGGCGAGGCGGAGAACGATTTGAGTATGGGACGCGAAAATCAAAATGAAACTAAAAATTATCGCGTGGACTGCGTGTGGAGTGATGGTTACATTTTGGAAGGCGAGATCCAGCTGGGATTCGCCTTTCTTCTTCGATGAGCCAAGCCATGTATCTCTGAGGTGGTGGACGGAGAATGAGAAGATCAAGAGAAGGGTGGGGGTGGCAAGGAGGAAATTGGGAAGCTGGCTCAAGGTCCAATAACGTAGGAAGCCGACGTTCCAATATGTTGATTGGACATGGGTGTATATGGATGGAGGAAATTGAGAACACCATTCTGGGCTGCTTCTTGTTCCAGAACAGAAAATGGTATAAGCCGCAAGGTGATATGCAATGAAGGGCCCTATCACGATCGCTGCTAATGCGAGGGACTTTGTAATTGCGCGCATTGTTGGCTAGATGTTTATTGAGTAGTGGGTAGAGGAGGGGTGACACCTTCTTACCACCTGTTTCGCCATGCAGGGCGGCACAATTAAACCCCAAAATATGAATCCGCTCAAGAAAATTCCATTAGATCTGAAGGAGCTTGCAAGAGCAAAGAGTAGTGAAGCTTTTAACCACTGTTGTCTGGCGCAGCACAGCATACCTGGTTTTGTGTTCAGCGGAGAATAGGATAACGCGTCAAAAGTAACATACCTCGATAGGAAAAATAGGTAAAGAAAGGTTCAGTACATGGAACAAAGTATAGTGTTGCTGGGCTGGTTGGTAGAAGAGACAACAGAGAGGCGGATAGGGCAAGCGCTGGTGATTGGAGGTGATGTAAGGACAAGGAATAGAGTGTTTGCGAGGTGTCGTATGCCAAAACTGCTAGCAGACCAACGGACAGAATATTTGAGAAAGAGTCGGAGCCAATGAGACCATCAAGGATTGAGCCCAAGTAGCGGGTGAGCCCGGTGAGGTAGATGGTGCCAGGGAAAAAGGCCCATTCATGTTCGTAGACGTAGCCATACTTTGCGAGATGGAGGAAGTGGAACGAGTCCCAGCGCAACAATGGGTGTAAAGGCCGAGGAAGAGGGACAAGAAGGGGTGAAGTGTCGAAGAGGGGGAGCTGGGCAGCGAGCTGGAGGAGGAGGAAGAAGACGAGCCTGGAGAGAAGGGCATAGCGGAGGATGAGACGGCGGTGAGAGCGCATTTGAACATGTGATTGTTTTGATCCTTCTTTCATCCTCAACGTCATGGTCGCCGACGCGGACAATTTTCTTTTGTCCGACTTCTTGTCCAATGTGCCGCCTGCTCTGACCCTGGCCCTTGTCCAGCTAGCACCAGCGATCTCTGCCTGTAAATTCGTCTTCCAGGTTTCTAGCTGGTCCACATCTTGGTACCACAGTTGGTTAGCCCTCGCAGCCTGGTGGGCTCTCTGTATATTCCTAGAACTCACCCTTCGGTACGTGTGATTTGCACCCTGTCGCATTATCCGTGATTAAAAGTCTCCAGCCGATTTCTACCTCTCGTTGTTTTTGCCTTTACTGTGATCGCTCAACGGCGACAGAAACATCATCATCCGCAGCTGCCAACCACAGAGCATTCGCTACGAACAATTATCACAGACTTGACTATAATCCAATCCCTTCTGCCATCTATTCCTCTACTTTCTATTGCAATCCCTACACTCTTCCGAGTTGTGGTTATCTCGTATATCCCCTACATCGCCCTCACTTTTTTCGTGTCCTTTCGCGTCCTATGCGCCGTTGTCGGAACTCTTATTCTCACATGGCGTGCCCCGTGGGCTGTAGTCCTCCGCGTCATCATCTGGCGCAGCGCCTGGTTTAGATGGTTGGGTTATAAGTCATGGGCTTTAATCAATGGGGACCTCCTTCCCCCTCCCACAATGTCCTTCCAATCCTCGACGCATTCATCCACCCCTGTCCAATCTCTTCGCTTTCTTTTTAATATATACGA
>Ga0307517_10008683_pt1 | contig 14543 bp, 21 predicted proteins | sample 23_EM_MG_FD_194515 | JGI IMG/M metagenome (GOLD analysis project Ga0307517, IMG submission 194515) | Populus trichocarpa ectomycorrhiza microbial communities from riparian zone in the Pacific Northwest, United States - 23_EM | ecosystem: Host-associated > Plants > Roots > Unclassified | place... | reverse complement strand
TTACTGTCCTCACGACTTCATTCCGGAGTGTAATGCCACGATAATTCGGAAACGCGTGAAGATTCGTTATTTGTGAGACCCTCGCTGTCAGCACTCTGCTTACGACTACCCGCTCGCACGACATTGAGCAGACCCAGTGATAATTGAGACTTAGAATACATAAGTGGCGGAAACGAATAGTGTAGAGAAAAGAAGCAGTCATACTGTGATCGGCACCCATCTGCATGTATACATACGTTCTTCCACCCATTCAGTAGCTTGTTTTGTCACAGGCTTCTTTCACCAACTGTATAGCATCATCAGATCGAGGCTTGATCATACATTTGAAAGGTTTAGGATCCCTAACGTAATGTCACGCGGTGGTTAGCATTCTCACGGTGTGAATCGATTTCTGCGCGAAAACATACCGAACGATAACGCTTCTAAATTCAACTTTGGGCGCTTGAGGATTTCCATCCTCGTCCAGGGCAGGCTCAATGTTGAATACAGAGAGCACACATGCGACCACAAGGTACACCGTCCGGAGAGCAAGGTGCCTGCCGGGGCAGATCCTGGGGATTCACGAGTACGATTATTCACGATCGAGGGAGGTGTGAACGGCATCTCTTACCTCCTCCCAGCACCAAAGACCCTATCTTCGGGATTGAACACCAGTGGGTTGATTTTCCCATCCTTGAGGAACCTGTCCGGGTTGAAGGCTTCCGGGTCGGGGTAGATGCTTGGATCACGACAAATCGCCCAGACATTCTGAATCACGGTGGCTCCTGCGGGGATGAAGTATCCTCGGTAGACGTCGTCCTGCATAGCTCTGTTTGGGACAGCAATAGGGAGAGGTGGGTTCCATCGGAGAACTTCCTTCACCAAGGCATCGATGTAAGGCAAATTTTCTCTATCAGAGAAGTCCGGGAGGTGTCCTTTGTCAACAACGCGATCCAGTTCCTCCTGCGCTTTCTTCATCGCTCCGGGATTGAGAATCATTGCTAAGAAGAACGTCTTCAAGACCGAGCCCGTCTAAGCAAATGTCAGCGAAGTAACTGAAGGCTCGACTACTATCCCGCCATACCGTCTCAGCCGCAGCTGTATCCAAAAATGAGGAAAATGGGTATGGGTGCGAGGACTTGAAACAAACTCACCACCGAACATGACACCCGAGACATCCCGTATGGTCTCTTCGTCGAAAACCGTTTGCCCGTGATCTGCCAAACGAGACAAACAGTCGGACGCTATGGAGTGGGAAACCCCTTCGCCGGACTAGTGGTCGCCCTTGGGTTAAAAACACAATCCGATCTTGGGCTACTTTGTGGACTGACCTTCAAGGCGTTCTTGACATATTCAAACGGACCATTGATAGATATTTTGAACTTGTCGCGTGCTTCTTTGGCAAGAGCCCTGAACCCCGTCCCAGGGAACCAGTCTGGGATATGCCGTACTACCAAAGGGTTCGTCAGGTGCTGGTAGGTGACTGCTCGGGCGTATAGACACGCACGTATGGGAATGGTGTCGGCGAGGAATTTTCCAGGTACCAGCACGGTCCCCATTGCATGTGCCGCCTCGACGTTCGCATCCAAAAATGGGTCGTCGACTGACTTGACGTCGATTCCGTAGGTAATCGACAGCATAATGGCCGCGGGCGTGCTTCGGGATTTAGGTGATGCACGGGAAGCCGGTTCGGGCGAAGAGGATAGGGCACGACTTACAACTCCAACTCTCGTATGAAACGCTTAGGTTCCTCCAACAAACGTGACAAAAACCGATGCACGTATTTGCGTTGATGGCCGTCAAAGCTTCCGGTCAGCCTTGCGTTCAAGACTTCGTGGCAAAGTCGGCGCCGAGCCCTCCATCGGGCACCGTAAGACATCATCGCAAACGCCCACTCCGTTGTCCCGGTCCTGTCAATAAAGATTAGCGGTCAGGAAAGCAACTCCCTGGAATGGCATTCCAATCTCACAACTTCATCATAGTCGTCTGGGGCTGTGATTTGGTATTAGGAGCGGAAGGTGAAGACGACTGTACCACTCACTCTGTCCGAGTATATGCGTGACCGTTTCTCAACCAGATCCACGATCGCCTCGTTGCTGCTCAGGACGACCATATCCCCGCCCAAAAGTTGTAAGTGTAGGACATCCGTGCCTTTCAGAGGGCGGCCTCAGAATTGCCATGAACAGAACGACTTCAGAGCGTACCGTGACGATTGGACAAGGACGTGATATTTTCCCAGATAGGGGCGCTCATGCGGAGGTCCAGCACATTCCCCAAAATTGGATAACCCTTCGGGCCTGGCGGATACGGCAAAGCGGGTCTCTTCCATTTCCTAATGAGACCGAGGATGAAAACACAAAGCAGCAGCGAATAGAGCACAGAAGCATCAATCATGGCGGCAAAGAGGGAGAGCGGGGAGGGTAGGCATTTTATTGCTATTTTTGGGTGTAAACTTCCCAAGAGTCACGGAGTAACTTCGAAGTCGCTAAGCTGGGGCGGATGTCAGACTTGTGGGTGAGGGCCTGACGTCGGCGACGGCCGCAGCCCAGCCGGTGATATCCGGAGTTCCCGTGGCTGATTGCGGCTAGTGCGGGGAGACAATTACGTAGCCATCGGTTATTCGTTCTTGGGGTGGGGACTGTCCCAAATCCGGGTGGTGGGGGGTGCTTCCGGTCTCGTCGGGGTTTTGACAGTTGGGTGTCGCGCGCATCTCCTGGTCCTATCCGTGCTGTATGTGTTCTTTGACTCTTGTGAGTTATCCGAAAGAGCTGGGGTTTTTCTCGGGTCGCGGAGAGTTGGTCAAGGAGGGGGGCCCTATCCCGACCTTTAATTGCGCGTATACCCCACCGCACCATGTGCCACTACAACCGACGTTGTAGTGGCATCGGGTGGGGTTCCCGCTCTGCGAGCGACCGAACCTTTTGCGTTGACCCTATCGACAGTGATCATCCGGCCGTACTTGCTGCCGCCCCGATCCTTCGGGATGTTAAAACCGCCTACACATATCCATTGCATATTTCGTACATAAACTCCATTACGATCACCATTCCTTCCGGTATCATTGGTGGCCTGTCCACTGCCGATCTGTGTTTCGTGGGGGGGGGAGTCAGTTCTGTGGTCTCTCTCGAATGCGAGGAACTCACGAGGCCCAAGTCCCCTCATTCTGATTGCGTGGAGAGAGTCGTATATAACGTTCCATCTTCGATAACTAAGTTGTTGCGACCCGTAGTTGGACTGGACATACACCCGTTTGAGGGCTGGAAATAGATCTCGACGAGTGAGTATGCGATCGAAGTACCCCCAGCAATAGGTATTGAACGCCTTAGCCGTGGGGTAGTTGCATATGATGGTGACATCGACCACGCCCGGAAGTGGAGGGAGGCCTCTGAACGCTTCTTCCCAAAACTCAGCATTGGCCTCGTTGGATTGTGGCCCAATGGTCAGCGATTTTAAGGCCCACTTCTTTGATAAATGATCCATGAATACTTCGACCCAATGTTAGAGTCATCGTCGTTCGGTGATTAGCGATGTTCGCTTACCTTGGAAACCCCCTGGTTGGGCGCATGCCACTTGGAACTGTTCCATCGGCGATACTGAGACGGCCGCCGCGATGGTCCGGGTTTTCTCAGATATCCCCACGTCGCACGCCAGGGAAGTGAGTGATCCCACATCCAAAGCGGCGTCCTCGATTAAGTTTGAAACGTCGATCAATAAGTCATTCGACAGGGAAGAGCAGAGTTGGATATCTTTGATACTGAGTTTGTGCTCGGGAAGCCCGGCGAACGCGTTTCCGCCAGCATCTTGCTCTCCGGTAACACAATCCCTGATGAAGAGGGCATTGCAAAGAGGGAAAGAGCGAATGAGGGACGTCATTTCTTCGTAAGAGGAGAAATGGCATCCGTATAACCCGAGTTCAGTGACTGTGGAACCCAGTGCAGTGATTGTTTCTCTGAGGCCTTTCTTCTGGTGGCGCTTGACAAAGTTAAAGGGCACTTCTGAAAGCCAAAGGCGGTTCAAAGAGCGATATCTGGCGAATGCTCTGAAGATGACGAGGTAGTTCCTCCAGTATTGATCCAAAATCACCCTCTTGTTGTTGACACCGAGGTCAAGAGAACAGACGTGTTGAAACGCTCCTCTTGCGATCCGCGGGGCGCACTCCTTGAGACGGTCAACAGTGGTGACTGTGAGATGGCGACCGAGGAGAGACAGGCGGCGTGACGAAATTCACGCGCTGCCCGGGAACAGGCGTATAGGGTCAACCTATCGGTCTCGATGTACTGGAGAATCATCCGGATTATCTCTGGGGGAAGAGTACGCCAACGTGGTCTGGTTCTAGACCCATTTGAGTACACATGGGAATGTGAGGAACTCGCCACTCACTCAGCGATTTCACCCTTCTTGCCTTTCTTCTTTGTCGTTGCTTTCGCCATGGGCGGAGGAGAAGAGCCCATGTACTCATGTGAGTCATGCGATGCGGATCATAGTAAGTACGCGTGGCACCAGAAGAGCATTTCAATTCCCGCTCGTCGACTGATCTCGATCCTCACATCTAGGTGGGGCCACTCCGTGGGTGAAACTTGCTTGACCAGCTGCGTCTCACGAGGTACGAGAGGTGCGCAGCGACGCTATCGCAATGCGTGGATGTATGGATGCACCACTCGTATAAGCGGGTGGTTTCTCGTCTGCCCTATATCTTCTTATCATTGACTTCGTACTTGCTTTGTCTGGTTTGTTTGGACATTGCTTTTATCTTTCTCCTACGTTTGTCGGCTTCCTGTCATTGAACGTCTCTGTATGCCTGGTCTTTAATTTTTTTCGTTTTTCGCTTTTGTTCCAGGACGGTTATCTGGGATCCGGACCCCTGGTATATTTGTACATAGGTACATACTGCCCCGTCCATCGAATGTCGAACGTGGCTACACAGCATATACGTGGGCGCGATGAGCTTGGGTAGTTGAGTCGCAAGTTGGTTGAACCAGGATCGGTGGATCTTAACCTTGCTCATTGGACGGCGACCAGCACATTAGGCACACTCTTTCGGGGATCAGGAGAGTGGGGTGTCTCTTGTATTGACGGTTGCGATAGGAGAGACGAGTACATGCAACGCGATACTGTATATTATAAGTCCGTAGAAGGCGCCGATGGTGATAAGCATATTGTCAACACATTACCGGAGCCAAACGTTTTTAAATATAGTGCTCGAGTTCAGTCCAACCGCTGTTCTCGGCGTCGCTGTCGAGCACAAGAACCTCCTCATCGGCATCGCTGTCGACCTCCGAAGGCGGAGAGACCTGCTCAGGTAACAAGAACGTATCCACGGTCTCTGTAGTATCGGCTTGAACCTGAGACGTTGCCGGGTCAGGTTCGATCGCAGACGTGAGCTCAACGGAAGCAGGAATGATCATCGCCGTGGAGGCTTCGGTGTCGGGTTCAGTGGGGGTTGGCTCGGTGCGGAGATCGGCAATGGTGCCAGTAACGATGGGAGTGTCTTGCTTGGGGAGTGTCCAACACCCTCTAAAGCCTTCTCGACAGCTTTGACGACCTCTTTCCTCTTCTCCCGCACCTCGGCGTCACCATAACTATCAACCCTATCCAACTCCTCCAACAACCTGTTGAGTTTGTTTTCGTACTTGCGCACCGACTTGTTGGCGCTTGTGCAGGGGATCAACTTCGTGAGGTCGCAAGAATGTGGTCTCGTCGCAGTCATCGGAGGACGGGATGTAATGGTTAAATTTGGTGGGGAGAACGAAATCAGTCTAGGGCTTAGTAAGGGTATCTTCTCGGTGCCGGCTGGTCGAGTAGCAGGGGACGAAGGTGATGATCCAGAGGGGCCGGCCTCGTCAGGAGATCGAGGAGCAGTGGTGAACTTCGAGAGTTGCACAATGTGCCTGGGGGTATCAGCAAAAGGCTCACCAGCAGACTCAGACTTCGATGAAGGTTCCTGGGGCTCCCCGAAATCCACAGCACCTTCCCTTTGTCCGAAACAGGTTGAACTCCCTCAGTCGAGGGAGTAGGTTGTGGTTGGGCATGAAAGGTGAGATCGGTGAAGATGGAGGAAAGGAGGTTTTCAATAAGCTTGCCTGCGTCCTCGCCAGAGACCTTGGGCCCTTCCGACTGGACGGAACGAGGTTCCAAAGAAGAAAGGATGTTCTGGATGGGCTCGGTGATGTCGGAGTCGAATTCAGTGGAAAGTCGCCGCTTCAGAGAGTCAGCAAGGTGTTTGCGCTTCACAACGTGTGGCTAACGGGTGATCTGGGGAGAAGAGGTGATTAGGGTAGAGTATACAACGAGTGTACGAACATGACATGCTGGTTGAGCTGCTGCAAAAACACATTCAGAGCGTGCTGGTGCTCAGCAGTGTGACCAAACGCGTTCGGGTCCGCTGCGAACGGATGAACCAGCACGACGAGTAGCGAGCAACTCCTCCTGCCGTCGTCGTTCGAGCTCTGTAGCCAAAGCGGCTTCAGCCAGTTGTTGTCGACGAATCGCAACCTCTTTTTCGGCCTGGTGACGATGATGATTGGCCACAACTTCTAGAGTTCGTCGATACTCACGCTCCTCGAGTTCCTCCGCCGAGGGCTGGTGGAAGAAATCTAGCTTGAGAGCGGGGTGGCAGGGGACCGCAGATCGAGGCGCACCGTGGTAGTAATGGTAACTATCGAGATGCGAGGCAGGGCGAATGGCTGATGTCGCCGAGAGAACTAACATGTCGATGTAGATTTGGTGTGTTGGGAGAGTTGTCCAGAACAGATGATGACAATAAAAGCCGCAGAGCGAGTCTTTGGTTTTATAGAAAAAGACGTGTCAATCGTGCTCAACCATTATGCGCGTCAGCTGGGATTGAGAATGGACGCGAAGCGGTGATAATCCTTCGAGATGATCGTGGTGAGAAGGAAAACCAATTGATCATTCACATGTTCCACTCAGCTGCGGCTTACAATTGCAACTGGTCTCCTCAAGCAGACCGCATAATATCACCGAGTCAACCTTTGTCACCTTTGACGAGGCACGGCTACTTGCTTTAGACTCTGTACATACCAAGGATTTTCAAGGGAGGCGCAGAGTTTCCAATCGCTCTGCCAGATCGTCGGCAGCGCGGGTCCCGGCTACCGCCAACCTTCTACGATGGACAGGGAAATACCTGGCCTCATAGGCAGTCACCCACTTATCCCGGCCGGGCCAAGGGGCTCCAGCTCTCTTACGTTATTGTTCGCCCGAGGCATAAGTACCAGTCAAACATCGGTGTATCCAAACTCAAGGCAAATTGAGGACGTATTCACCTTGTCCGCGTTACTCACTTCTTTTCTTTGCCGTTTGCTCACAATGCTTCCGCAAATGCACAGCGACAAACCTTTAGCATTGAACGCACTGGTGGGTGAATCGTTTGGTAGGGGAACACATGGGTAAAAAGGAATATCAGGATGATTCAAGCCAGTAACAATGAGCATTCATCGGCGTAAAACAGGCGGCAACTGAAAGTGAATGCGGTTGTTTTTATGAGTGGAAAGGGAACCATGCGATTGGAGCTTGAATGTCTGAGGGACGATGCACAATCTGCGCGCTCGTACAGGCTGAAAATTGAATAAAAGTCACGGGGCCAACTGTCTGTCACAACGCCACCATCTACGCTAACCCTGCACCGATATGGACGATATTCGAGGTTCGCTCTCTAGAACGAAGAAGAAAATCAAGGACCGACTCAAGGGGAGCAAACGCAAGCCGGGCAGAACGGGGGCTGACGCCGGAGGGGAGGAGGCCAGCTCAACGAGTTCGCTTCCGCCACCAGATCCTCATGCCTTGGTAGGCGGCGGTCACAACCGAGAACACCACGAGGTCGACATCGGGGGGAGGGAATCCAGCCAGAGGAATCTACACCCAGACGTTGAGGTTGCGGTGGGGAGCGGACCAGGTCGAGAGGGGAACGATGTCGACGGGAAGAAAACCGACCGAGTCGATCCACCCCCATCGATGCCTTCAATCCCACACAACGACAGTACGTGGAGAGGGTTAATCCAGATGCTGCCTCTGATTGTTTCTCTAGACAACGTAGACGACTCCACCGCTCCTGATCAGGTTCAAGAAGCTCTCAGTCCCAGCCAGAGAGAGCCGAATACTGCGGACGAGGACAAATCAAACTGGAAATCGACCGCGTTCGCCACGGCCAAGTTACTCCTCTGTGGAGTCAAAGAATCCGCGGACGCTTTTCCTCCGCTCAAATCTGTCGCCGGAGGGCTATGTTTTATCCTAGAAAATTGCGAGGTGCGGGCCTCCTACTCCCATACACTTTCCACAACGCTCACAGGTGCTCCAGCAAACGAAGGCAAACGGCCAAACGATGGAGTCCTTGGCACGCAGGATCAATGCCCTATCCGCCTCACTTTGTACACCCGTCTCTGAAGGCGACGCGAAGGAAGAATCAAGGAGGAAAGAACTGGGACGGTAAGCTCACGCTCCCCAAGGTCGAGAGTCGAGTCTGACAGAAATGGACCGTCAGGAAGCTGGAAAACGTTCTCAGAGAACTCAAGCCATTGGAAGACCAAGGAAAGGTCAAGGGCTTTTTCACCAACGTCAAAAATGCGGACAAACTCGGAGGTCTGGTTGAAGATATTCGCGATGCAATGATGGAGTACCAGGTACGTATCCGCAAACCATTTTTTCCGGATGTACACCTGACGTTCGCACCAGACTTTGTTACAGCAAGACATTTACGACAAAAGTTGTCGGCTCATCGTGAGTCTCTCCCTCTCGACTTTCGTGCATGTGGGGTGACCGCCAAATAGGAATCTGCAGATCTTGCCCTTCTCGGTGGGTTGCGCCGTGCTGCAGATGCAGGATACCGCTGTGGGGATAGGCAGGGTTGCCTGAGGGGGACGAGGGGAGACGTCCTCCGGCAGATCAACCATTGGTTGACGGACAAACAGGACCAGCGCGTTTTCTGGCTTAACGGCCTTGCTGGGACGGGAAAATCAACCATCGCCCAAACATTCGCCGAGACGAGCTTCGCGGACGGAAAACTCGGGGCCAGCTTTTTCTGTTCACGGGATTTCGAGGACAGGAGCAATATTCGGATGATCTTCCCGACACTCGCCTTCCAGCTCGCCTACCGGTACCCACCTTTCCGACAGGAGTTGCTTCAAGTCTTGAGGGCAAATCCTGACGTCGGACGGGAGGTCCTTTGTTCCCAGATGGAGAAGCTCATTGTAGGACCGTTCCAGATGACAAAAATTCAAACCCTCGTCGTTATCGACGCCCTTGACGAGTGTCAAGACAAGGAACCGGCCTCTGCGATTCTCTCCGTGCTCTCCCGCTACGTAGACAGTATCCCCCTTGTCAAGTTCTTCATCACTGGCAGGCCTGAACCTCGCATCCGATCTGGATTTCGTTTGGTGGCCCTCCGACCTCACACAGATGTTCTCAGACTCCATGATGTTGAACCCTCCTCAGTGAACAGTGATATCAAGCTGTTCTTGAAAACCCAGTTAGCCGGCATTGTCAACAACCAGAGCAACTGCGACCTTGGAGAAAGTTGGCCAAGTCCATATGAAATTGATGTTCTCTGCAAGAAAGCAGCCGGCTTTTTCATCTACGCTGCAACAGTCATCAAGTTTGTCGAATCCCAGCACCACCAACCCGACGAGAGGCTCACCCTCATCACATCACTTCCACATGACACCTCTCACGAAGGAGGGTCAGGCATTGATCTCCTCTACACCCAAGTCCTGAAACAAGCCTTCTGTGATGTGAATTCACAGGACCATGAGTTTTACTCCCATCTCAAATCTGTGGTGGGGGCAGTGGTCCTTGTTTTCAATCCTCTCTCAATCAAGACCCTCTCCAACCTCCTCAGGAATCACCACACACCATCTAGGATTTCTAAAGCTCTGCGTCCCCTCCATTCTCTCCTCCTTGTCCCAGAAAGCACAGAAGATCCAGTCCGAATTTTCCACAAATCATTTCCCGACTTTCTCACAGACCCACAGCGATGCACAGATGAACAGTTCTTTGTGGACCCCCCAGTTTATCACACAGAAATGTTACTCTCATGCCTTGCTCTGATGAAGGGAAGGTTGAAGAAGAACATCTGCAATCTGGATGATCATATCATTCTCAGCAAGGTTGAAGATCTTTCTACTTGCCTGAAGGTCCACATTGGAGATGCACTGGAGTATGCCTGCCGCTTCTGGGCAAGTCACCTCTCAAGGATTCCCAGCAACAGCCCTGATGCCAAGGAAGTGCAGGGGGCAATGGATGAGTTCTCTGCAACACATTTGCTACATTGGATTGAGGTCCTCTGTCTGACTGGAAATCTTGATGCTGGTGTTTATGCCCTTAATTTCACACAACAATGGTACAACTCAGTAAGTTACAAACAGCCCATTCATAGAAACCTGTGCTCACATTTCATTTAGGCAGGCTTTGCCCATGAGTGGGTGAATGATAGCCGGCATTTTATCCTAGATTGCCTGGATACAATCCATGACTCCCCCTCTCACATATATCATTCAGCCCTCCCCCTTTCCCCTTCCTCATCTTGGCTCCGAAAACACTACAATTCAGAGCTCTCAAAAGAAGCTAAAGTAGTCACAGGCCTCTCAGCCACATGGGGGACTTGCTTCCGCACTGTCTCTCTCCACAAACCTGCAACAAGCATGGTATGGTGGAGAAATACTGTTGTGGTTGGGATAGGATCTGGCAAGATCATTATCCTGAATGAAGTCACAGGAACCAATGTGTCTGTCCTTTCTGGACACACTAGATGGGTGGCATCTCTCACCTTCTCATTTGATGGGGCCTTACTTGTATCTGGGAGTGATGACCGCACCATCAAACTCTGGGATATCCAGACTGGTGGGGTTATCAAAACTTTCTCTGGCCATACCAGTGTCATTTGGTCTGTTTCCATTTCATTGGACTACACCACAATTGCCTCAGGATCTCGTAACATGACTGTTTGGTTGTGGGATGTGGAGACAGGGGAGTGTCGTCACATCATAGAGGGACATACCAGATCAGTCAAATCTGTCAGCTTCTCAAAGCACTCCAAAATCCTCATATCCTCATCTGAGGACCACACTGTGAGGTGGTGGGGTGCTGATGGTCACCAAATTCAACAAGCAGAAGGTGGTCCTATGGTTGCTTTCTCCTCAGATAGAACCCATTTTGTTTCATTTGGTGGAGAGGTTATCACAGTTCAAAACACTGATTCTGGAGTGGTTGTTGCTGAAATTCCTGTGGCCAGTGGCCAGGTCAAGTCCTGCTGTTTCTCCCCTGATGGCAGAACTGTGGCTCTTGCCATTAAGTATACTATCTATCTTTGGGATATTAGTGGCACAGTCCCTCACCTTGTTGAGACCTTTGTTGGCCATACTGGTATCATCTACTCCCTTGCATTTTCCTCTCCCTATTCTCTCATCTCAGCATCCTGGGACAAATCAGTCAAGTTCTGGCAGATTGGTGGCTCATTGATAGCCCCAGTTATAGCTAACCCAGAGTCTACTCCACTTGCTCCAGCTTTGGTCAAGTCTGTCAGTCTGCAATCAGAGGATGGTATTGCTATCTCAAGTGATTCAGCTGGAGTGGTGAGGATATTGGATATCTTAACTGGCACCTGCAAGGCATCATTCCAGACCCCATGCATTGGAGACATCAACCTGAGAGACACACAGTTAGTAGATGGCAGGTTGATCCTTATTTGGTATGCAGATGAAGAGGTCCATGTTTGGGATGCCACAAAAGATCAACTCCTCAGAAAGATACATATACCATTTGGTTACAAAGCCAAAGACCTTAGGATATCAGGAGATGGGTCTAAAGTTCTCTACCTGAATATTCTTACCATTCATGCCTGGTCAATATGGACAGGAGAGGCTGTGGGTGAGGTAAAATTGGGGTCAGTTGTATGTGAGGGCCTTACTGTATATGGTACAAAGGTCTGGGTTCATTCTGAGCATTTACCAACCCAAGCATGGGACTTTGGGATCCCAGGTTCATCCCCTGTTCAATTACTCAACATATCTTTAGACAGACCTTGTCTGAATTTTGTTGATAGAACCAAAATCTGGAACACTGGTCCATCCAGGGTTGAGGATTCAGCCACTGGCAAAGTGGTTTTCCACCTCTTTGGAAAGTATGGGAAGCCATCTGCCTCACAGTGGGATGGCCAGTATTTGGTTGTAGGTTATGGATCTGAAGTGTTGATTGTGGACTTCCTTAATGTAATTCCTCAGTAGAAATTTGTAGTGTGTATTCTGCAACTACAATAACCTGTCCAAAGCACACTTGGAGTTGTTTAGCAACTCATTCTGATATACTCACATATCCCCTTATATAAGAGAAAATGACAAACTGGTTCGTCGCTCCCTTTGGGTGGGACACACTGAACAAATCTTAACCATCAATAAACAAGTTGGCAATAATGGAACATGTGCACAGATGCTTTGATTTAGTATTCCCTCCCATTCTCATGCACTGAGTTTACTCTTCTTTAGCTCTTGGTCCCTCATACACTTGGATGACCACCTGAGATGACAGTGGTGGTGTGAGGTGCCACAGCATGAGGAAAATGACATGAATACTCTGTTACTGGCATAGTGAAAAATGTGAGTAAAAGGAACAAGAAGGCTGTAAGATTTACAATGACTTGTCCCAACCTGTCCCCACCACCAACGGCCGCACCATCACAATCTACGAGGATCCTTTGGATTCCTTCCTCTCTTCACTCCATCACAGCCAAGAAAGCTTATCCAGCAACCTGTCGGCGATCCAGGAGTCAGCGCAAGTCGGACCGATCGACATTTTCAACCAGTGAAGACCATACCCCGTCGATCGATCAGTCCAAATGCATCTCGAATTTCAGTTTCCGTAAATCAGTATTGAGCTGCAGAGGTGCGGAAAGTGATTCCGTGGCTCGATGAAAGACGCAGGGCTAGAAGTGGTGAAAGTTCAAATCTGCCGCTATCCATGTGATGGCTGTAATGTCCAATCAGCAAACGGGGAAGATAACCGTTGCAATTGACACACAAATCCAATACGTCGTTCGAAATCTTGGGCGTCATGTTCAAGCTTCCCTAAAGAGCATTGAATTCGACCTCATGGAACCGGGAGCTGGTGCCGCACACGCTCATGTTCTGGAGAGCGAGCACTGTATGTGGAGGTGATTAGCACAGGGACCCTGGCAAGAACGATTGACATACAAGCTGTGTTTTAAGGAACTCGGACCTGTGGATATCACACGAAAATTCGTCCTCCCCAGCGGCACCTCTAAATGATAAATGTTGGCCGTCGTTTCGAATCTGTCGCCTTGAACTGGATCTTGAGCTGATCCCTCAACGTGTACGTCATCCTCTCGACGTGTTCTCTCGTGTAATGGACATAGAGCAAGAATGTCTGGAAAACCAAAAAGTTGACCACGTTCCCCGCGTACTTTGGCTCCGTGGGAAGCAGCAACGCGCATAAACTAATGATATCAAATTGAGAAGGATCAGCATGGAGTTGCGGGTGAGATCAGAAACCGACGCTACAAAGAAGGCTATCACTCCGCAGACCGCTGGAAAGCGGTTGAAGTTAAGTCCAAAAAGACCAGGTGTCTGAGACACGGAAGTGTAGTTGTGGAGACGCGCAAATCAGCGGTTGATCAGGCCTCAGGGGTTAGACCGGCAGAAACACACTGGGGGCCGTCAGGAAGTCCTTCGGTCCGCAAGAACACAGCTTGCGCTGCGCGTCCTTCTCGTAAAAGCCACAAAGATACCTTGGTTTCATTCAAAGTTTGAGCAAACGATGTAAACGTGTACTGTCGCACGGAGGCACGCACATCGATACAGTTTGGAACAATGGCCAAGACCAGACAGATAATCCGAGATAGATTTGGTAAACCCACGGGCGTTCCCGGGGGAAATCGTAGATAACCAGGGGACCCGCAGGATAGCGAAGGCGGGGGCGACCTAATCGGGAGTGGAGGCGGTAAGCTGGTCGGGGTGTTTTTTTATAGGGTCGGGTAACCGCGGCGTACACCATGATAGAATATTTTGTCGGGGAGAACTGCCGGTTGGGGAAGGAAGGCGAACCCTAGAACCTAGTTGCCGATGAAGAACAGAGAGCAGAACAGGGCCAGGGTTTTTCTGAAGAACCAAGCCTCTTTGGAATAGTGGGCCTCCGATTCTCGCCGATGAAACGGAGACGGAAGAAACCGAGAAGCGTAGGCCAAATCCTCCACTCAGTGCAGAATGATAAAGAGGGTCGACTCTGCCCAGAAACCTTCCACTACGGCCAGGCTCTCGCGGTCTGTGTTGGTGCTACCGGTGAGATTGTCGCCGTACTTTTCAATAGGAGTGAGGGACTCGGTGTCCGTGGAAGTATTATTTTGCTCCTCGAACCAGAGGCGGTCTACAACCACTTCATTCACCTCGTCATCTAGTTGTCCAGGGGGAGGTTCGCGTAGTCATCAGCAACATGGCGATGAAATTATTTCAACTTTTTTGCTTTTCTCAACTTATTCTTGATTTATTCTCGACCGGACCACCTTGTTTTTTTCTGAACTTATATTGATGGCGCTAGTAGAAAAAAGA
>Ga0307517_10008682_pt1 | contig 14544 bp, 16 predicted proteins | sample 23_EM_MG_FD_194515 | JGI IMG/M metagenome (GOLD analysis project Ga0307517, IMG submission 194515) | Populus trichocarpa ectomycorrhiza microbial communities from riparian zone in the Pacific Northwest, United States - 23_EM | ecosystem: Host-associated > Plants > Roots > Unclassified | place... | reverse complement strand
TATTGAGACCACAAAACAGCTTTATTAGACAATACACACTATATTACACTCCGAGAGGCTTTATATATTTTTATTGGCAAGGGCCAAGTGTTAAGAAAATGTAGGAGAGCTGGAAGGGATAAGAGGGAAGACGCGTGAAGGGCAGGGAAGGGGGACCCGAACAACAAGGCTTAGGCACAACGCTAAAGCTATTTTTGGATCAAGCAATTTCCGGAGCCATCAATTTGTCCCGTTGCGGTTGCTGCAGCCATGCCAGAGCGTCAAGCGTGCACTGCACCCCCCCACGGAAGGAGGGGAGGAGGCCTTGTAAATCTGATCGTATTAGTCAGCCATTATATAAGCTTAATTGCCTTATCGGGGGGTAAATCCCGTAAATTAGTCAGCATAAGTAACAGATCAATACCCTTAATATTCAAGTATATGGGTTCAAGGGCAAATAGATATAAAATCTAAGAGGAACCTGCACTATACAAGAATGGTTGTGTTTGTGCGAAACAAATGGGTTTGTAAAATAATTATGCCAACTACAATATTATCCTAGAGACTTGCAGTATCCAAGTGACTAAGGAGTTGATCAAAGCTGTGCTTGGTGATGAGCAAAGCTGTCTTGACTGTGCTAAGGAAAATTATCTGCAAACAAATGAACGTGACAAGCATAATACTGAACTGAAATAAAACTGTAAGAAGACGTACAGAGTAACTGAATACTTGATGGTTAATAAATGACGGTGTGATGACTTGAAAACTGAAGTACAGTGCAAATTACTTGTATTGCTAGTAACTGTTACAGCAAGGGACAAGGATCTTCTTCACTGACTGGGAAACCAGGTACAATCTAGTACAATTGAATGCACAAATATTAATGAGGCAAGGCTCAAACTGCTAATAAGTGGGACCGACAACAATTGTCTATAACTGTGGTGGGCAGTCTAGTACACTTAGAATACAGTGCTTTCTATCTGATCTCCTGTAGAGATAGTGGCAAGCTACTGAAACTAATCTGGATGTACACAATTATTTAGTGAGACTCGTGCTCAACGTCTAAATAAAGGGGACTGTATTGTCTGGCAGTCAGAAAATCGGACCCCTTTTATACTCTACAGAGGGCTCAGCGATTACTAAGTAAAAATGGAGATTGGTAAGCTTTGGGGGGTGATTGGTAATGAAAGTGGGGTGATTGGTAATGAAAGTGGGTGATTGGTAATACCTTTGGGGGGTGATTGGTAATAATAATGGGTGATTGGTAATGACTTTGGGGTGAAATTGTAAGCTTTTAGTCATTCAAATTACCAATGCCAAGTGAAATATTACTAAGGCTGTATTTCACATGCCAAAGTAGAGAATCACATGCCAAAGTATGAAACAGGGGGTTCAAAGCTGTGCATGGCTGTGCAAGGCTATGCATGGCTGTGTTTGGCTGTGCAAGGCTATGCATGGCTGTGCATGAGTGGTCTAGGCCTTATGGGTGTGGTCTAGCCTTTGCTATTGTCCATTGGGGGTAGCACCAATTGTACAGTTCTTGAATTACCCTTATTTTGTGTTGAGTTAATGTGGAGGATTTATGGGGAATTTACTCGAAACATAATTCAAGCCTGACAGCGGATGCACATGATTTTATTGTATTCAAGATTTCCAAACTTTCTGTAATGAGCAGTTGCATTGAAATTTGATTTTTCAGGCTCAAATTTTGCTCTTGAACACCGAATTTCTGTTATCACTCCCTTTAGTATTATTTTTTATTCTATCAAATACTTTTATATTTTTCTCTCCATTGTGGAAGTCGCAACGTTGGAAACAATGATGAGCAAAGTGGAGAAATGGGAAGATCATGTGGCTGCACAGCCATGACTCATCCCCCTCAGTGAAAAGCGAATTCGGACTTTAGTCATATTTCTGTAGCAAAAACGCCCTTGTCGACAGTTTGTCGACTTTTACTTGAATTAGTTGTTTACTCAATGCTCCGGCTATTGGACATCTTGATTGGCAATCAAACTTCTATTCAGGATAAAGTCGTCAAACTGTCGACAAGGGCGTTTTTGCTACAGAAATATGACTAAAGTCTGAATTTGCTTTTTACTGAGCATCCCCAACTTGATATGTTACATAAGTAACAGAGAGAGAGTTGTGGACCACAAAAATTTTCGAAAAAAATACCACATTCTTTCTTTCTTACCTTTTGACACTTCTGTGGAGTAAAAGTATGTTTTTTCTTTATACATATCGACGATTTGCTGTTGTGTGGTCCATGGATCACTTTACATAACAAAATCTTATGTAACACTCTGCGGTTTGAATGTCACTAATTAACTTGCATCGTGTGTCTGCCATACCCCTCCTTCCTCACACTATCTCTGCACGCATATACATCTAGTTTCAACTTCTACTATCTTGGAATATGGTTTCATCAGAACACACAACCCTCTTCCCTACATTTTTGGCAAACTTATATATAGTCATATTCGAAATTTGGACACAGGTGAGTAGTAAATGTTTCGGTCTTAGATTTCTTTCAGGTCGCTTAATAATTTTTAGACCTCATCTCTGTTGGTGATCTATGCTATCGTTTGCTTTACATGACACATCTGCCTCACATTATACAACTCCTAAACAAAACAAAAACTGCTCTCCTTCTCATTTCCTTTTTTCTATCTCTTCATCCATCCTGTAACAATCGCCAACATGTCAACCGTATATTAACTGTAACAATAGCCATCATATGTATTTCTATTTCTATTTATTCTGAATATTACTTAGGATCACTTCTGATTGGGTGACTTTCCATAAGGCTAACTTGAAATTTCAACTCTAAATTGGTGACAGGTAGGGTCCTTTGCCAAGGTGCTGGATGGATACATGTATGAAAACTGTCAGGTGGTGCTTTTCAAGAGGTTTCTAAACCTTAAATCTGGAGGAGGGGTACATACCTCTCCTCCAAATTCTAAAAGCCCTCTGATGCCCAAATAAGGCTCGTCGGGTGTCATCCCATTGCTGCTTTTGGCTCGGGGGCTCTGTAGTACTTTCCCATGTTGAGGAAGGCAACCTCTGTTCAACAACACTTACAGCTTGCCATGTAGTGTCTGTTCGAGGGTTTGGGAGGAGCTGGGGATGCCATAATTTATTGTTAGATTTTACTGTTCACTGCGCAGAAGTCAGTCAACATCTGCTCTGGTGATAAAAAGTGTTGCAGCCAGGTGAGAGTCGAACTCGGCCCTCAGTAGCCTCAGTCTTGCACCCCACACACTCCTGCATGAACAAGAAGGCAGCCATTTCTTTATCTATTGTGATGAAGGAGAGCTGGAAGTGCTCCTTATTCAATGATAACCCAAATCAGGATTCAAGTTATATAATTGTTTGTTTCGAGGTCAGTTGCTTTATGGTTTAGAAAAATGCTAGATATTCATTGTCAGGTACACTTTTAAACTCTGAAATATGATGTTTGGACTTGAAAGAATCAAGTTGGCCTTATGGAAAGTCACCCATTATCACCAAACACGAAATCAAGAAGAGTCGGGGACCCAGCGCAAAGCCCCACTAAGGATGAGTTATCTGCCATCACTGAAATACAGCACCTCAACAATAGGGTGAATAGGGTGGTTCACAGTAGCCCAACTTGGTCCCAACTTGGGCTCCAACTTGGGTCCCAACTTTGATCAAGTTGAAATGCCAAGTCAGAGGCACTGCCATGAATGACTGCCAAGCAAATTTCAGAGCCAACTTCGAAGTTGGATTGCACCAACTTGAGATTTGTGCATTGGGCCACACATATTTAATCAACTAAAAATGGGAATATATTAGGTGCATGTATTTCCTACATAAAAGTCAAATTTTTTCCACTCAGAAGATAAGGGGTGGAAGAATATCGAGGGAGGAGAGTGCAAGTTGGGAGCAAAGTTGGGATTCAAGTTGGGATGCAAATAGTGGTCCGAGGCACGATTTGCATCCCAACTTGGGTTTCCAACTTGGAGCCCAAGTTGGGACCAAGTTGGGCTACCGTGAACCACCCTACTAAGTGTTTCTAGGTCAACCAAGTAGGCAAATATATTGAGATATTTTTTATGCTACATACTTTCCAGCTTTTAGAGAGGGAGGCAAAATACAGGTACTATAAATGCCAAAATGCGGCACAATGTTCTCCTTCCAGAGTAATCCGAAGTGGCTGTGGCAGATAACATATGTGGCTTTTCTATCTCTTACAGAGAAAGAGTAGCGAATGTAATTACATAGAATTATTCTACTTATATTAAGTTACAGCCTACTCAAGTTTCAAGCCGGGGAATAAGATACAAAGGGTAAGAAGGAGGGAACACTGAGGGTGCGGAATCTGCCGGGCAGATAACTGGCAGATAACATACCATGGCCGATGGTTGGAGTCCGGTGAGATCAACTTGAAATCGAAACTAGTCATGTGGATCTTCTAGGTGTCCAAAAGATAGACTTCAAATTTCAAAGCAGATATAACATGGTTGTGAAGCCATGTACCTGTCTCCCAAAAGATACGTTGTCTCAACGTCTTCGAGATCTTTCTAAAGACACCATGGATACCCAAAGGCGGCCACAATCTTGTTTTGTCTTTTAACCAATCGACCGAAATCCAGCTCCAGCGCTTCCCCTGCGCTCGTATCCTCCACATATTGTCCCTGATCTACCGTTTCCTTCTGGAACAATAGCGCTGCCTTGGGGCCATTTCTGTTAACAACGTTGTCGACGATGCTCCAAGCAGAGTCCGATGTGTTGAGGAAGCGATCTACAGCAGCGCCATGGCGAATCATAACTTTCCAATACTTCTTTTTCAAGCTCTTCTCCCGTTTATTTCCATCATCAAGCACGGGGTGGAGCTTATCCCACATCGTAGTGGCAAGGACGACGTTCTTTGTACCCCCGCGACCAGTAAGTTCTGCGAACATGAGGAGATTGCGGTGGGGTGTTGCGGACATCCTCGGATTGGTGATTCGATGGACATACACGATCCCCGATAGTAGTATTCGGCTCTCGTATCTGTGCAGATGTGGTTATTAAGGTAGTATGAAACTTGAAGGTTTAATTCGATATACGTTTTTTTCAGCCATTCGCCAATCAGCTCGAGAATTTGCCTGTCGCTCCTACTCGAGTCGTCAAATCCTGGTGTGTCGACAAGAACGATGCGGGATCCGTATTGTTCATGGTCCAGAATACGAGATGCCTCGAGATCTTGGGTGCCGGACTTGAGGCTCGCTTTAGCCCGCTGCCCCCGTTGGCCGGTGAGTATGTCGATGATCTTTTTGATGAATATTCTAAGTTAGTGGAAACCGTTCGAAGTTTCAACCTTCAAGGATGACACACTTGACTCTTCCCACTTCCTGTCGGACCCGTAAAACTAGAAAGCTCATGCTATGAGGATGATCCCATGGTCAAGTTCCAAATGGCCTACGCAATGATAATATCATCATCTCCCAAGTCGCTTGTGTGTACCAATTCTGTTTTATAAGTACGCATAGGCAGTGTACTGGAAATTTGCGATATGGTCACTGAAAATTCCCCATAATCGAATCTTAATCACTCACTCTTCCGGGGAAACATGATCAAGAGTTGGGCCCTGTGTTCTCGGGTGATGATCTCCATGGGCATGATTCTGTGAAGACAGGGATCTTGCCGCAAATCTTGGTTAAATAATAATGAATGAGAGAAAGGATGACGGTAATATACTCACTCGGTGACAACGGGCGCAGAAGAGTCCGGCCGCACAATCCTGCCATGGAAAGATTGTCGTTGGATGTATTAAAACAGGCGACATCGGTGTATTAAGGGCGAATCACTTACGGGGATTCTATCGGACTATGGGTCCCACTGCCATTAGAATCGCTCCATCCGACCGATTCTTGCATCGCATTTTCTTGTCGTTCAATCAACTTGCCGAGATTCAGATACAGCGCTTCCCCTGCTCTCGTATTCTTGAAATGTTTCTTCTGGTCCACCCTTTCCTCCTGGAACAAAAGTGGTGCCTTCTGGTTGTTTTTGTTAACAATGTTGTCGACGATACTCCAAGCAGAGTCAGATGTGTTGAAGAAGCGTTCTACAGCAGCGCCATGGTGGATCATAGCGTTCCAATACTCCTTTTTCGAGCCCTTCTCCCAATCATCCCCATCATTAAACTCGGGGAGTTTATCCCACATCGTGGTGGCGAGGACGACGTTCTTTGCACTTCTCGGACCAGTGAGTTCAGCGAACATGAGGAGATTGCGGTGGGATGTTGCGAACATCCGCTGTTCGTTGATTGGGTGGACATACACAATCCCCGACAGTAGTATCCGTTTCTTATATCTGTGCAAATATGATTATCGGGATAGTATTGGTTCCAAGGGTCCAACTCGACGTACGTTTTCTCCAGCAATTTGCCAATCAGCTTGAGAATTTGCTCGTCGGTCCTTTTCCTATCCTCAAATCCTGGTGTGTCTACAAGAACGATGCGGGATCCGTATCGCTCGTGGTCCAGAATACGAGAAGCCTCGAGATATTGGGTAACGGTATTGAGGCTGTCTTTAGCCCGCCGCCCCTGTTGGCCAGTGAGCGTATCGATAATCTTTATGATTGAATATTTCAAGTTAGTGGAAACTGTTCGAGGTTTCAACCGTTAAGGACCTACTTGACTCTTCCCACTTCCTGACGAACCCATGAAACTAGGGGCTCGTGCTATGAGGGTTACTTCGTGATCAAGTTCCAAGTGGCGTACATAATGATGATATCGTCATTTCTGAACGTTTGTGTATTGAATAGGATGCCGCATAATGCATTTGCATACACATCCACCAATGCGGTTTTATAAGTGCGCATAGCTAGTGAACTTGAAATTTGCAGTAAAAGGGGTGTGGCAATAGGATGGAGTAGCCTCGGGGCACCAAGACGAAGCAGCCTTTCATGTAGTTTCCAATGTTCCACTCCGAGCGGAGGCCATGCAGCTTTCATTTCACCCTATCTGATTCCTCATGTTCTAACAACAGAACTTGTCATCGCAGCTTTGGAAACGTGGCCGATCCCGGTCACGGTGCCACCGGCGTATGAGAGTCCTTCGGGTGTGAACCAGGTTAGAACTAGGAGAATGTAGCTGCCGCCGGTTTGGCGTTTCGAGGAGGGGTTGAACTTGACAGAAACCAAATTTAGCATCTTCGATATACGAAAATTATAAAGACGTGACTTGCTGCAGATAAGTAGTTGACAGTGCATGACTTGGGAATTATGGTAAAATTGCACAAAAGTATAATCCGGTAGTACATACGTACCATATCCATGTCGTACAATGTTTCTCTAGCATGTCGTTTCTCTAGCATGTTCTTCTTTCCATGGTCAAGTTCGTCCGGCGACTGATAGTAGCCTACCATCCAACAATCTCAAAATCGCCCCCCTCCGAATATCTCTTAACCCCCTCCTCCGCGCGCGCCCAGTCCGCTGCGTGGATGATCAACAAGCTGCCCCGTCGTTAGCCTTGTCGTTGGTGGAGGTCGAATTTGAGTTCGAGTCGGACGCGATAGGGAAGAATTTAGCGATGCCTTCGCTCAGCTGGTCAGGTTTGATAGGTTTTACATAGGCTTTGGGGGTGTTGACGGGCTGCGAGGTGATATTATCCTAGACCTAAAAGAAGTGTATTTACGAGTCAGATCGTGCTCGAGTCGCGTTGCGGATAGAAAGCCGGTCAACCGTACACCCGTCTCGAATGACGTCGCATTCCTCGCTGCTTTCTCCATGCGCACGACTTTGTCAGGCGAGGAGGCGTCGTCGTAGAGCACCGTCCCGAGCTTAACGTCCAGGATATCAAGAACCCAAACGAAAGGTTCTCCAACACCATGCTCTGTAGATATCCCAAAAAACGACCATCAGCTTGTCACAAACGAGGATTAGAAAGAACAAAGAACACAACGGGCCCCTCCAACTTGAGTGGCTTCAAAAACAACAATGAAGACAGAAAGCAAGAAAGCAAGAACAAAAGAACATAAAACGCCACACATCTTTCGAATCCGCAACGGGGGAATTATAATCCCTTCCGTCGAATCTCTCCAACTTGAGCGTACCCAGGAACTTAGGGGTGAACGGGAGCAAAGCCGCGACTGTAGTCCTGCTGAGGGACTGGTAATAGAATTGGAGCTCGCGGTGGAGGATGGGTTTGATGATGAGCGAGCCGTCTTCGGCGTGGCCAGCGACTTGGGACACGAGCACGGTAAGGCCGGGGGTAGGGGTGGAATATTGGGGTTTTGGACATCGTTAGCGATGGTATGTAGTTAGATGGAAGGGGATTCCAACACTGCCACCGGAGAAACAGCCCGAGACGTTAATCTCCGCGCGAACCGTGAGTACCGAAACCGAAACCGACCCCTCCTCGCCCTCCGCCAATCTATCAAATCCAGATCCAAAATCACCTACACCACCATGCCCCACCCTCCTCGCCTCAACATCCCCTTCCCCAAGGCCACTCCCACCAGATTCCGTTGGCGGAGCGGCCGATTAGTACACCACCCCCACATCATGCACGTCCGGGCGCCACATAGCGGCGCCCCAAAGGCGTCGTCGTCGGTGCCTCTGCAACCCGTGTCCGGGGTGTGATAGGCTGAACGACATATGCTGATAAACTGAAGAAGTTTTTTTAATTATAAAAATAAAAAAAAGAATCCAACAGGTTGGGTGCACCCTCCATACCCGCCACCCTAGCTACAGCTGTGTTTCCATTCTTTCAGAATCGTCTTTCGTGATTCTCATCATCCATTTACAGACCCAAAGCGCAAAGCGCGTAACCCCCCCTACTCATACATCCAAAGGATCATGAACAAACCCATTGCTTCGCAGGCAACAATAAACCCATTATCATCATCTCCTTACCCACTGCCCTCATCACCATGCACAACGTCAAACGTTTCCTCGAAAACTCTGCGTACGTCTCCCATATCCTTTTTTTTTTTTGATCCAAACGCCAGAAATGCAGCTTCGAACCTTCACGAGAAGGTTGCGCCCCTGCCACCGCCGAAGGCAACCTCAAACCCGACGGTGACCCACCTTCATCCACCGCAAGCGCACCACGATCGACAGCAACGGGAAGGAAACAGTCACGCGGCCCACCTATTTCGTCGTGGACTCTGTCGAGGCGCTGTCCAAGTTTAGCACGGACGCGTGGGAGGTGGTGGGTGTAATGACGAGGGGGCAGGCGTGGCAGTTTAGGCCGTATGAGTGGAATGAGCCGAACCAGTTGTTTCATAATGGTCCGTGGAATTTATTTTTTTGTAGTGGTGAATTTTGGTTTTGGTTTTAAGTGTGTGCTGATATGTGGTATGTGGTGAAGGGAATTTACGTTTCGTGGTCGAATGAGCCCCCGAATATGAAAATTAAAGATTGGAACGCTACAGTCTTACAGAGCTCAAAATACGTCCCTCTCTTCAATTATTTCCCCGAATTTCTTCTGAACATTTTTTTTTCGCCTGGGAAGCTTCATGGATTTCTCACCCTCCTCTCTGCAACCTTCATCATCCACTCGCCAAGGCGACTAGGACCGTTGAGGTGCAGGGGCCCAAATGTTGTCATATTATAGATGCCGTATGTTGGCTCCTCCGTGATGTGCCCGGGGAACTACATGCAGCACGTGAGCATGGGCTGGCCATGCGGTTTGACAGGATCGCGTCGCTTGGACCATTGGTCGTGCGTATACTTCGTTTGATCCCTTCTTGTTGTCGTGTTGTTGAGGGGTTTTCGAAAAAGGAGCAGCGTTGTTGACAACACCTGGTACACAACTGCGAACAGCTGGCTAGAGTCAGCCTTTCACACCACAGACTCGGATTGTAGACACACCGAAAACTATGGCGACGCTACGTGGCCGACTCACGTGATATAGAAGTGGTGAAGAAGATACAAAAGCCAATGTAAGGAACCTGCCAAAGAACTATTCATATACGTAACTAAAATTGTGTGATGACAGAACGCTCTACGAACAACGTGCCCCGATAAACTGAAGAAGCTGAAGCAGGTCCGGTGCACCTTCCATACCCGCCAACCCCACCTACATGCATGTTTCCTGTCTTTCCCAACCGTCTTCCGTGATAATCCTCATCCCAAGATCTAGTTACTCCTTCCGCTGAACCGTTGCATCGTCTCGTTTTTTCCTTCAGTCAATGGGTCGGGCTACGGATACAGCGCTCGCATTGCGCTCGTATTTGCAAATTTTTTGTTCTGGTCTACCCTTTCCTTCTGGAACAGAAGCGGTGCCTTCGGGACGCTTTTGTTAACCATGTTGTCGACGATGCTCCAAGCGGATTCAGATGTGTTGCGGAAGCGTTCTACAGCAGCGCCTTCGTCGATCATAGCCTTCCAATACTCCACTTTCAATCCCTTCTCCCGTTCATCTCCATCATCAAACTCGGAGAGTTTATCCCACATTGTGGTGGTGAGGGCGACGTTCTCTGCACTTGTGGAGCCAGTGAGTTCTTTGAACATGCGGAGATTCCTCAGTGGTGCTGCGGACATCCGCTCATCGATGATTCGGTGCACGTACACGATCCCCGATAGTAGTATTCGTTTCTTATATCTGCGCAGATGTGGTTATCAGGGCAGTATTGGTCCCAAGGGTCCAACTCGACGTACGTTTTCTCCAGCCATTTGCCAATCAGCTCGAGAATTTGCTCGTCGGTCCTTTCTATATCGTCAAATCCTGGTGTGTCTACAAGAACGATGCGGGATTTGTATTGCTCGTGGTCCAGAATGCGATAAGCCTCGAGATCTTGGGTGACGGAGGCGAGGCTGTCTTTAGCCCGCTGCCCTTGTTGGCCAGCGAGTGTATCGATGATCTTTTTGATGAATGTTCCGAGTAAGTGGAAACCACTCGAAGATTGAACCATTAAAGACGTACTTGACTCTTCCCACTTCCCGTGCGACCTATAAAACTAGGACGTTCATGTTGTGAGGATGATTCCACAGTCAAATTCCAAACGGCCTACGCAATGGTGATATCGTCATCTTTGTATTTTCTTGTGTTGAGACCGAACACCCATGTGTAGAATCCACTAGCGTTCATCGATTCGGTTTTATAAGGGGGCATAGGTATGAATGACCTTGCGATTTGTGATCCAAGTCAGAGCGGGGGTGGTTTTGGGAGACCAAGGTGAAGCAGCCCTTCATGTATATAGTTTCCAGCATTCACCCCGAGTGAAAGCCGTGCAGCTTTCATTTCACACTATCTGATTCCTCATGTTCTGTCAAGAATTACTTTTGAAACTTGGCCGATCCGGTTCCACCGGCGTATATAAAAGTGCTTCCTTCGAGTGCGAACCACGATGTAGAAGCCACCGTTTCGGCGGATAGTTGGAGTTCGACATTGAGACCAAATCGAGACTGATCCATGTGGATCTTCCTGGCGTCGTGGATCCCTCGGATTGACTTATAGCATGCTTGCAAAGCTGTCTCCCGAAAGATATGCCTCAATGTCATCGAGATCTTTAGATCTTTCTAAAGGCCCCATAGATCCCAAAAGGTGTCTCTCCACGTTTTCTTCATCGTCTTGTTTTGTCGTTGAACCAATAGATCGAGATCCAGCTCCAGCGCTTCCCCTGCGCTCGTATCCTTCACACATTTCCCCTGATCCACCCTTTCCTCCTGGAACAATAGCACTCCCTTATCGCTACTTTTCTTAACAACGTTGTCGACGATGCTCCAAGCGGAGCCCGATGTGTTTTGGAAGCGAACTAGACCTGCACCATGGTGAATCATGACTTGCCAATACTGGTTTTTCAAATCCTCTTCCCGTTTATTTCCATCATCATGCCCTCGGTGGAGTTTATCCCACATCGTGGTGACAAAGACGACATTATTTGCACCTTGGCGACCAGCAAGGTTTGCGAACATGAGAAGATTGCGGAGGAGTGTTGCGGACATCCGCGTATCGGTGATTCGGTGGACATACACGATCCCCGATAGTAGTATTCGTCTCTCGTATCTGTGCAGATGTGGTTACTAGGGTAGTATGGGACTTGAAGGTTTAATTCGATATACGTTTTTTTCAGCCATTCGCCAATCAGCTTGAGAATTTCTTCTTCGGTCCTGCTCGAGTCGTCAAATCCTGGTGTGTCGACAAGAACGATGCGTGACCCGTATCGTTCATGGTCCAGAATACGAGAAGCCTCGAGGTCTTGGGTGACGGACTTGAGGCCCACTTTAGCCCGCTGCCCCCGCTGGCCGGTGAGTGTATCGATGATCTTTTTTGGTGAATATTCTAAGTTAGTGGAAACCGTTCGAAATTTCGACCTTCAAGGATGACACACTTGACTCTTCCCACTTCCTGTCGGACCCGTAAAACTAGAAAGCTCATGCTGTGAGGACGATTCTATGGTCAGGTTCCAAATGGCCTACGCAATGATAATATCATCATCTCCCAATTTGCTCGCCTGGACCAATTCGGTTTTATAAGTACGCATAGTAGGCAGTGTACTGGAAATTTGCGATATGGTCACTGAGAATTCCCCATAATCGAATCTTAATTACTCACTCTTTCCGGGAAACATGATCGAGAGTTGGGCCCTGCATTTTCCGGTGATGATCCTCATGGGTATGATTCTGTGAAGACGGGGATCTTGCCGCAAATTTTGGTTCAATAATAATGAACCAGAGAAAAGATGACGGCAACACACTCACTCATCTACTTCGGTGACAGCGGGTGCAGAAGAATCCAGCCGTCCATTCCTACCATGGAAAGGTTATACACATCTGTTCTTCGCGGCAATCTAATAGCTCTTACAAGCCTTCGGATGATTGCGTGGTTGTGCTTGTCGACATCCTGATTGTCGTTAAATATTTTAAAACAGGTACATCGGTGCATTGAGGACGATTCACTTACGGAGGTTCCTTTGTACCATGGGTCCCCCTTCCATTGTAATTTCCTCGTCCGAGATCCAGATACAGCACCTCCCCTGCGTTCGTCTGCGTGAAAAATTTCTTCTGCACTACCATTTCTTCCTGGAACAAAAGCGCTGCCTTCTGGTCGTTTTTGTTAACAATGTTGTCGACGATGCTCCAAGCAGAGTCAGATGTGTTGAGGAAGCGTTCTACAACAGCGCCATGGTGGATCATGTTATTCCAATGTTTCTTTTTCAAGTTCTCCTCCCGTATACTTCCATAATCAAGATGGGAGAGCATGTCCCACCTTGTGGTGGCCAAGACGACGTTCTTTTCAATATTTTCGCGACCAATGAGTTCTGCGAACATGTGGAGATTGAGGTGGGGCGTTGTGGTCATCCGCGAATCAGTGATTGAGTGGACATACACGATCTCCAATCGTTGCCGGTATCTGTACAGATGTGGTTATTGGGATAGTACGGGACATGAAGGTTTAATTCGGTATACATTTTTTTCAGCCATTTGCCAATTAGCTTGAGAATTTGCTCGTCCGTCCTTTTCCAATTGTCAAATCCCGGTGTCTCTACAAGAACGATGCGCGATGCGTATCGTTCATGGTCCAGAATGCGAGAAGCCTCGACATCTTCGGTGCCGAAACCGAGGTTGTCGTTAGCCCGCCGCCCTTGCTGGCCAGTGAGTGTATCGATAATCTTTGTGATGAATATTCCGAGTTGGCAGAGACCGATCGAAGTTTGAACCTTAGAGGACGTACTTGACTCTTCCCACTTCCCGTCTGACCCATAAAACTACGGAAATTCGTGCTGTGAGGATGACAAGTTCATGATCAAAAACGGCGTACATAATGATGATATCATCATCTCTCAACGTCTGTGTCTTGAATAGGGCGCCGTATAATGCATTCGCATCCACCCTCACCAATTCGGTTTTGTAAGTGCGCATAAGTAGTCAACTTGAAATTTGCGATCAGAGTAAAAGGGGTGTGGCAATAGGATGGAGGAGTAGCCTCGGGGCACCAAAACGAAGCAGCCTTTCATGTAGTTCCCAGTGTTCCACTCCGAGCGAAGCCCATGCGGCTTTCATTTCGAAATTTCACCCTATCTGATTCCTCATGTTCTATCAACAACGGAACTTGTCATCGCAGCTTTGGAAACATGGCCGATCCCGGTCACGGTGCCACCGGCGTATGAAAGTGCTTCCTTTGGGTGTGAACCAGGTTGGAACCAGGCGGCCGCCGGTTTGGCTTTTCGAGTACTGTAGTGTTTCGACCATACTAGGTTCACGGCATGTTACACGTTACACATATAGTTCATTTGAAAAGTGTTCAAAACAGCCCAAATAGGAAATTAAGGGTCCATTTCGAATAGGGACTAGTTCGGATCGGCATTATCCGCGGATCGGCAATCGGATATTGCACAGATTAGTCACGGATCTGGATCCGCAGATATTTATGGAAATCCGCAGATATCCGAGCACCCGTACAAGTATTTATGTTATTAGCTAACAACAACAACAACAACAACAACAACAACCACCACCAGGTCGTCGCTGCTGCTGCTGTTCCAGCCTCTGTTGAACCTCGAGTCCTCAACCGTCGTCGTCAGTCATTACAAGCTCAGTACCGCTCGGCTCAAGCCAGCGAGGTCTTGCTCAAACACACCATTCAACTTCCTACCAACTCATATGCCCGAT
>Ga0307517_10008681_pt1 | contig 14544 bp, 15 predicted proteins | sample 23_EM_MG_FD_194515 | JGI IMG/M metagenome (GOLD analysis project Ga0307517, IMG submission 194515) | Populus trichocarpa ectomycorrhiza microbial communities from riparian zone in the Pacific Northwest, United States - 23_EM | ecosystem: Host-associated > Plants > Roots > Unclassified | place... | reverse complement strand
ACGATGCTTTGTTTATCTTTCCTTGAAATTGGTCCAAATGCTCCATTGAACTACTTGTCAACGCCTTTAACGAATAGGATTTCAAGGTGGAAAACTTAGGAGCAGCGTATCGAAACAGAAAACTACCGAGAAAGACTAATTCGCAGGATTGACTCCGGGAATTACATTAGAAAATATCGTAATTTTATAAAAAGAATGAACGGTGGGAATGGCCTATTCACGTCTTAAAGTCATAGGCAGGAGGATGTGGACTATCTGTCGTGATTTCATTATGCGCCCCCTGGCCATCTTCACCCATGTTCTCAAGTATACGCGGGACATCAGAAGCAGACATGCCTTGACGAAGTAGTTCAGCCAGAAACGTCGCCTGATTCTCGCTGAGGTGTCGATCACTGAGTGGGCCCAAGGATGTCGAAGAGAAAATCGATGGGGTAGTTTGAGAGGCGGTAGCGAGGGTGGCCGAATCAGATAATTCCGGTTCAAGGGTGTTGTATTGATGCTCTCGTGGATTCCCCACAAATGGAGGCATGGAGGTCGTGGGAGAAGCAGGGACGACTGCAACTTGAAGAGGAGAAGGGTTATGAATGAGGGAAGTAGGCGAAGTAGAGGAAACAATGGATGGGGCGGTCATGGCATTTGGGGGCCGGTTTGAGTCTGAAACGGTCGGAGCAGTTGTCGAGAACCCCGTTTCGGGGGAGAGCTTGCTTCCAGGACTGAGCCCTGTCCTTTTGCGCTTGCGGAGCAGAAAGGTCACTAAACATATGAGCGCGATGAGCGCCACTCCGCCTCCAACTGCCCCTCCAATGATGGCGTTGGTTGAAGCCTTAGAAGAAGTGTTCCTGTTTCATTATTTATTACTCTGCTCAGAATTTGGCAGTAACAGGGTAATACTCACGTTGTTCTCGAACTCGAAGAACTTGGTATCGAACTCGGAGAAGCGCCTGGTGTCAAACTCAAAGAAGTGCCCTGTATGAAAGTAAATGTCCAATGCTGGCCAGTGTCATCCCCACCACCCATGAACGGTACTTTCGTGTCGCTGTACGTGTCCAGATGTAACCCGCTTCCTGAAAACTGATTCGACAACTGCCATGTGCCATCTCCCCAAGGGGAGATAGTCCAAATCTGGCCCGAATGATCCCCCGCATCTGCCAAGTGTGGCATCGTAGCATCGTTGCCATATACATCTAGGCGCTTGTTGGCGCCTAGAAATAATGTGAAGAGAGCGTAGGTGCCGGATGATGGGGACGGGTACGGTGTAAGCTGCCAGTACTGGCCAAAAAAGTTGCCGGAAGGAGACATCTGCAGAGCGCCAGACGATGCAGTGCCATTGTCATTAACGACGTCCAACGCAATGTTAGGGCCAGTAAACGCATTTGTTAGGCGGTACCATTGAGAAGGCTTGGGCGCAGTCATGAAGTGCAGCTTTGGCAACACTATTGGTTATATGGCATGTACGACAGGGAGGGAACAGCCGAATTGCAGAGGAGGGAGCAAGGGGGGGGAGCCCAGTGGGAGCGTACCGTGGGGATTGGTTGTGACATCTAACACTACAAGGCTTAAAAGCGGGAAAGATTCCTGGCCCCAGAACTGCTCAAGCACGTAACAAAAAATCGTCTGGCCGGGAATCATGTACGGTTTACCAATGTTTTTTTGGTCTGACCGGGAATTTTCATAGCCGGGAATGAACCGGGAATGCCGAGGAGAGAACTAGGGAAAAATAAGTACATGTATGTCTGCCGTTCCCAGTGAACGGGCCTAGCCCAGCGTGTCCTAGTTCAGGTCAACTTCCCCTGGAAATTATGCTGGTCTTACAGGAATTTTCAGATGGCTTTGAGGATCTGGAAATGGGGTCTAAATAGTGACATGTATTGGTATTACAAAAAAGGGTGTTGTAGGATAACAAGAGGCGAGTACGAAACCAAAATATTGAGATAACGAACTCAGGAACGTTTAAGAATAGATAAACGGCTACCTGCGTACCTATTGAGATAACGAACTACGGTATAAGGATAAATAGGTAAAAATAACACGGTGGGCAAATAGCTGACCAGTGCAAGAAAAAGGTTGCGTGTCCAGTAACTTGTGCAGGCCTATCTGGCAATATGATATATCATAGCTATGTAATTAGACTAAAACTGTGATACATTAATCAATCTAACTACACAACACCTGTGATATATCACACTACATACCGTTCACCCCTCTTTGGCCTGCAGTACGGCTTGTTCACGGCACCACCAAAATAACGGCGCCCTCGGCATTGCTTGATGCGCGAGAAATCCCGTTTCATTCCCACCGCCCGCCGCTTCCCAAAATGGCACAATCGGCTTGGCACCCGCCCTTCCACATTTGGGGCATTGCTGCCACTGCTCTGCATTTCTGGCCCTTCCACCCTACGCATGACGTTAGTGATATCTTACGAAGAGTCAGTTAGTTCTATTTCCCCCCTACCCGCCCACGCCTTCCCAAAATGGCATAATTACTTGGGACCGGCCATTCCACATTTGGGGCGTTGCAGGAGGCCAACAATTTCTTTATTTCTGTAGTACGAGGTAATGACGATCACACTAGCCTTACACTATTCCCGCACTAATGCTGTATGACCAACACGTTGCTCGGGCTTCATACAACCCCCCCCCCACCTCCCATCCCCTCTCGAGACTTTCCTGCATCTCAACGGATGCACCAAGACTCAAAAAATGAAGGTTTGTGGTATATTTATATTGTGTGTTCTATCCCAAATTTCGCTTTTTAGACCCCCACGCACACGCGTTCACTCCCAGCAGCTACCCGGCCTCTCCCCTCCAACCAGGGATGTAGGCCAAATCGCAAATGATTTCGGGGCGTGTTACGTGTAGGTTGGGAGCAGGTACGAAATACCAGATGAGACCCATGGTGTGGAAACCCGCCAGGTAAGTGAGGAAGTGACCCCTCCAGAATCCTTTCACCTCTTTTCTGCGATCTGACAACCTCACAACCTTAGATCCTAACGTGACCGCCTACGCACCCCGGCCTGCATTTGACGCTTGTGTTTGGTCTGTTCTAACCATTTGAGCCCGAGTGCGCTACTAGTAGCAGCAAACTTCCGAGTTGCATAAGAGAATCGCCATCCCGAAGCTCCATTCTGGCCTTTGCACTTCGTAATCTAATCGTTATGTTTGACTGGAAATACCTTTTATGTCGGCTCTCATGTCTTCTTTGCACAGAAACAGGAAACGGAAGATGGTTCAGGCCCGCATAGTACTCAGAAGTTAGTCTTAAATACCGTTAGGGCTTGTGTGACAATGTTAACGTGAAACTAGAGCCCCTCGTTCGATGTTAGTATCATTAGAGTTACCTCTAAGTTTGTGTTTTTTTTTCCTTTTTTTTTTTTTTTGGCACAGTGTGGATTTGGTGTGGATGAATCTGAGCGAAAAAATGCCAGACAAGTTGAAGCAAATCGCCGGTCCGAGTTGAGCGGAGTTTGAATCGATTATCAACCAAGTTTTATTGAAGATCAACTTCGCTCTCAACCATATCATCGTCACTTGCGCGGCTGCCACACAGTGTGCCCCTCCCCTCATTAGAGGGATGTGGGCTTCAGGAGTATTTTCTACGATATTTGGATGGAATGAGGAAGTAGGAGAGGGATACACGAGGGAATTTCAGGCGATGGTAGGCCATGCGGTGCGTCAAGAGGTTGGGCCAGTATTGGCTCAGCCTCTCCCACTTCTCTTTCTTTTTTTGCTGCTGCGATTGACAAGTACTAGTGAATGCCTATAGGAGCCTACCATCACGACACCACCCCACCCCAATGTCATTAACGAAGCTTGCGCGATTGAAATCCTTGCAGCCCAATGCGAACACGTCAAACCCAACACTGTCACCCGTGTTCACGAAAGTCCAGCGCCCACATTGTGCTCGCAAACTCGTCCAATTGGTCAGTCATTCCCTGTCTACGTGTGGAATTGTGTGCTAGCGTACTTGAATAACAGCCGAGTCGATTTGTCTGACAGGAGGCGACAGGTCTAGGGAAGATCCGGAGGTTCATGCATCGCTGTCATCGGCGTTCAAGCAGAACCCAACACCCACCCCTTGAACTCAAACCCAACGCCACCCGGCTCGTTTGCATCGCTGTCACCGGCGTTCGTGAAACCCAACCCCCACCCCTTGAACTCAAACTCAACGCCGCCCGTCTCGTTCGCCTTGATGTCACTAACCCAGAACCCAACACGTCGAACCCAAACTCAACGCCGCCCATCTCGTTCACCTCGCTGTCACTGGCGTTCGTGAAAGCCCAGAACCCAACACGTCGAAACCAAATCCAATGCTCCCCGTCTCGTTCGTCTCGCTGTCACCGGCATTTGCAAAGTCCAGCACCCGCGTTGTGGTCGCGAAGTCGTCTCATGGGTCAGTTACTCCCTGTCGACGTGTGATACCCTTATCGAACGCCGCTCGTCGTCAACGCTCTGGCCATCCTCGAGGTCAACGACAAGCTGTCTCGAATCCGCTGGATTTTGCGCCTCTCATCAACGCTTGTGGCTCTCGATAGTTTATGACATGTACTTTTTTTACAGAACATACGAATATACAATGTTTGGAAACTATTCTATGAGTGGAGGTAGCTTGTCATCATCTTTGTCGACTGGTGGATCATTGCTAGTGGCAAGAGCAACAACTCTGGGCAATGCGCGCACGTCGCGCAGTGAATGCTTGGTGAGGATGAGGTGAGTTTCCCTCCTGTACTCACATAAATACGTATTAAACAGGACTTCTCTTATCTTTAGAATTCGCTGTTTCGTACTCGAATATCGCGGAATCCAAGGTATTTCTTTTCTTTGCATTCAGCAGATCCAGCTGATCAGCAGTAGACCCACGAGCTACACGAATTCGCCGGATGTCGAGCAAGAAGTGACGTGCTATGGGGCTCCCCTCGGAGTCTGAAGGTTCTTCCGTGCCACGACAACAGGACGATGATGACGATGAGGACGACGACGACGACGATGAGGTCACTGATGCGCCGGGGTCAATTCCACCCCCTGCACCATCTGTTCCTTTGATGCCAGAGGTCCCTTCCCTGGGGCAATCCCAATCGATGGCCAGCCTTGCGTCACAGGCTTCGAGTATAGTCAATACCATGATGGCAGCAGACGAGGCCCGCTGCGCCAAGTTTGAGGCACAGTTCAACGCGGCTACGTCAACTAATGAAGAAGTCCTTGGTGAGTTTGATTTTTTTCATCTATCAAAATGTTTCCTCATCGTTATGTCGCCATCAAGAAAGGAGTGGTTGTTTACCTATACCTGCATCGTGTCCGTATTTTATTATTCAACGCAATGAATCTATCATCACTGTAGCTGATCAACGGATGCACAGCGTCAGTCCTGCAAGCGAAGGTTCCTCAGTCATTTCATACTTGTGATGTGTTCAATTTGGTACTTCCATGATGCCAAAGACCTCCTGTGGAGGACAATTCTGCCACTCGTTTTTGTCTACACCGCACCCAAATCTATGATTTCCCACTCCTTCAGTTCTAGTTCTGCTCCACTGCTCGTCCACTTACATTCTCATCCCCAATAAACCCCGCGACAATTATTGCTTCTACTGCTGTTCTTCTCGACGTCGAATTTGCAGTCTTTTCCCGATTTAACAGAGCGACTATTGTTTGCGCTACCTCTCATTCGAAGAAGAGCTCTTGAGCCTCCAAAGGATTCTGTGTCGATTTGCCAGGGCTATCAAGCCCCAAATCTGATATGTCAAGGTACAGCTCCAATTGGCAAACTCCGGCGAAGATCGCTTTTTCCTGATGAGTCCTGCCAATGTTATGATTTGTTATCTGCCATTCGGACTTTGCCGGGCAGATAACTGGGCCTCCAGCCTGGACCCATATGTCGGCAATTGCCGCTGCGTACCTTGCCCCTAACTTCATAGCAACACTACCCCTTGCAGTCCAGTTCTCAAAAGTTCGGTCCGAGCCACGGTTCTGGACTGGACTTCGGCCTAGCCTTTCAGATTTCATTAACAAGAATCGAGGGTCCGACGCATTGGATTTAGATGGACGGCTACCTGATCATATATAACCCAACGCGGGGCCTACCCAGATGCATGAGAAGACATTGAATCTCTTCGGAATTGTTATTCCAAGTCGCCGCCACTTCGAAAGGCTGTTAACGCTTTTGCTCGGATATTTTGTATGTAGTGAATGATATTTTCCTCAACCTGCGATTGACACATACCCCATCCATTCTCCTTGCTCCGTTACTCTAGATCCCAGACCAGGTTGTGGGTTTTGTCCCATTGCCCAATCAAAATTACAAGTATGAGTCGCTTTACAAGTGGTATTATTTTTTTCTTCTCAAGGATAAGCAATCTTCTAATACCCTTATAGAGCGCAACACAGCAACTCAACAATCGATGCGAGCCTCCTGCCGGATTGTAGAAAACGCGAAACACTTAAGATTGTCGCCTCCTCCTCTCTTGCTCCGACCACGAGTCAAGATGGTCCTGCTCTTGGCCAGTGGGATCCTACTGATGGTTGCGCACCACTTTCTATACAAATACCTCCATGGAAAGCCAGTCAAGAAAGGGTTCAGCACCACTGGCCAAGAGGTCACTACCGCGCTAGGCAATCTCATCGCCTACCTGGCCAGGACCGTGCTCGCAGCCGCGATCAGCATCGCCTTCGTTCAGCTGCTCTGGTCCCACTTGGGCGTGACGAGTACTTCGGTCAAGCAGATCGACGGTCTCATCTCTTGCACCCAGAGCCCCTTCTCTCCGTCCTCCATTCCAGCCTGGTCTCCTTCTTCATTTTCTTTGGTCGTCGTGGCAATCCTCGGAACACTCATGGCCGCCATAACCGTCTTCGCCCCAAGTTCCCTCACCGTGATATCAAGTGATGCCGCATTTTCCAAACCCTGCGACGTCCTCGTTCCAAATCTCGGAAATGGGAACCTTGGCAGCGCTGGAGGGGGCCTGTTCGGCAATCCCATCTCGCAGACGATGGCATACGCCACCAAGGTTGTCGTACAGGGTTCATACCTTCCACCGATAGCCTTGTGTGATGGTCCCTGCCAGTACGACATCACCTTCCTCGCACCCGCGCTCGATTGCGCAGTTACGACCGACAGCGCCAACTTCGACAGTCTTTTGCCGTATTCCTCCGAGGTCACCACAGTGTGGAACAGTTCCTACATATTTAACACAGACGGACTTACCATCCAGGCGGCATTCAGAACCTTGCCGAACCATGCCGTCACTTGCAGCGTGTTCAATGCGACGTATAATGCCCGCATCAAGAAAGGCGAAGCCTCTTCGTCGATGGAAGTCCTCGGTTCACCCGAATTTCATAATCCACTCTCCAAGCAAGACAACCAGGGCGCGATGTGGCTTGGGCTTGACTCGGTCGGGGTCTCCCTTGCTCGAGTCATGGAGGGGAGCGTTGTGTACAACTTCACGACATTCAACTGGGAGCCGAATACGAATCTTATCGCCTATACCTGGATGGTCAAAGCATTGTCGAGCGGCGAAGACGTCCAGTTGATGGATGTCCTTCCGTCGCTGATGTACAACATCAGCCTTAGCATCGCATCTGGGTACCTCGACCTGCCTAGGTATCGCTCCACCGTGACGCCGTTCTCAACGACATGCTTCTATCCAACGACTCGATATCTCTACAAACCTCCACAACTTCTGGCAACGTACGGAGGCGGCATACTTCTGACCGCGATTTGCCTATTTTTTGGGTGGCTGGCGCGAGGTCGTAACAAGTATAGTGACACACAAGATTCCCTGAACTTTTCACGGTTGGTCGCTGCTGTTCTCAACACTGAAAGTCCGCAACTTGGAGGCTCGACCAAACCATTTACAGAGGAAACGCGACTTATAGTAGCAGACCATGGGCAGTTGTACATATCGGAAAATGAGATATTTTAAAACCTATAGTAAACTTGCACATCGCGTCTCGACTCTCGAATTAACGTCTCCCAGCTAGGGAAAACGGAGCACCTGGTATGTAATCTTGGTGGCTAGCCAACTGTAGAGCAACTAAAAAGGCTGGCGGTATTATCGAAGTTAACAGGCCCGAACGCTATTGGCACCTTCTGGGTGAGAATATCGTAAGTATCGCCAATGAGAATGGTAATAGTATTCGCAGCATCAGGAAAAACCTCATCTCAAAATTTTGCATTACTGTAGTGTTGCTGTAGTGGGGTCAATTTTCCGTACCAAATTTGACAACTTGAATCCAATGATGGCCAGGAGTAACGGTAAGTTTGTGTGCATATATAATTTCCTGGGCATGCGGTTCCTAGTTCGATCCCTATTCGTTGCTGTATTTTGTTTGTTTTGTCTCGAACTTCAGCGCCGTTCCTCAAAGCATCGAATTATGATTGAATTACGCAAGAATCATGTCTCTCGACTTCTGTGCTCTTGTACTTCTCAAATCATACCTATGAAGTACGTACCAACTACTTGTAACCTACTTGTAACCTACTGTAGTCAGCGAAGAATTTCACTTGTCTTTTGTTCCCTTTCATTCTAGTTACCCCACTCAGCAAATAAACTTTAACAAAGGTGTTGGTCATGTGGTGTCTCAAAATCGTGACCAACCTTTGACTGGACAAGCTACTGGACAAGCTCCTGGACACGCAACCTTTATCTTACACTGGACAGCTGTTTGCCCGCCGTGTAAAGGAAGCACACACCTCAGCGATGTGATAGGGTCCATCACGACTTCCACCTGCCCAGCGACCACCTCGGCCCGTTCCAGCGACGGCCGAAGTGGGCGAAAAGAAAATAATCGAGCATATGGTGAAATAACCAAACATGAAACGGCCTAAGAGGGGGTGACTAGGATTCTAACACCTCAACAAAAAAAGAAATCGACACTAAAAAGCCGCCGCTGCCCTACAAGAACCCACCGTTCAGTTGGCATCCCAATCACCACTCTCATTCATTTGGCTCGAGGGACGGGTTTACGATGCCGTCCTGGCAGAGGGGTTCTTCGCCACTGTCGTCGTTACCACCGCTGTTTTCAAGTCAAGGTCGACTGAGGCACATACCGCTGCGCATTTTTTAGCAGCTGACTTGGTACTGCAGGCCGAAATTCGTCTCTTCGGTGCATTATTGGTGTCAGCGTCGGCGGCTGCAGAGCGTTTCGGCCCCGACGAGCTGGGCGGAGGAAGGGTAATATGGGATGAGGTTGGGAGCGATGAGGCGAGCTCGCATTAAGTGTTCGATGATGTGGAGTGCTCGCCAAGCTCAGAATGGGTGAGATTAGGGAAATCAAGTTATTTTCCAATAGGCCGGCTTCAAATTCGACGCGACATTGCCAAGACTCCAAAATCTCAGCATCGAGATATTAAAAGTGGTGAGATACACTAGCCCGTAGTAATAGGGATGGAATTGTGCTGTCGAACACAAGGAAAGCCCGGGCCCGAGGGACGGTAAAACGTCAAAACAAGCCTATTTGCAGTCTCAAAAACATCAGCGCTGGTATCCTCTGCGAAGTCAACCTGAGACCACGATGCCTTGTTTGTCTTTCCTTGCAATTGGTCTGAATGATCCATTGAACTACTTGTCAACGCCTTTAACGAATACGATTTCAAGGTAGAAAACTTAGAGGCGGCGTATCGAAGCAGAAAACTGCCGAGAAAGACTAATCCGAACAGTTGACTCGGGGAATCACATTAGAAAATATAATAATTTCATAAAAAGAATGAATGGCTTATTCACGTCTTAAAGTCATAGGCAGGAGGATGTGGACTATCTGTCGTGATTTCATTATGCGCCCCCTGACCATCTTCACCCATGTTCTCAAGTATGCGCGGGACATCAGAAGTAGACATCCCCTGACGAAGTAGTCCAGCCAGAAACGTCGCCTGATTATCGCTGAGGTGTCGATCACTGAGTGGACCCAAGGATGACGAAGAGAAAATCGATGGGGTAGTTTGAGAGGGGGTACCGAGGGTGGTTGAATTAGACACCTTCTGTTCATGGATGTGGTATTGATACTCTCGTGGATTCTCCACGAATGGAGTGATGGTCGTGGGAGAAGCTGAGACAACTGCAAGAGGAGGGTTATGAAGGAGTGAAGTTGGTGAAGTAGAGGAAACAATGGATGAGGTGGCCATGGCATTTGGCGGCCGGTTTGAGTTTGGAACGATTGGGGCAGTTGTCGAGAACCCCGTTTCGGGGAAGAGCTCTTTTCCAGGACCTCTCCCTGTCCGTTTTCGCTTGCGCAGTAGGAAGGCCACCAAACATGTGAGCGCGATGAGCGCCACTCCGCCTCCAACTGCCCCTCCAATGATCGCGTTATTTGGAGTCTTAGAAGAAGTGTTCCTATTTCATAATTTATTACTCTGCTCGGGCTTTAGTGGTAACGGGGTAATACTCACGTTGTGCTTGCACTCGAAGAACTCGGTATCGAACTCGGAGAATTTCCTGGTATCGAATTCGAAGAAGTGCCCTGTATGAAAGTAAATGTCCAATGCTGGCCACTGTGATCCCCATCATCCATGAATGGTACTTTCGTGTCGCTGTACGTGTCCAGATGCAACCCGCTTCCTGAATACTGATTCGACAACTGCCAGGTGCCATCTCCCCAAGGGGAGATAGTCCAAATCTGGCCCGAATAATTTCCCGCATCTGCCAAGTGTGGCTTCGTCGCATCGTTGCCGTATACGTCAAGGCGCTTGTTGGCGCCTAAAAACATTGTAAAAAGAGCGTAGGTGCCGGATGATGAGGTCGGGTAAGGTGTGAGTTGCCAGTACTGGCCAGAAATTTTGCCGGAAGCGGACATCTGCAGAACGCCAGACGAAGCAGTGCCATTGTCATTAACGACGTCCAACGCGAGGTTAGGGCCAGTAAACGCATTTGTTAGGCGGTACCATTGAGAAGGCGTGGGTGCAGTCATGAAGTGCAGCTTCGGCAACACTATTGGTTATACGACGTGTACGAAGGGGAGGGGGAACAAGATGGCCAGGCAGAGGGTGCGAGAAGCCCGGGGAGCGCATCGTGGCGAGATCGTGGCGATTGAATGATCGAAACGTTGACAGCTAATAATGTTTCGTTGTGCCTCTTGTGTGCCTGGCTCGACAACTGCCAACAAAACTGCCAAATGCCGAATTCATCTTTCGCTGTCTTTTCGTGCTGGTTCTCCACGATATTCGTAGCGTTTGGGCCTGCGTTTTGAGATGCTGAGGGTCAGTGGAAATGAGCGTACATGTTATGTTTGCATCCCAAGGTCATCCGGCGTGTTATCCTCGCTACTTACCGTAAGTGGAGGGCCGAGGTATTGGAATTGGAACGAGGTATAAGCGGACGCTATTGGCGAAACAAGTCACGCGCCCCAGGAACCTGTAGTCCTTTTTTTACCGCGCCCCCCAAACCGCGTCAGAATCTTGTTATGTAATCTTCGGAGTTTCAATGACCGTCGCGTCGACTAGCAGTAGATTTTTCTATATTTCTTGGAGACAAAGTATATTCATTTAGTTTACAGCTATCTGCAAAATCGTAGACGTTTCGAAAATTTCCTCCATGTGCGCCTTTGTTTGTAGTAAACAGCCATAATAGGTAGAACCACTCCACTATGATATCAGTGTGGAGCGTATGCGCCGCGCCTTCCAAGTATAGCATTTAGCATTGAACCACCATAAACCCATTGCTAATGGCTAACTTTCGCTATATCTCTGAGGAACAGAAGAAGCTTGTCGTCATCATGTCTATCCGCGGTATGAGCTGCAAGGAGATCGAGAAGGCAACTGGGATTGGTGTTAGAGCCATCCAACGTGTCAAAAAATTATGGAGGTCATCTGGAAAAGTTGTGAACAAGGCCTTAGACGTTGGCAGGCCTCGCATACTCACATCTTTGGAGGTTTCGGTATGTGGATTCCCTATCTTTATTACCCTCTGTCTCAGCCTTGTACTCATTCTGATTTGCAGTACCTAGAGAGCCTCGTAGAGAAGAGGCCAGATATAATGGTCCAAGAAATGCAAAATGCACTTTATATTGCGTACAATGTTGAAGTTGATGGAACTACTATAACGAGGGCCCTGCGTAAGCGTGGATTTACACGAAAGAAGGTATGACGACCTTTTTACTTGGCCTCATCTACAGGTTGTCATTCTGCCATTAGATTACACGTCCTGCTCGAGAACGTGATGCGGCAGTAAGACTGGCATATCAAGCAGACATCGGGGAGCATTATCCTCCTGAAACACTTGTTTTTCTAGATGAGTCTGCCTGCAATTGCATGACTGGAAACCGTACCATGGGTTGGGCACCATCAGGACAAAGAGCGCGCCGACATGACTACTTTGTGCGAGGACAATGGCAAGTCACTCTCAATTCAAGCTTTTTACATGACTAATGTAATTTCCAGATACTCGATTCTTCCTGCAATTTCCCTTGACGGTGTCTTGCACCTTGATATTTTGACACGCTCCTGGACAGCTGAAGAGTTCCGAGGTTTCGTTGGGCTGTTGCTTGATCGAATGAATCCTTATCCATTGCGAAACTCCGTCATTGTGTGTGATAACGCAAGTGCACACCACTTCGAAGATCTCCGAGAAATGGTTGAGGAACGGTATGTTTGATTTCGCAAATAAAATTTAGCACAATCACTGATATTAGTGAACAATTCAAGAGGATGTAAGCTACGATATCTACCTGCCTACTCACCAGATTTCAATCCTATTGAAGAAGGATTCTCCTCGATGAAAGCATGGATCCGGAGCAACAACCAGTACGTTCTAGGAGAGCTGACAGGGGAGGACACATGTGATCCCTACACAATGTTGTGGCAAGCTGTATTCGAGTCGATGACTCCAGAAAAGATTATTGGTTGGTACAGAGACTGTGGCTACGTAGTATAGTCTGTGCAATACCTAAATTTCAACACTCTCACGTGAGATGTTCTCCTTACGAGCCTGTTTCTTCTCAACGCCCTCGCGTAAGATGTTCTCCTTACGAGCCCGTTTCTTCTCCCTCTTCTCGCGTTCCAAAGCTTTCTTCACTCCGGACATGAAGGGACCAACAGCGCCTTCAGGTATGCCTAACTTGACATAAAATTCCTTCTTGAAATCGCTGACAGTGTCGGCATAAATGATTCCTTGTTTCTGGAGGAGTGGCAAGTATTGCATGAGGTAGAGCTGGGGAAACTTGCGGTTGAGTTGGCGAAGCACATCAGAGAGAGGAAGTGCTTCCTCGTCACTGTCACTGTCAGAGCCAGCGCTCTCGGAAACAGAGGAAAAGCGGCGCTTGATAGGAAGATGAGAGGGTGTCCTGGTGGATGTGTTATGGTCAGAGAGAGGTGCATTGTTGATGTGGACGTGGATTTCAGGAGCAGACGACTTGGAACCTGGGGTCTTGCGGATGCGGCTTTCACGTTCACGTAAATCATCAAGGCGTAGCTGGCGGGGAGGTTCGACACAGTCTGCATTCACCTCATTGTCGTGCTATGCTTGCGGTAAGTAAAATGAAACCATAAAAACAAAGAACATACTATTTTCCGAGCCCATAAGCTCACTTCCTCATAGCCAAGTGCGACATGTTCATCTGGCTTAGTGGGACTAATGTAGCACCACCGGTTAGGGCCCACATGCTGGGCACAGCGGAGCTTCTCCTGGACGAGGCGCAACTCTGTCCCATATGTGAAGTCAGTTGACCGATTTCCGTCATTCTTCTTCTTGGCTGCTTCGATGGGAAGAGGGTTCTAAGGAGGTTTACATAAAGAATAATATGATATTAGATGAGAAAGAAACATACCAGGTGAATGATATCAAGCACAGCTTCCTTTCGACGTCTAGGGGTCTTCATTTTGGCAATTTCGCGGAATGCTGCATCAACATCTTCATTGGTGGCGAGTCGGTGAGCAGGACCACGCTTCGGTTCATCATTGGTTTTCCATCCAAGCTGAGCTGTGGCACGATCCAACGACATATTCGCAAAAAACGAGGCAGCAGGACTTACACGCGACCCCAACAGAACGAGACGGCGGGAAATCCAACCCCCGTCTCGTTCGACCTTAATTCTTTTCTGCGGCGTCGTTTGGAGACGCCAACAAGGCGTATATTGCAATGACATAGCAGAGGTATTCAAATGAAGGAGGCGAAGAGACTAGCCCAACAGGAAGCGGGGGAACGTGGAGCGACGAGGACAACCAACCAGACGAAGTGGGGGGGTGGAGCAATGAGGGCAACCGCACCACCTCGCATCATTTGTCAGGTGGTAACCATATCCGGTTGTTTACTACAAACAAAGGTGCACATTGAAGAAATTTCGAAACGTCTACGATTTTGCAGATAGCTGTAAGGAGAACGAATTAATTAAGGACCGCCGGCAGCGGGGGGCTCGCTTCGCCTTCATCCTAGCTGGTGGACATTGCGCCATCCCTCCTGGTCATAGTTTTTATTTAAATAGAATGAGTAAATAGATGGAAAATGAAAATGCAAAAGCAACACGGGTTCCGGAGGGTTCCGGTTTGTTCCGGTGAAAAAAAGAGTATCCCAAAAGCGAGTTTAATGGTGCGGAGTCCTGAAAATTTTCGCGGAAATACATAAAGAATCAT
>Ga0307517_10008680_pt1 | contig 14545 bp, 7 predicted proteins | sample 23_EM_MG_FD_194515 | JGI IMG/M metagenome (GOLD analysis project Ga0307517, IMG submission 194515) | Populus trichocarpa ectomycorrhiza microbial communities from riparian zone in the Pacific Northwest, United States - 23_EM | ecosystem: Host-associated > Plants > Roots > Unclassified | place... | reverse complement strand
GGGATATCTGATGTGTGAATCAGATGGTAATTTGGGCTTTATGGATGTTGTTTTTGCTTCTTGTGGTCATCGGGTGCAAATTCTGTTTTTATGGAGCAGGCGGAGAAGGTAAAGGAGCTTGTGATGGACTATCTTCATTCTAAGGTTGAGTGATATCCCTTGCCGGAGAGCCCAAAGCAACATAATGATCATGTTTAAGACCAGATGATGAGACAATATTCAAATTGCTTAATATAGTAGATGTTAGAGTTTCACCTGCAGAAAAAAAAAAAAGAACTAGCAGAAGACAAATTAAGATTGGATAGTAAAGTAACAGGATTAGCTTTTGATAAAAGATTGATGGATTTGTTTTTGTTATATGGATAGAGATTTTCATCAAAGACAAAGTGGCGTGGCATAAAGATTTTTCCTATAGAAACATCTAGACATTTGTAACCTCGATGACCAATACTATACCCAATAAAAATACAGTTTTTGGATCGAAAATCAAGCTTATGTCGATTATAGGGATGTAAATAGGGCTAGCATGCACATCCAAAGGCACATAAAAAATTATAATATGGTTTTTGATGATGAACCATTTCATATGGTGATTTCTGGTTTAAGATTTGAGTTAATAGTCTATTAGTAATAAAAAAAAAATGCTGTTAAGAACGTATCTTCCCAAAATAATTTAGGCAAATTGGAGTAAGCAAGCAATGTCAGTCCAACGTCAATAATTTGCCTATGATGTTGCTCAATGGCACCAGCTTGTTGATGTGTATAGGGACATGTTATTCGATGCTTAATTCCTTGATTTTGTAGATCTGTATTTAAGCTACGATTTTCACCCCCCCAAATCAGTTTGAAGAGCTTTAATTTTTCTGTTAAAGTGGCGTTCTACAGCAGCTTGGAAACATAGAAAGGTTTGATATGCTTCAAATTTTAGTTTTAAGGGAAAAAGGCACAAGAATTTAGTAGCATCATCTAAAAACCTGATATAATATCATGCACTAGAAGTGGATAATGTAGAAGCTGGCCCTCAAATATCCGAATGTATTAATTATATGGGTTTCGAAACTTTAACATGAATATTTGTAAAGGGCATAATGTGGCTCTTGGCTAATTGATAATCAGAACAAATGGAGCTATTTTTATTTTGAATAGATAAAGAAATAGCTTTATTGATAACTGGAAATGAAGCATGTCCAAGACAACGATGCCATATTTGGGAAAACACAAAAACTAGAGAAAACTTGTGGCTGAAGATGAGCTAATGATGCTGAGAAGTTGTAGAGACCATTATTGAGTGGGCTGTGGTGTAGGATATTCCTCGAGTAGTCCTTCACAATGAAGAAAGAGGCATGAAACTCAAAGAAAACATTATTGTCTAAACAAAAATGCTGAACAAATAACAACTTTTTTTAAACATTGATAACAAACAGAATTTGATTAAGAACAAATGATTTAGAGGGAGACAATATAGTAGAAGTGCCACTTTGCATAATTTTCAGACCTGCACCATTAGCCACCTGAACATGATCTTGTATATCATAACCTTCATGTTGAACATGAATATTGTTCATGTCATTTGTGAGATGATAGGTGGCTCCTGTATCGGGATGCCATTCTTTGTCAGTTTGCAGATAGTGGGCAGCAAGCAATGCTTGGGGTTGGTTCTTTGAATTGTGTTCATCCTAATAAGATAAATCAAAGCAGTGATAGCATTTGCTAGCACTATATCCTAGTTTGAAGCATACCTGATAGATAAGAGAGTTTGATTGGTTGGAATAATGAGATTGAGAATATCCTCCATGTCCTCGACCACAATAGCTATCACGATTTCGATTGGAGTATTGAAAAGTTCCAGGTTGGCGGGTTTGCTGCTAAGGTTATGTTGTGACCCGATTTGCAGAAGCAACAAATTGAAGGGCTGATTATTATGATTTATAGATGAGAAGTAGGGAGTAGAGTTCCTTCAAGCTGACAGGATCGAGTCTTGAGGTAATTATAGAGGCCAAGGAGTCATAATCCTGGCCAAGTCCTGCAAGAACATAGGTGATTATATCATCACTGATGAGAGGTTGTCTAGCAAGGGCAAGCTCGTCGGCCATTCTTTTGATGGAGAGGAAATATGCATTTGATGTCAATACGCCTTTTCTAGCATTAGCCAATTAGGTTCGAATTTGGATCACTTTAGCACGAGAAAGAGAAGAGAAGTTGCGCTCAAGTGCAAGCCATACCTCACAAGATGTGGTGTAAGACATGACTTGAGTGAGGATATTTTCTGTGAGTGAGGAGTTGATGGTGGCTAGGATTAAGAAATCCTAACGAGGCCACTGATTATATTAAGGATTTGGAATTTTTTGAATGGCACATGTGTTGGAGTCAGAGAAATATATTTCTTTGGGTAGGTTGGATATTGTGCCATCAAGGTAGCCAAAAAGATCGTGACCTCGGAAGTATGGTAAAGCTTGAGCTTTCCATACATGATAGTTGGAGGAGTGTAGTTTGACATTTATAGTAAATGGAAGATTAGAGAGGGTTGGGATAGTAGTAGGAGCGGTGGAGTTTGAGGAGGATGAGAAGGCCATTTAGGATTAGAGAGGAGAAGACGTATGTCTTTTAGTGGTTGAGGTTCCAAGATATGATTTATATTATTATCTAAGACACCCCCTCAAGTGAGCCTTTTGACCTTGAAATTTGTACATGCTCATATTACCTTGTGCTTAATTTTTATCAAATAAATGGGGGTGGTGAGATTCGAACTCATAACCGCTTGGTCATCAAGGCTCTGATACCATGTAACAATTTCAACTTATAAAGAAGAATACAAAAATACTGTGATGTTCTGTATTATTCATATGTGCATTTACAGAGAGTTTAAATAGAAAATAATTCTAATTGTTGTCCTACATATTTGCATATACATCTCATGAGTTCAAAATTTAAATACATACAAACTTGTTGATTTCAAAATTTGAATATTGGATAGCTACACTCCTGCAGACATGGAGTTTGTTGAAGCATGGACATCTTTGGGATTCTCTTTGACCTGTTCTTCTACAGTAGGCATTAGGAATGTTTTGTAGAATGAGTATTCTTGTTTTCTCTATGACTTGTATTGTGCATGTTATGATGAAGATAAAGGTGTTTGTATGTGGTATTGTGTATTAGGCATGGAACCATTTAAAGAAATGCATCTCATTTTACAAAAGCAATTAGTTAATTAAAGATGTTTAATATCTTGTTGACTCAAATATATAATATATAAATCATGTGGAATTAACAATTTGATGGTCAACCTAACTTTAACCAAAGCTATATTTTCTAATAAATCGTAGCTTAGAAGGTTTTTAATGGTTACATATTATAAAGCATGAAGTGTTGGGACCAATGCATGCTTATACATTTGTATATGTAAGTATTGATTTTAAGAAGTAGATAGGTGTTTTTCTACAAATATGCAAAGCAAAAATTTTGATTCTATAAATGTCTAGAAGTGTGTATATTCTTTCAATTTATTGTCTTTATCTATGCACTTAACATAGGAAGCCATCTTTTCTTCTTGCATTTTAGATAAAAAAAAAAATTGTATTTTATAATATGTTTAATTTCTTAATTGTGCTTATTTTTTCCTTTTAGGTACCATGTATACAAGAAACAAATCCAAGTCCGAAAGAGCGTTACATCTTCTTCAAGTAGTATTGTTAGTGATCATGTCGTGAATATAGGTGATGATTATAAAGAGGTAATTAATATAGAAGTTATCAACCAATGCTCAATCATTGAGGACAATACAACATGTATCTCTTATCTGATAAAGCCTATTTCAAGCAAAATTATAGCTGAATAAAAAGGCAAGTTATCTATATAATTGTTTTATCTTATGATGTTATTTATTTGTATTAAGTTGTTTTAAGTTTTACAATTACATAAAAATAACTTGCTTAAATTAATGTTTATTTTTATTGATATTGAGGTTTTTCGTTCAATCACCTTTATGATGAAGTGGTCATTCAAAAGGCCATTATCTTAATAGAGTCAACTTCATGACCATCTTGAATGGATGTATATGGTAGACATTATCTTAATAGAGTCAACTTCATGATCATCTTGAATGGATGTATATAGTAGATATTTGATGAGGAAAGTTTAAGGTTATATAATAATCTTTAATTTGAGTTACTACTTTTTAAAATTTTAAAAACTAATTGATGTATAAAATCAATTAAGAAAAAACTTTGATAGGATGAGAGCAATGAGGTGGTTGTCAAGAGAGTGTGGAAAAACCACAGTGCAATAAGGTAATTTTAAATAAGTTAATGTTTTATTATTGTAAACTTGTATTTCTTTATTTCCTTACCTAATTGTTTTTAAATAAATTTTTGTACTAGGTTACATGACTTTTAGTACGATATCCATAAACAAGCAATTAGGAAAATCAACTCGAATTACGTAGAGAAGTAGAAAAGCTATAGACTAAGGCATGTCATATAAAGTAATTGGGCACTATATAAAAAGTTTATGGTTTCAAAAATTTATACAAAACGCTCACAATCCGGTACACAAAATAGAAATAAAAAAACTCATAGTTTAATGAGCAAGCACACCAGATGAGGGATTTCGTTTATCAACCACATAAAACGCCTAGCTAGTAAGAGCCTATTTATATATTTTATTATTTATGTTGAAGTTTTAATTATGTGTTTATTTGTGAGACTTTTAACAAAATATTTAATTTGTAGAAAAAACAGTTGGGACAAGAACCAACTCCAATGAGGTTATATGATGAAACTCATATAAGAAAAGGGGGATAGAGAAAAAATGAGAAAACATCTGTTTATACAAGAGCATAAGTATTTGTTGTAAGTATTTTGATAGTTATCATTCATTTAAGATTGTTTATTTGCATCATTAACATGCAATATAATTGAATTTAAGAATTTTTTTTGTTTTATAGGAGACATAATGTCAACATGCTTGCTCAATTTGGTGAAGACACTTCTACTCATCTTCCTTGTGATCCTCAAGTATGGTTGGAAACAGTTGCAGGTAATAAACCCGATAAAAATCAAGTTTATGGTTTGCCTATGGCTTTGGTCCAAGAACTAAGTGCGGGCCACACTATTTCAACTATAGACACATCATGAATTTAAGAATTTTAATGTATTGTTCATATCTATAGCTTTTAAAAAAATATTTGTGTATGGAATTCTGTTTATCTAATTGATGTGAACTATTTACATGAATTGTGAAATTTGCATAAGTAAATTTTTGGAGATGAGTTATTGTTATGATTGTGGGTTTATTGTGAGCAAATAATTATTGACTTAGGTATCATAACAAACAAACAAAAAAATTGCAATCTATAATAGAATCACCGATGGAAAGATGATTTTATCGGTGTTTCCGTCAATATTTTCACTGAAAAATTTCACTTCCATTATGAATTTTTTTGTAAAACTTATAGAATGTGTAACAACCTACCGATAAGAAATTCTATTGGTAGAATAAACGGTGATGAAATAGAAAACCCGACGAGATACTTTCCAACAACGGATTTTCATTGACGATTCCATTGGCATTGAAAAATGATGATGAAATCTTTACTATACACCAATACACCAATAGAGTATTATGTCGACATTTGCCAGCTTTCTGATAATGTCGTCTTTGAGTTTCAAGTAAAATCTTTCATCTGTTTTTTTTAATATATTAATAATTGTTAGATAAAAAGAAAATTGCTACTGGTTCCACTATTGCGCAAGTGGCATATGAGTGCTGGAAAAAAGAAAAACCCAAAGAAATAAAGAAAGAATAATGAAGCAATATTCAGAAATCTACAAATTATAACTCAATATTCAGGAATAAGGACTATGGATCAAAATGTTTTAATATTGGCTATCTAATTATTGGGGATATTTATTTGACAATGGTTTACGAGTAGAAGACAAAATGATTGCTTGATTGAAGTTGTTTAATTTTCTTTAAATTTGGCCAGTAGAATTCACTCGCTTGAGATTGAGGAAGGTTTCAAGTTCAAACTATTCTGCTGGAAGAAAATTACATACAAAGAGTAGAAATAATTGTGTTTGGTTGCTTCAGCATTCAATTTGGTAGAGGCAAGTCAACAATTACACCGATCGATGACAATGGGTGCTAAATCAGATTAACCGGTAATTAAGTTGCTCGGAGTGATACCAACAGATCCATAGACGAAAGCGTTCAGATCAGGGATACAAGGACTCTTATGGGAGTAGACACCAACCATAGCAAATCAATGATGAGTAGGGAAAAGCTTTCTGGGACCTAAGCAGATTAATTTCTTACCTATTTACTGGGGCCATAACTAGATAGAGGCTACATGTACATGTAGTCTTGGCCATGCCTGTTACTTTTGTATTCAAATTTTTTTTTTTTTTTAGTTTAACGTGGGTGTCCGGGTCAGCTTGCGCGTACCTCGACTAATCCCACGGGCCCTGAAGTTAACGACCATGTAAGTTTCCAGTGACCATTATATGAGCAACCACAGGACTCGAATCTAAGACCATAGAGGGAGCAAACCTCTTGATCCCAAGCTCTTACCACTGAGCCACCACTTAAATGGTTTTATATTCAAAATTTTAAAAATGAAAAGGATAGCTCTTACCATGTATGTATGTATATATATATATGAAACAAAAAACAAGACAATTTTATCTAATTATAAAAGAAACAAGAGAATGTAATGCTTCTCTCATAATCATATTTTATCTGTTTTCTAAGATGATGATGTTTAACAAGAAAAAAAACACGAATAATAAAAAATTTGAAAAAACTGTGAACCATTGGATCATATGTTAAAGATATTAAAGATTGCAATGCGAAGAAAAAGGAAAACCGGAGAAAGACAGCGTCAAGAAAGAACAAGGGAGAAGAACTGTTTCATAATATATATATATATATATATATATATATATATATATATATATATATATATATATATATATATGTGGTGTTTAAATTAAGATGTTGATTTTTTAAAGGTATATTATCCTGTGATTGTATTAAAATATAAAAAATATATTACCATCTTATTTTTTCTCGCTACTCCACTGTAATTGGATCGAACCCATAAACACCAACAAACTCAATATACCTGAATGCATTCCCCGGTATAAAAATCTAACATAGTTGAATGGAATACAAGTTAAAACCCAAAAAATACCCCTTACTTAGCTGAATGGTCTTCTCCTCAAAATCAAGCTCCCAACTGAATCTCTATCATGAATAATCGTTGACTGAATAATAGGCTGAATCATATCAGAATGTTTTATTTTTTTCAGATTTTCTCTTGATTTTATTTAGTGATTTTTTTATTATATAAATAGTTATTGAATTATTTAGTTATATAATTTTAAATTTTAAATTTTTTATATAAAAAAATATACTAAAACAGTTTGCATGCCCGATATTTTTTAAAAAATAAATTATGACCCGCTGCGAATGAAACAAGTGTTAAATGGCCAGTGATGTTCTATTCTATGTTCCAGCCACCAAAGTATCGTAATCAATGATGTAATTAATGAGGATATTCTTATATTCCATGCGTTTTTTCTGTGCGTTAATCACGCTTGAACCATCACCTTCAACATTGTTATGCTCTTCTGATTCCCACGTTGTTATCGCCGTAACCCTTCACGTATCCATCGTCTTCGTCTTCTCTGTAATCATAATCCTGATCTTCTGCTGTATAATATGTGTGTGTGTGTGTTATTTTTTCTTGATGTTTTTCTTTGACAAGAACGAATTCCATTCCCAAGTTCATGTCAACAAGTCATCGTAATCACAGTTAATCATGGACTTTAGAGTACTATGAAGAAAAACCCAATCTTTATCTCCGATCATCAACATGTTATAAAGAATAATATAAATATATATTGTGATTTTATCTAATAATTTGAGTTCTTATGTGAAATGATTCTTTGATAAGATATTAGAGTTTTGATGACTAAGTATTCACGAGTTCGAATCTCATCATTTCTATTTATTTAATAAAAATTAAACGTAAAGTAGTATAAGTCTGTACAACTTTCAAGTCTAAAAACATTTACTTGAGGAGTTGTATTATAAAATAATATAAATTATATCTTGAAATTTCACCTAACAGCTTAAATTATTAGATTAAATTCACTTTCATTAAACCGTCTTTCGGGAATTCCCAAAATGTATTTTCTTAACAGTTTAAGATGGGCACTTCTAGGGCTTTTTCCCAGATAGGGCAGGAAGGTTGATTGTGATGTACATGCTGTTTTCAATCTTTCATTGATTTGTTTTCCTGTTAAAAGGAAAAAACACTTTAATTTGATTGGAAATAGGATTGAATGACGAAAGTACTCAGTAAATTTTATATATAATTGGTAAGGAGTTTTGTCGGACTTGGAACTTTGTCCTTGTGAACTAGCAAACACAATTTCCAGTCTGGTCTTATATGCTCAACACTAATTTAACTTGTCCTGAAAATACATGGATACTTGGGATTATCCGCAAGGGTCCTCGTCGCTAGTTCTTAACTTGCTATCGTAATTGTCATGTATTTACAGTGATGAGAGAATCTGTTCTAATTGCCCATTGATATCCCGATCCGAAAACCTTATCCTAACCCTATCCGAGACACACACACACACACACCTCACATATATATATATATATATCCATAGGCTGGGTGTTTGGAATTAAAAACTATATATATATATATAAAAAAAAAAAACTATTTTGTTTGTAAAATTATCAAAATATCAAAGCTGTTACCGTTTTACAGTACTAGCAGCCCTTAAATACTAGTTAAAACCCTAGAACCATGTAGTAAAAGATTCCTAGTATTGGTCCGCTAGTATAACTAATTAGCTTATAAAGGAGATGGTTTAAGAAGTCACATGGTAATCACATGTTCTTAGATTAATAAATTAATCCTAATATCATAAATATTCTATATAAAACCCATGCATCATTCTTTCTGGATGGATCAAAAGAAACTCATTTCTGAGTTAAAATTATTTTTATCTTGATTTTATATATGTCCAATTAAAATTATCGAACTATTTTTTTTTTTTTTAGATGTGTATCAGTTATAGATGTCAACTTTAATTTTTTTCATGTTAAATTTTATATATTTTAAAATATCAATTGACAAATTTACTTCTAAATTAAGTAATGAATTACAAACCTTAAATTTTTTTCATCAATACGTTTAATATTATATAATCATTTTAAAAAATACCTTCATGATAATAGCAAACTTTTAATCAAAAGAATCAACATAGAATAAATCAACAATTTTATTTTGTTAAGTATTTTTCATGTTTTCTTTGCACTCAATCTTTAGCTAATCAATAAGAATACCATTGATGAAATCATTGTTATCATTATTGTTATTGTTAATTTTATTATTAACATCATAATCATCATCAAAATACACATTATATATCAATCAACTTCTATCTCATCATAAAATGGTGAGTAACTCAAATTTACACATTTTTCTCAATAAATAGTATTTGCTTCTTTTCAAATCTCTTCCTCCATTGATGTGTGGGGTTTTTACACTCTTTCAATCTACCTCGCACCATATAGTTTATGGCTTTACCATCATGAAAATAGTTTGTATTCTTATGACTACCTTTCATATATCTAAGAAGTTGTGGTTACCTTTCAAAGTCTGCTTTAAAGCTTTCAATTTAATTTCAATTAGGGATAATACCTCTTACTTAAGTTGGTTTAACATTATTCACAACTCTAACATCTCTTTATTTTAGTTGAACCTTGGAACTCTCACTCACTTGGCTATCATCACCAAAATCAGGATCAATTTTGTATCAATTGATTTAGGAAGAAGAAGAAAAGATAGCTAAAGATAGTTAACACAACCAAAGACTAGTTGTCTAGGCTAAACACCCCGAAAAAGAGAAAAAAACTCTTTATAAAATTCTCAAAATATCAAAGTTGTTGCTTATTCCAATAGTAACAATCCATAAATACTAGTTAAAGCCTTAGATCCTTGCATGAAAAGGTTAGTCTTGCTCCACAACTAAAACTACTTAACTTATAAACAGGGGCGGAACTAAGAGGTGGCAAACAGGGGTCCTAGTCCCTGCAAAACAGCCCTGCAAAATATTTTAGAATTTTGTGTTTTTAGTATTTAAATATAACAAGTAATGTGCTTTCTAATAATAAATTATTATTTCACTAGTTATCTTTGAATTTAAAATTATCTCTCCATATAAATAAAAAAAAATAATTTTTTCAATTTAATTACCTTTCTTTACCATTTCTCTATCTTCCTTATTTAAAGTCCTAACCAAAAAATATAATAATACAAAGCAATGCGGAAAGATTAAAACAAAGTTGCCAATTAATTCATTATTCATCAAAACAAAGTAATTAGTGACTCAAATTTAAAATCTTCTGCTTTTTTATGTTTATTAAGAATTTGATGAGGTTTATATATATATAATTCTGCTATTTTTTCTTTTTTAAAATCTACTAGGTTTACCATTTTTTTTATTTCTTGTTATAGTGAATGTTATTTTTTCTAATTAATTGGGTATATTTTATGGGTTTGTTTTGATTATACTTGGATTTTTTTTATATTTTGTTTTTAGCAGAACCGTCAAAATTATCAATTTTTTCTCACATGTACTTTACTATCACCAGGTCCAATATATAATTAGACACGATCTTTCTAGCCAAATTGAGTTCTTTGAAGAGCACATACCCAGCTTTAATTTAGTATAAGTTTTCAGGGACCAATAATCCCATTTTTTATGTTAGATTTGCTTTTATATATGAGTTTTTTTTTTAATATGTGAATTTTGCTTTTATATGCCAATTTGGTTTACATGTAAACAATTATACGTTGTTATATTAGTTTTGGCCCCCTTATCAAATAATCTTAGCTCTGCCCCTGCTTATAAAGACAATATTTTAACAAGTCATATGCTAATTAATCACATGTTTCTAGATTAATAATTAATCATAATATAATAAAATATTCAACAAAAATTCTTGTATCAATACCTCAATTTTTTACTTAATGGTAATAAGCTATGAATATAATAAAAATATTGATGCATGAAAATCCATTTTCATCCCTAGATCTAAGGCGCCACCATTATGGTTTTGATCCGATAAGATATGGGTTCAAATCCCACTCTAAAAAATTTGTTTGTTTCTTTAAAATATATGGATATCACCAATCCATTTCCTTTCAAATTATTATTTTCAAAATTACATGTTATTATCAATCTGGGAAACTCAACAACAGGTCCATAGCATGCGAGATTGTTGCTTAACTTGCCAATAGTCCTTGAGAAATAAGGTATATAAATACAATCAGTTTACTTCTATAAAAATATTTACGTTTATATATATCTTTAAAATCAACGAAGATGGAAAATGTTCTTAGTAGAAAGATTATGGACGCTTTTTATGAGCTGAAAAAATTGAACCTAAAAGATTTTATGAGCTCGACGATACTTATAAGAAAAACACTCTAATACTTAAGTTAGTATAATATTTGTACAGGTGACAAGAAGAGTGAGTTATATTCTATAGGCTTAAATGTTTCTTGAGCCTTGTTTAAGTCTTTGTATTAAACTTATGTTGTGTTAGACTTGTGTTAAATCTTGTATTTGTTTAAAGACATGTAGTTTACCATTTAAGCTTTGTTTGTATAGACTTTTTTAAAATAAATATTTTGATAAATATCTAAGTTTTAATATATTTTATATAAATATCTCATAAATATCCTAGATATTTATAGAGATGTGTACCCATTGTTTATTCAGGTTGAACTGGTCGACCTAGGTTGTTAAATGAATTAGTCGACTATTTCCTGTGTGATTTTTTTTATGTATCATCAGAGCTTCAAGTCTTGTAAACAGATATGTCATCTTTTTAGGGAAGAAAATACTTATAATGGGCAATGTCATCTTTTTGGTGTACAAGCCGCCGTAAAAGTTGTTTGTGGGCGTAACCATGGACAAAGCTATGAAGCGTAGCCATAGGCGTAGTCGTAACCATAGATGTAGTCGTGAGCGTCACGATTAGTGTAGCCACTAGCATAGTCATATGGGGTGTAGTCGTGGGTGTACCTTCTGACATAGCCACGTGGGGTATGGTCGTGGGCATAACCACTAACTTAGCCACTAACATCACATGTCGTTGATGTAGCCATTACTATAGCTACCGCTACATTAAAATTTCATCAACCATGAAAAGAGCTTTAGAGAAACAAGAATGAACTGGTTGTTTAGAATTAAAAAATATTATTATATTATTTAATAAATAGTATTAGATAATGGATCAAAAGATAGCTAATATATCCATAGACTGGTTGTTTGGAATTAAAAACTAAAAAAAAAACTATTTTGTTTATAAAATTATCAAAATATAAAAGCTGTTACTTTTTTACAATAATAGCAACCCTTAAATACTAGTTAAAACCCTAGAACCATGTAGTAAAAGGGTTCCTAAGTTGGTCCCCTAGTAAAACTAATTAGCTTATAAAGGAAATGAGTTTGAAAAAGTCACATGCTAATCACATGTTCTTAGATTAATTAATTAATTCTTATATCATAAATATATTACATAAGACTCGGGCATCATTCTTTCTGGGTTGAAAAAAACTCATTCTCGAGTTAAAATTATTTTTGTCTTGATCTTATAAATGTCCAATTAAGATTCTATAACTCCTTTTCTTTCTTTGTTTTAGATGTGTATCAATTATAGATGTCAACTTTAGTACCTTCATGTTAAATTTTATATATTTTAAAACATCAATTGACAATTTATTTATCTTCCATTGACTTTTAGAATAATGAATTGCAAACTTCAAATTTTTTTTATAAACACGTTTAATATTATATAATCATTGAAAAAAAATACCTTTATAATAATAGCAAACTTTTAATCAAAATAATCAACATAGAATAAATCAACAATTTTATTTTGTTAAGTACTTTTCATGTTTTTTTTGCACTTAATATGTAGCTAATCAATAAGAATACTATTAATTTTATAATTAACATCATAATCATAATTAAAATAAATATTAATTAGAAAATGTCATTCAATTAGAAAGTACTTGCTTCTTTTTTCTCACTAAATAGTACTTGCTTCTTTTCAAATCTCTTTCTACATAATAAACAAATATAAAAAAAAATTAGAAAGTACATTAACGGATCTTAATTAATATATAATCTAATTAGTACACACAATTAACACTTATTTTCTTGGTCTATTAAATATATATTTTGAAACATCACCATAGTACCGTCATAGTCAATAATTATAAAACATATTCCGTACTTTAATACTTATCAGTATATTGTTATTATTATCACTTAAAACAAAACGTTAAACTATTCCCATGAAATAATTCACATTATAGTATACATATACTAAAACAATACCTATTATCCAGTGGAAATAATAAAATTATAGATTTTACTAATTTTTTTTATTGTAGTGGTGGAAAAATTTTAATTTTCTAATTTTTTTTAGAAAACAAGTTTTTTTTATATTTTTTTCTCTTTATATTTTATATTTTTATCATTTTATACTTGGCTTAGTTATCATTATTTTTTCTTATTTTTATTTTTTTAATAGTTTTTTATTTTTTCTCTTTACACTTTTTTTTGGAATAAAAATATTATTTTTTATTTTTTACACTTTGAATATTTATCATTCTACACTTTGTGTATTTATATCATTTTTTTTTTGTTTTTATCTTTATTCTTTTATAATTTTGTTTTATTTTTTTATTTACAGTTTTGTCTGAAAAATTATTATACAAAGATTAATGAAAATATTTTTCATTATAGCAATTGCAATATTGTTTCATTATTCCGCTACCTTAAAAATTAGCTTAAAATCATATTTTATTTTATTAATATATATGATATTTACCATATTTTATTATATACAAGTATCGATTCTTTTATTTACATTTATATTTATTAATCAAAGTAAAAAACTATGTTAATAATATCTATATATTAATTCTTTTGTGTTAGAAAAATAATATTCAACCTGTAGCGAGGTTAGTTGAATAAACATTTTAATACTTTATTTTTTGTATTTATTAGCACAAATAATTCTTAATATATTTAATTAAATATACATGCTTTTTGATTTATAACTAGAATTGATTTTAAAAAAATACATTTAAAAAGTATATATATTTGTTTTTTAAAATAAATTATTTATCCGCAGGTTGAATAACTGGTTGCTATCTGTACACAGAGTAATTTCTCAAATCAAAGAGAAAAATGACCAGAAAGTCGCAGTTACAGAAAGAGTCAAATATAGCTGCAAAAATCAAAATAGACAGGTTTTAGAGGACTTTTCTTCTGCCGCTATCGCTGTCTTTGCTTTGAACTCTGATGGGCTTTGGAGCAACAGGAACCACATAGGTAAAGCCACTGTTCCATTGCAGTACAGAGCGCAGACACCCACGTCATCACTTGTGTCTCAGGCGATCAAGAAAATTTGCAGAAAAAAAAGAAAAAAAAAAGGGTCCGTG
>Ga0307517_10008679_pt1 | contig 14546 bp, 11 predicted proteins | sample 23_EM_MG_FD_194515 | JGI IMG/M metagenome (GOLD analysis project Ga0307517, IMG submission 194515) | Populus trichocarpa ectomycorrhiza microbial communities from riparian zone in the Pacific Northwest, United States - 23_EM | ecosystem: Host-associated > Plants > Roots > Unclassified | place... | reverse complement strand
ACAGATGTCTGATACCTTAATTTCTTAAGGTTATTTTCCTTAATGATTGTATTTTAATAGTCAAATGTATCTATAAAAAAAGAACTGGTTTATGAGAATAAAATGGAAGGGTTACGTGTTATGGATGAATTAAGAAAGTAAATATTTTAACAGTTGGAGGAAGGGTTTTAGTTAGTCGTCGGGAGATCAAGACTAAGTTTATGGATTTTACTTAGTCGTTGGCAGATCGGGACCGAGATTATGGATTTTACTTGGTCGTTGAAAGATCAGGATTGGAGTTATGAATTTTACTTAGTCGTCGGGAGAACATGACTAAGGTTATGAATTGTTTTTTAGTCGGCTAAATTAGATGGTCAAAGTGAGTACTTTGGGATTAGAATGAGACGACTTGATAAAAAGTCCTGTGAACGTAATTATACAAAATTCATTTATATGAATAGTTTTCGATTTTAATTAACAATGTAAGTGAAAAATCATTGAATTTACATTTTGAGAAATTATAACAAGGTTTGTGAGTTAAATTTTAGTGTGATGAAGAATTGGCATAAACGTTATGGTAAATATGTTGATTTCTTCTTCTTTGTGAACAATATAAACTTATATTATGATTAACTAATAAATCTTACAAATATTATATTTATGCAAGTCCATCGCATATTGCTGGACAACGTTGATTCAATTGTATTATTGTATAGTTGTTAGGTATATAAATTATATGGTTATAATCGTATTGTTCAAAACTTCATTTTGTTATGTATTAAACATGCAATAACTTTCTTAATATTTTGTGCATAAATATCCTTAGTCATGTGTGTGTAATAAATTTGTGTAGGAGGAAAATTGGAAATGATACCAAACAATAATGAATTGTGATATGAAAGGACTTATAGGTTAATAAATGAACCGGTAGGATCACTAAGGCTATTGTATAAAAATAATGATGTGTTTATATGCAGGTTATAACAGGATAAAATTTGGATAGAACTCCATATAAAAAAAACTTTACTGAAATTTTATTAAATTAAAAAAGATTATAAAAATTATGATAAATAGATAACTAGTTCATAAATTATGAAAAGTTTAATACATGACATTTAAGAAAGAGAAACTGTGGCAAAAAATAATCAGAAAGCATAAATGGACATGGATAACGTGGATAAGGGTAGTTATGTAATGCTATATATATAATCTTATTGCGTATGAAACACGGGGTGTCACAAGTAGCCGTGAGAGTTGGCAATTCGTGAGCTGTGTGGTCCTCGGTTGGTTTCAGTCAGCCATTACTGCATTGTTTATCTAGAAGCAGAAGTTTGGCAGATGAGTCCCATCAGCACAGAAATGGAAAAGATACTCTAGAAATAAGAAAAACAGATATTTTTAAGCATTGATGTCACAGCGAGTAATTCCCTATCCATATTAATGAGTATGACGAAAAAACTTTGATGATCAATACCCTATCATATTAATGAGCATGAAGGAAAAAAAAACTAATGATCCATATAAAATGAATGAATGCTAATCTTCTGTTATTACAAAAATATTAGAAATTAATCTTTAACGTATTAGAAATTATCCGTAAACTGCAAGGTATCCTCAATGGTATAACCGAAAAGCCCATAAAGCACTATTTAGCTGATCAATCGAGCCCTTCAAGTTCAAGGAGGGATACATGAGGTAGCATGAGTAAGAAATGTTCAAGAAGATGAGGAACAATCTAGCTAATGAACATGAGAAGGGCGGAGAAATCTCCTTTTGCTGACAAGTCTCCGCAGGAGCTACCCAAAACAAACAAGCTCACCGTCTCGAAAAAGTAAAAGGTGAATTGGGCACCTCTAACCATGACTTGGGAAGAAACCATTCACCGACATCCCTCCATCAATGCAAATAATCTGACCAGTAATGTAAGATGATGCAGGTAAACAAAGGAATGCCACCAGAGCTGAAACCTCTGTAGCTTCTCCAAGACGCCGAAGAGGAGTTCTATCATATACTTCTTCTAAATAACTTTTGTTGCTGAGGACCTAGAGTGAAGACAACAGAATACATATAAAGAATCATTATTCAGAACAAATTCTGTATAACTAAGTCCACTCCACGGCTACACAGTACATGGCAGGTTACACGCGCACATGCTATAGTGAGAGGAAAGCAGCACCAAATACTAAATAAATAAAGGGAAAGGAAGAAAAAAAACATAAATAACAGAAAAGAGAACTACTTGTTCCACCATTGAGGTTTTGATGTACCAAGGTGCCACAGCATTACTTCTTATGTTGTCTTTTGCCCATTCACAAGCCAAATTTTTTGTTAGTTGATTGATTGCTCCTGGGACAAACATTACGCATCCAGTCATAAACACTTACAATCAACAATCATAAAGCAAGATTCATGTCATATGGGTTAATCACCTTTAGTCACTCCATGCACAGACATTGATTTCAGTGAGACAAAGCCAGAGACAGAGGATGTGAATACAACACTTCCCTCTCCTGATGCCTTTAAAAGTGGATAAGCAAGTTGGGAAATATGAAAAGCAGATTCAAAATTGGTTGCCATGAGAGTAGAAAACTCTTCCGGTGTAAACTCTACCATTGGTTTTCGAATGTTTGTCCCAACATTATTAACCTACAAATTCAAAATAACAGGTAACGCCCTTTGCTTTGAGAATATGAAATTCGAGGAAAACAATTTCAGTCGTTAAGAGAGTATTTAATTATCTCTCCCACTTATTTGTTGAGGCGAAACTGATCCAATTGATTTTGTCAAGTTATGATGAAAGCAGTCAATAAATGTAACTTTTGTGCATATATGGCGCGGTTGATCTCATCATTCATCACCGCGAGGTAGCAATGCTAGAATACACTAGGCTATAATCACTACAACCAATTGATTCAATTCAAGATATCTTAAAATGAAATTATTTTTTAAAAGTAATTTTGTTCAACTTCCAAGCATTGTAGTAACTAAACCACTTAGCATATGAAAGACCATTACTGAGTTGTGGTCTGCCCGGACCAGGATGCTAGAAATGTTCTCTTACTCTTCAGCATTTCTTTGTCTAGTATCAATTTCTTCATTAAAAGTAGCAGCTCTCAAGACATAAAGATTTTACACTTGCACTTAACTCTAACTCGCTTCCCTTAGTGACATTACTGAAATAACATTACCCCTAACAATGATTTTTCATTCCCAAATGAAAATTCAAAATGTACAAAACTAGAGCTACAGAAAACACTTCCCTTTCACTGATAAAAGACTAGTAGTACTCGCACAAAATTACATGTATAACATTCCATGTAAGAAAAACGAGGAAATGATGAACGAGCTTACTAGGATATTGAGCTTGCCACCAAAATTTGAAGAAACAGTCTCCATAAGCTCCTGCCTTTGAGCTCCAACAGAGACATCACAGACTGACCCACTAATCATCCCACCAGAACATACATCATTCCAATCCTCTAAGCACTTATCAAGCTCACTTCCATTCCTACAACACGTGTGCACTCTTGCTCCAAAACCCACCAATTCCTCCACAATTGCTCGCCTAATAAAAAAAAAAAAAAAACAATCGTATCCAAATTCACGTTATAGTTTTTTTAAAAATAAAATCAAATGTAGATGGATAAGTACCCAATTCCGCGAGTTCCGCCGGTGACAAGAGCTGTTTTTCCGTGAAGGGTCCATCTGTTTTGTCTTGTGCTGCTGCTGCTGCAGCTTGTATTGTCTAACATGTTTTGGGGCGAAGTGAATCTTTTCGTAGAATAAAGTGGAGACTTGTTAGAGATATTTGTATGGGCAGCCCTTGATTTTTGGGGCTTGAAAGAAAGGGTTGAATGGGGAGCGGCGTAGGTTTTTAAAGAGAAAGGAGAAGAAAAGGAGGGGGAGGAGACTAACAGTGGAGTTGATTTCAGTGTGCGAGACATTGCATTGCTTTTGAGTTTTGATGCCAGTTAAACAAGAACACCCTTTTTATTACTTCTGTAACTTGCAAGCGAAAGGAGACCAATTGGCCTTTGGACCGGTAAGGGGTTACCAAAGTTACCCTATAATGTAAGGGTTTTATTTTTAGTTAAATCATTTTGGAATTTAGTTGATGTTGTTTTTTTATTTAAAAATGTATTTGTGATATTTCATCTCGGAAACAGTGTTCAAAGTCAGGATTTTATTAGTAGTGCTGATCGCTGACCTGTTATATGTATTTTATGACGTTAGATTTACAAGTGGGCTCGCGTCACCATGAACAAAACCGTGAGGGCAGTAAGGTCCAAATCAGACAATATGCAGTAGGTTGGGCGGGGCTATTACATTTGGTATCAAAGCCGAAGACGACTCGTCTTAAGGTGGGGAGATTGTGATATCCCACATCGGAAGTGAGCGTCCAGAGCCAGAGTCTTATTAGTAATGCTGGTCGTTAACCTGTTGTACGCGTTTTGGAACATCAGGCTCAGAAGTGGGCTCGCGTCACTAAAAATAAAACCGTGAGGGCAGTAAAACCCAAAACGGACAATATACAGCAGGTTGGGCCGGGCTATTACAATATTAAAATAATATATTTTTATATTAGTATATTAAAATGATAAAAATATTAATTCAAATTTTTTTAAAAAAATTGAATTTATCTTAATAAAGTTTAACCTTTAAATTAATCAAAGCAAAACAAAACATATTTTGCTGACTGTTTAATTCTAGAACATACAACAATATGAAAAAAGAAACATGCAGACACACATGACAACACAAAAATGTGTACTCAGAGATGGGGTATCAAATTAATATAATACATGAATAATTTCGACTTTGATTTTATGCATTTTCTTTAATATCTTTATCTTAACCATAATCGATAAACTTTACTCGGTATTAATTTAATATAAATCTTGTATCATAAATTAAATAGTTTAATATGTATCAATTAAAAAATATATTTTTAAAAATTTAAATTAAATATTAATTAAATTAATCAAATCAAATCAGGTTCATCCAAGTTACTACAAAAGAGCTTGGGACCAAGAGGTTTGCTCTCTTTATGGTTTTAGGTTCGAGTTTTGTGGTTGCTCATATGATGATCACTGGAGGCTTACATGATCGTTAACTTCAGGGCCCATGGGATTAGTCGAGATGCGCATAAACTGACCTGGATACCCACGTTAAACTTAAAAAAAAAAAAATAGTACAAAAGTTAAGAAATCTTTCTAAAACCTTCAACAAAATGCCATGTAAGCGCAGAATAACGAAGAAAGTTTGCTTGGAAGGTTGGACAAATGGAGGGATAATAAACGAAGTAATATATAAACCTAAGGATGAAATAAAATTAGTAATACAGAAGGAGATTATTTGACAACTTCCAAACCTTGAGGGTGTTTTGTAATTAAAAAAACTAAGAAATTTGTTGGATGTTTGTTTTGATATATATATAGTTTTGAAACCCAGCCCGGTGGGTCGATCCAGGACCCGGCCAACCCAAAGCTAGAATTAGGCCAGGTTGAAGAAAAAATAGGAAAATTCATGACTCAGTGTGACCCAGCGGGTTGACCCGGCAAAACCCGGTTGCAACCTGTTGAATTTTTTTTCTTTTTTACTAAAATGATATCGTTTTGATTTTTTAAAAATAGAAATTAACCCGGTGACCCGGTCAAAACCCGAAACCCGAGCTTTTATGATATATATATATAAACACACACACGATGAAGACTTTCTACATGTCAAAATGAATCTTAAAAGACACACTTGTGGAGACCAATTTAACATGTAAGATCACTTTTGTCTTTTGTAGTAATGTCTCAAAACATTTTTTTTATCTAGAAGGAAGGAGTCCTTGTAACCCCCCTCAACGCAAAGACTACATACAGTACTACACAGAAAACAGCCAGTTCATGAACAAGAAGAAGGTGCACCCCAAGCAAGATTATTGCTCGATAATGGATACTGATGATCAACTCATCCAAGAAAATCTCCATCAAGGAAACCCAGATCATGAACAAGAAGAAGGTGCACGCCAAGCAAGGTCCTATGAGTGCATCTTTTGCAAGAGAGGTTTCTCTAATGCACAAGCACTGGGAGGACATACATGAATATTCATCGAAAAGACAAAGCCAAGCTCAAGCACTCTTCGAATGAAACTCAACAATCTTTGGACATCCCAAACAGAAATCCCTCGTTTTCTTCAGCTGTTACAAACCTAATGGAATCCAAGTCAAGCAAAGATGAAAGCTCGATCGAGTGGCCTTTTATTGTTGCAAAAGCTGGAAGTGATAATGATGACACTAAGAGGGACAAAACCCATGTTGGTGAAATCCAGAAACTAGGATTTTTTTTTCCTCCAAAAATCATATTCCAGTGATCAAGATCATCAAAAGCCAAGCAGCCAAGTTCATGGTACTAGCAAGGAGAGCTTGTCGTCGAGCTCAGAGAATATTCCAGTAATGTTGTTGTTGTGGCTGTCTTTCTCTCTCAATTTAGACCATGGAATATTAATTAACAGCATTATTTTCACAGTAGTTTGGGCCAACATTTCTCCAAGCTACAAACACAGAAGGAACTGGTGATGGATTCTTGCTTGGACCTCATAATTTTACGTTTAAAAAATATCACAACCAGGCAGCCTTTTGATATTAGTAATTTAAGACTGCCATTACCTGCAAAGTATGAAGGAGACCGTGCAGGGCCATTTGGGTTAGTTGATTATTGTTTAAGTATTTCCATTCTTTCAGGGGACACTTGGAAAGTTATGGAAGGCTGCCAGGTCCCTTCAAGCAGGCTTTGAAAAAGCCCTTGCATTCGGCATTAGCAACTTGTGCCTTGTTGCAAATTTTCCAACATCTGCTGGATTCTAATCTCCATACTGCATGCATCCTTGCATCTACTTGCATGTCCATATTGGTCTAGAGCATGAAGTGCTAACGAGAGAACCAGAAATATTCGGATTGGAGCCTTTTCCAGATTGAAGACCTTTGTTTATGTCATATGAAAAATAATTTGAAAGCTTCAAAATGGTGCATGATAGGATTAGACTCACGTTCAACAGCATTACAAACTTTAGACCAAATCTACATCAATATAGCCTGAAAGATAAGATGGTTACAAAACAATTAATTGTCTCAATCATCATCGATGTATATGGTTTCTTGCTGAAACAGGCCACCAAACATCTTCCGCAATTCTGTCTTTGACTCCGTCGACTCTTTAGCCTTCGGCTTTGGCTCCTCCTTTGGTTTCAAAGCAAAAAGTTTAGGTCCTGGCCGTTTAACTACAGCTTTCTGGCCCGGCAAAGAACGAGCCTTGGCTTGTCCCCTGACAGTAGCAATCTGCACTTTTGTTTTTTCACTAGTCGTTTGAACCGCAGTTGAAATCTGGGAGCTAATTTTTTCCCAAGATAACCCTGAACCAATTTCTTTTGCTTTACCCAGGAAGCTTTCCACTGACGCCCCTGCAGCCTCAGCCTTCTCCTGGGCTTCTTCAGCTAGACTAGCAGCATTAGCTTCTTGCTCTGAAAGCTTTTTCACTTCCTCTTCCAGTTTTTTGGCTGCCTCAGATGCTTTCTCAACTGCTATCCTTGCCTCTTCCTCTGCCTTCGCCTTTGCAAAAGCTTCTGCATAGACTTTTCTTCTTCCATCTTCAGGAATGGCACTAGATGCAATCATCACGCGCACAAATTAGCCAAATTTATTTTGAAAAACAGTAGACCAAGTTGAAAGAAAAATTCAAACCCAATTACCTGAAAAGCTCATCTACAGGCCTTGATGGTGCCGATGGACTTGTAAAAACTTCCACAACCTGGTACAGAATACATACAGCAACAACACTTTGTAATTCATTTGCGATCAGTAAGGGTACAATTTTCACAAATGAGAGCAGGAAAGTTCTGCTACAAACTTTTTTATCACTGTATGATGAAAGAAACAGGAAAGATGCGTGATGTGTAAAGGAACTAAGGTCATTGAAGGTTCATCATGAAAATTTAAACCAGCATCATTCTAAATCTGTAATATTTCTTAGTTGTTCCATCTTTTTTTTTTAACTTTCTTTCATTTCAGAAGTGGAGTCATTTAAATGTTTTCCTTAAATAAATTAGAAGTGATGACCATAACCATGTTTCTATAATTTCCAAATCCCAATCTTCTCATACATGTACCTTATTTTCGGCTGCCGATGTATTTGAGAAAACATTTGCCACCACCAACGCTATCTGGGACTTGGCTACCTAACAATGTAAAATCCAAAAAATAAAATCCTTAAGAACAATGAAAGAACTAATGGAAACAACAATATGCAAACAAAAAAAATAAATACTATGAAAGAAACATGAAATTAATTGCATACATTACATTACTTTGTAGTCGTCTGCACTGGTGCTTCTTTCAGCTGACACAACTACATTATAAGAACTCTCTGGTGAAAAGTCTTCAGTCAAACTTGTTTTTATAAAAGTATACTTAACATCTGTTTCAATCACTTTCTGCAAGAACTCAGGTACAGAAAGCTGAGATTGAGAGAACAGGTTGTTAAAGAATGATTTGAATCCATCTAGCACATTGTAAGTCGATGCACTATCTATGTTCCCATTATAGATTATTGCAACATGGCCAACTCCTGCTAGCTGAGCAGCTTCGATTACTTGCAAGGCATCCAACGTGGAGACCTCAGAGGTGGGACCATTCTCTGTAGGACCAATTGTAACCACAACTTTACTTGCATTGCCAATTGCTTTTGCAATTGATTCCGCATCTTGGAAGGTGGATTCAACAGCATTGAGGCGCTTTACTTCTTCATTTGATATAATCTGCGGCAGGAATAGGAAGTTATAAGTATAAAAGGATATATCAACTCTGTGTATCATAGTAAAACGTTGCTATCCATACCCATTTTAACTATAGAGAAACTTATCCCAGACGGACAGAAGAAATGTATACATAATTGAACAATTTTATTAGTACATTGCTATTCTATACTTGAAGGAACAATTTCGACAAAAACCTGTTTTGGAAAATCTGAATCCAAAGAATGGAGTCCTGAATCAAAAATTGGGAGAGGATTCACACAATCCATGAAATGGAATTAGTGTCCAAGTTGGAAACCTTAAATTAAATATCGGTACAGCCTGAGTAGGGTTTTTTTTTTTTTTGTATCGATTAAGATGCTTTCCTTTCCACTGGTTGAGTCCAGCAATGTATTTCATGATAATTTGACCACATCAAGCAGAATGTTCTTTCTTGGATATCCCTGTGAACTTGATCCACTAAATATGCACCCCTTAGGATTGGAATAAACAAATAACTGCTACTAGTGTTTGATAAATATAAAATTGAGATAGAACCAATATTCTCCAGTTGTGCGAAGTAGCTAACCTTGTACTGGGCGGCAAGACGAGCCAACTCCTGAGCAGCTCCAAGCTCAGGAACCCCAGCTCTTACACTAAAACCTTCACGCAGTAGCGTCTGTGCAATACGAATGCCAGCCTGCCCAGTAGCACCAGCAACAAAAACCGTACCAGGGTCCTTCCTTCTTGAGTTCCCAAATGACAACCCAGAAGCAGGCTTGCTCACAACAGGTACCAAGGACTTCACACCAGGTATCTTGCCAAAGTTGAAATTAAAGGGACTTGAATTGCCTGAACCATCAGTTTGACTCCCTTCTGATGATGAGGCATCATCTTTTGGTTTGCCAAATTGAAATGGAGAGAAGGGTCCAGCTTGCTTGGCAAAGACCGTGAGTCTCGGGTTCTTGGGAGAGAGTCTTGAATGGGGTGTTGTGTTCGGGAGAAATGAATTGGAGGTCAGAGTTGGAGCCATTGAAGGGAAAAAGGGAAGTTTCCAAACGATGCCTCCCTCCTTCGAGTATGTGTTGTTTTGATGTTTTCTAATGCAAATCCATCAAGTCTTACAGCTTGTGCCCTGTGGCCATCTTAGTGTTTTTAGTTTGGATATTATCGGGATGGGGAGGCAACCGACTGCAGCAAATGAACTTGGGCCACGTAGTCACATGTTATCTACTTGGAGGAAATTTGGCACCAGAAGTTTTATTCGCCATTTTTCCAAGTTTAGCCACAAGAAAATGACGCATGTTTTGCACGAATCACGCATGCAAGAGTTAGAACTTGCAAGCTTAATACCTAATATATCTGCTTTGCCCACGCAAGCCAACAGAGGCTTACGAGCAGTACATCACCCATCCAGATCATTCTTTTATTAATTTATTGCCCTGATCTGCGTTTGTCTTTTAGGTTAAATTTTTTTAAAAAAATATTAGTTTTTTTATTGTTTTGATATATTTATATTAAAAATAAATTTTAAAAAATTAAAAAAATATTATTTTAATATATTTTCAAAATAAAAATATTTTAAAAAATAACTTCAACCATAATATCAAGTCAAGTGTTACCGTATATTCATTACTCTCTTAAGAATCAATTTGTTTAGTGTAAAATGTTTTATAGAAAAATATTTTTTAAATTTATTATATTAAAATGTTTTTCAAATTTCTATATCTTTTAATAAAAAGTATTATTCTACATTTGTTTCTTGTAAAATATTTAACAAAAAAAAATCAATCAAAAAAATTATATTTTGTATTCAATATATATTTAATTATATGCTAAAAAATATTTTTAATTTATAAAATATTTTACAAATAATAATTCACCTACTATATTATTAAACTATTTCAACAATCCTCTCATCATCTTAAATCTAACAATTTCTACCACCGGATCTTCACTTTCCCTCTAGCCACATGTAATACAAGCATCACAAAAGCAAATCATTGTGCATTGCACGGCACCACTCCAAACCATTCCGATCGCTAAGCTATAATTGCAATAAGCATGGCGATGAAGGACTGACATTTGAGACCAATCAGGCATGATCCCAACCATTCTAGCGAAGACCGATCTAGCAGAATGACAGAGTAATTGAATACAACAGCCAGGACTCTCCTCCAGTGATTCCGAAGTCTGCATAACACGGCTAATGGGAAACACCGACGGCTGTTTCCGAGGCTCCACCTTGAAGCCGGCCGGTTTAAGTGCTTACAGCCATTCACCACCTTTAGAAATACAGTGAATTAAGTCTTACACAAGCTCTCCAGATTCCCACAGCTATACCATGCCAACTGGATTGGAGCATAAACATGATTAGAAACATCTAATCATGTTTAGAAACATCAATATTTGAAAATATCAATGAGATAAATTGTGCACAAACATGATTAGAAACATCTAAAGGCTCCTGGTGGCCTAATCCAACATTATTTAATACATGCGACTTGAAACCCATAGATACATTTCCAGGCCCCGTGTCCAAAAGGATTTTCACCCCTCGATTAATCAATTTATAACCTCCCCATAACCGCTTTTAAATATACAAACTATTTTATTGTAATTTGCAATTAGGAATATAATATGCTCCAACTATTTTCCATTTCATTGCTATGAACACCTCGCAATTATCAAATATTGACAAGACGAGCTCGGGACCATGCACAGCGCCTGGAGAATTTTAGAGAACGAAAGTCCCAGGAACATCGCTCAAGCTGTCGTCCACACAGGTCAAACCAAGATACAGTGAGAAAGAAGCCAGCAAAAACCAGAGAAAATTCAACAGTAGGCAGGCACGGGGTTATCGGAGCGCAGACACTAAAAAAAAGAGAATAAAAAAGCAAAATGACAAGGGTTTCACTGTAGCTCTACACACGGATTGAATTGCAATAGTAAAATTAATTTTTTATCCTTAAATGGCTTAAAATTAAGCTTTTGGTTTATGAGTATTTGGGTCTTCTACTCTGACTCAGTGGTAATTAGAAGATTATTTGGGAATGCATGTTTATTTTTAAATTTTTTAACACGATAAAAGTGTTTTTTTTTTGCCTCTAAAGTCAAAAAAATTTTGTACTGTTGACCAAGGATTTTCTTAGTTTTTCACAATATTCATAATAATAAAAATACTTATTTGCCCCCAAGATAAAAAAAAAATATGAGCTGTTGAACAAAGGTATTTCAAGTTTTTTAAATTTTCATGTACAGTAAAATAACGCTTTTAGCCTTAAAAAAGATAAAAAATAAGTCTTGTCTTTGGGGGTATTTTGGTGTTTTCACATTGATATTTTGTGTAATTAAGAGGATAATGGGGGCGTTTTAGTATTTTCATGTTTTAGTTTTTATTTTTTAATCAAAAAGTTGTTGGCGCGTGTTCCACACGCATCAACGAGTGGATGGCGTCTGTGCTATGCAGGTGGTACATGTAGCGCCGTCCGGTGGCCAAATCTAGTCATCTGTCATCTCCCTAGATGCGCAACTATGACCTCTTCCATATGATGTGGCGCATATAGACCGATAATTGTTGGATTGCCGTCGGTAATCGATTGTTTGCGGTTTTTTTCCTCTCTCCTGACAACTAAAGTACATAATTATCCTCTTTGTTTGTTGTTTGTTAATTTCAGTCCTTGAATCCGTTCCTATTTTTTGTTGGTATTTTAGAATCCATCCTCTTTGTTTTGATTTTTTATTTCGATATTTTTCTCTTTTGTTTGAGTTTTATTTGTTTATAATTTAACCCTTAAATTCTAATTTGTGTATATTATATTTTTCAATTTGGTCAGTCTACTTTTGATTTCTTTTTTTTTTCTCTTGGCTCTTTTTCTAAAGTTCTTATAGTTTTTAATCTTACCCTTCAAATCAAATTTATGGTTTTTTTTTCAATACTAATAATATTATTTTTCAAATTTATTAACAATTATATTGATAATATTAATAATAATTAAAATAATAATAGTTGTAGTAGTAGTAGTAGTATAGTAATAGTTAATAGTTATTGTGATTGTAATAACAATAATAATAATAATAATTTTTAATTTTACCCTTCAAATCAAATTTATGGTTTTTTTCAATAATAATAATATTTTTTTTTCAAATTTATTAATAATTATATTAATAATAATAATAACAACAATAGTAGTAGTTGTGGTGGTATAATAATAGTGATTGTGATTATGATAGCAATAGTAGTAATAATAATAATAATAATAATAATAATAATAATAACAATAATAATAATTGTGGTTATAACAGTAATGATGATGATAGTAATAAAAATAAAAATAATGATAATATTAGTTATAGTGGTAGTGATAATAATTATAATAATAGTATAAACAATAATAATAACAACAGTGATAATAACAATGATAATAATGATAGTGATCACGATAATAATATTAATAATAATTATGATATTATTTATTGATAATAGTAATAACGATGGTAGCTGTAATGATAGTAACAATATTAGTAATGATAATAATAACGATGAGAATAGTAATTGTTATAATAATAATAATAATAATAATAATAATAATGGTGATAATTCATCATTCGATGTTATATTAATCCTTAGATACTAGATTAATTGGAATTCAGTTTCATAATTGATTTCGTTCCGACTTTTATGAGGTTATCATGATCTAAAAAAACATCTCGGTATTGAGTTAGTGTTTGATTTTATAATTATCTATTTTTGTTATCATGTAGTTAAATTAAAAAATAGATTAAAAAAACAAATTATAATCCCAATGGAGTCCATAACTCAATTCACAGGTTTGATGTATTAGTTCGACTTACCCGATTCACATGTTTGACAAGTTTACTAATTGATATAATATGTTCTTTTTTTGTTTTTGGTCTTTTAATTCTTTTTTAATTTCATCATTTAATATTGGATTTGTTAGGAAATGGACTGCAGTATTGATTTTTATTTGCTTTCTAGGGATAATTGTCTCACATAAGCGTCTATTTTGAGGTTGGTGCTTAATTTTGTGAGCATTTATTTTTATCGTATAATTAAATAAATTTTTTTTATTAAACCCAATAGAATCCATGACTCAGGTCGCGGGGGAGGTCGGTCCGATCTGTCATTGTCTCAATATTTTTTAAAAAATTTATCATAAAGTTTTTTAAAACATTAAATCATGTTTTTATTGATCATCAATGTTGAATTTGAACCTATGAAATCGATCAATTTAAATCGAGTTAGCTCTTACACGGTTTAATTAATTACTTAAAAGTTTCAACTTAGTTAGGTTTAATAATATTATTATAAAAAAAAATATTCTTAATATTTTTTTACATTTTTTTAAAAAATAATATTAACCCACAGGTGAAACGTGAGACAATATACCAGTACAGAATGAAAACAGTTCGCCCGAAACTTGTTAAAATGTTGTTCTGCACACGGTCTGCTCAAGCAAGTCATCTAGTTAACAATAATTCATCTATAAATTGACCAAAAAGCCCATTCAGTATCAACCTCGTATTAATTAAGCTGAAATAACCTGCAGGTTCACTTTCCATCCTAAGAAATAACGTCACTTAATCTTTACGGACCAGAGCTTACAAATGAGGAGAGCAGTAGTAGCAATCACATTGTCCCACAGAAGCTGAAAAAGAGTGTTTTCATGATTAAATGTAATAAATTAAAAGAGACAACGGTTGCGCTGTTATAGGAATGATGCATTCGCATATATGTGCCTTCAACATCCATGTCACTGTTAATATTCCC
>Ga0307517_10008677_pt1 | contig 14549 bp, 11 predicted proteins | sample 23_EM_MG_FD_194515 | JGI IMG/M metagenome (GOLD analysis project Ga0307517, IMG submission 194515) | Populus trichocarpa ectomycorrhiza microbial communities from riparian zone in the Pacific Northwest, United States - 23_EM | ecosystem: Host-associated > Plants > Roots > Unclassified | place... | reverse complement strand
AATCTACTAATATTATTGGAATCGAACGGCTGGTCGTTGAGATATGGGCTGAACAAGTTTCAGCCTCGGAAGATGCAAAATTTGATCGATTCGCACGATTCCAAACTTTTGCGCAAATAGCAATAACCCCGCAACTGCATAATTATAAACAGACGCCTACACAAACCCTGACGAAACAAGCGCCGAGCTTCGACGCGTCGTCGTCTCGCCGAATCACCGCAGACAAGGAATTGCCAACCAACTGATGAATGTAGCTATCACGCATGGGAAATCTCATGGCATCCAGTCGTTGTTTTTGACGACCTCGTCGCATCAACCTGCTGCTATGAAGATGTACCGTAAGCTTGGATGGGAGATGGAAGAGGCTGTTGTTGAAATGTCAATCCTTTTTGAGAAGGTTCGTGTACATAAATTCCGCCTAGATCTTTAGCGTAGATATAATTTATTTAATATTCCTCAGCCTCCTCTAAGCTTAGGACTTGCAGGTTGGCAGTTACTCGGTTGGTCACTTTTTGAAAACCTGGGCCGCTGATATTACACCGAGCTACTTTCCGAGGGCTTCAAGAATTATGCAGCATGAAATGCGGTTATAAGCAGCAATTTGAAAGCGAAGTAGGGTACATGAAAGCAAAAACATTATAGCAGGACTTTGGAGCAATAAAAAGATGGCGAGAGGCATCAATCTACTCCGAGACTTTCATCGCCATCTCCCGTTTCCTCTTTCACGTCCGAATGATCCCTATTTTGTGCTATCATCTCGTTTACCAGGTTTATCGACCACAGACGTAAAAGGTCAGGGTTGTTCTTCGCCTCGAAAGCTTTCATCTCATCTGCATTGTCCGCGTTGACATTCGATGCATAAATTTGATATTCCCTCGCCGTGGCGAGCAACGCAGGATCGTTTTCTCGACCACCCGAGATACGCTTGATAAGTTTCCTGGAGATGGAAGGGAATGGGGATAGGGACATATCCTCGGTTTCTTGAGCTTGTCTTGATGAACTCTCCGCCTCGTCATCGGCTTCGTGAGGTTCGTCATTCGAATGCGGACTCTGGTGTCGTTCGTCGTCAGTTCGCATGTAAATATCATCGTCGTCTTGATCATCAGGGACCATGGCCGAGGCTGGTAGATGGGAAAGAGGTGTAGGTGAGACGTCAACGGCACGGGGTGGGGAGCTTTTCACTTCCGTCGACGACCGCGTTGGGAGGACGGCACCGATGGAAACATGTTGCATCTCGCGTGCCATTGCCTCTTCCGCCCTGCCTCGTCTGGTTAGCCTAGCAAACTGACCCGCACGAGTGTCGTTCGGGGGCGAATATTCTGAAAGGTCGTCCATTTCATCGTAATCGGGTGGGAGAGGTTTGACCATAAGGCTGGGCCGGGGATTCCGCCGTTTGGTCGATGAAGGTCGTTTGTTTTTGGGAGGCGTACTTTCGTGCATGGATTTTTGGGCCGGAACAAGAGGCGAAGGAATAAGTCCATCAGGGATATCTTCCTCGTCTGTATCCGCGTCATAGTCCACTTTATCGGCGACGATTGGCATTCGTTCATAAATTTCTTGCTCCGCCGCAAGCAAGGTTTTGCGAAAGTGTTCTAGAATAACCTTGGTCTTTTCCATGCTTCCCGTTTTCGTGTACGTCTTCATAGCGATTTCTGTGGACACACCATGCTCGCGAGCCATTTCGGCCACTTTTCTCGCCATCTCCTGCGCAGCGCGAAATGCAAACAGTTTGCCATCGTCGGAGAAGTCGAGTTCCGAGACAGATTGTCGCAACGATCTGGATGTGCGGTTGTGGTTACGGCGACTAGAGCCCGATGTCGACGACGTACGAGCACTAACGACGGAGCCTCGCCAAGAAGCAACACTGACCGAGGGGTTCAGCCGTTTTTGCAAGCTTTGACGATGTAGGTCGATGCGGGGAGGCGCTTTGGTTTCGATGACGTAAGGGGCCTCGACAGCTTTCCCCTTTCCTTTCACTTTGTCGGTTGGTTGTTTCGATGCGAACGGGTCGCCATCGGAGATGGCAACTGTTTGAGGGCTAGGTTCCCTCTGCGGAGGAACAGCGGCCGGGAGGGGTTCTGGAGCAGCGACGATTGGTTTCTGATTTGGGGTGTTGATTTTTGAGGATGAAGCAACGGCATTAGGAGGTCGAGTGGGTTGTTGAGCCACTGGAAGCGGCATGGTATTAACACCTTCACCAACGCCTTCAGCAGTGAGCTTTTTCATTCTCTTTGGGATCCAGGAAGAATCGTGATCATCTTTACGAACCCGCTTCAATGTGTTCCGAAAAGGACCTTCAACTAAAGTTGGGGGTGCATTGTACCGTTTAGGGGACAGCGGAACGCGAGGGGTTGGCGGAGGTGTTTCAAAGGGGTCCTCCTCGTTAGCGGGCAATTTTTTCAGTTTGGGTTTTTTCGGGATGCGCTCCAGGTTACTCTGGGGAATTTTTGGAACCGATTTCGACTGTTTATTGGGTGGGGGTGACGGGGGTTGGGGGGCACTCGGGGGCACAGGTTTGCTTTCGTGCCTGTTTAAAAACTTAGGCAAGTAGAAGGACATGTTGTAACAATCATACCGTTCTTCTGGTTCCTCTTCTTCAACATAGGACCCAAACAAGTCATACATCGGATCATCCACGTCTTCCGGTGCTTCAACCTCTTTCTGACTGTCAGCCACCACCACTCGCTCCTCAGGTTGCGGGACAACCTTCTCCTTCTTCACCGGGTCGCCTTTAGGTTGTGAGGGCAAAGCAGGTTTTGTGTCAATCTGTTTCTCCCGTTTAACTTCCTCAACCACCTTGCGCGGGCGTTTGACGGGTTCCTTTCCCTTCTGGTACTTTCGAATGCGATAGTCAAAGTAGTCTTGATTCTTGCGGTACCTCTCGCGCCATGACTGCCATGTATGAAATTTCGACCATGGCCATTTGTTGTTCTCCTGTTTACGAGTCAGCCTTCTTTTTTCTTGGGTGAGAGTTTCAGAAGCGCACATTATCTTCTAGTTTCTGATAGAGCTTGTTTCCCTGTCGTCCTGCTGGTAAAGGATTGTACTTGGCGATAAACTCGACAAGATGATCGTCGTCGTCTGAATCAAACATGTTTCGGTTGTTCGGCCTGGAGAACGGATGAGTATGTGGGAGAAGTACGAGAAATATAGTTTCCTTACCCGGGCATAATTCATAACAAACACAGAAAGGACAATCCAATCCGGACAAGGTCAAGTCGTTGACAGACAGCATTGGGCGGTCCGGACAAACACGTCGGTCACGGTGTTCACGTGATTAGTGGTCACAGCCTCACAAAAAATCTTCAAGTTAAACTACATGGGAACGAGAGAGTTTCTCCTCGCCAAAATATTTTGTACCTTGCTCCCCATCCTTTCCTATTCTCCTGACCAAACCAGTACACACGAACACGAACCAAGCGAAGTGCCGTTACACATTTGCCAGAGCTCCTGGATTCAGAAATGTGAACAAAACCAAACTGTATTAATTTACATATAAGTTATCGAAACAAATTGCCAAGGACCATATCGGCATCTCCCATGCGTACACCCTCTGAATCTACCATCTCGCCCTTCCGGAATAAGTTCAACAGCTCGGCGTCGCAAAAAGACTTGATGAGAACACTGCCGACCCAAATTCCACCCCGAAGAATAAAGAGTAGGATTCCCACACCGCCCAGAATCCCAACGATGAGATGAGCCTGAAGATCAGCAGTACCATATTTCTTTTCCAACCCCGAATATTTCCGAGGCAGAAAAGCGGCGACGCCGAGAATCCATAGAAAAATGACAAGCGGTGCAAGAGAACGAAAGACCTCTGATTGAGACATCGTTTGATCTTGTAAGGCACGTCTCGCGGCGTGTTGAAGGAATCGGGCGGCGCGAAAGGGGGAATCTACGTCGTCGTTGACACCGAGCGCCTTAGAGATGGTAAGCTCATCCACGTATTCAAGGTCTGGCATGAGGTCGTCCGTTTGCGATCTTTCAGAAACTTTCATAGTTTGTTCAGTAGGGTCGTTCGAGCCGTGATGTACAGAACGCGCGGATGGATTAGGTTTTGGATGGGGTAGTTCCGAGATGAGGAGTTCTCTGGAATGTTCTTGGTGCAGAGCAGTCTGGGGGTACATTGGCATCCGAAGGCTCGCGAGTACCAGGCTTTCCACTGTTCCGTTAAGAGGTAACTTTTGAAGGCGAATCTAAGATTTTCGATTGTTGACCAACTTGTGTTATTTTGACTCAGTCTGGTGTCGATCGTTGAGAGGAAAGTGCAAATATTTGATCGATCCACAACTCACTGTACGTTTGGTTTTTCGAATTTGCTTACGTCGCTTCGAGCTGTTGGGTGTCATTTTATTAGGGTATGTGGACGTGTAACCGCGTGGTGGACATGATATATAGGACTTACAAGTATTAACTGCTAAAGGAAGTATTGGGTCTATTGGCGTCCAGATTACTCGGAGTTCACCCTTAACGGATAACTCAGGTCAAGCATGACATGCTAGCAATGACTGAGATATATTGCATTAACCACCTGGGTCCTGTAGACAGATAACTAGTGACACGTAGGTACATGGGGAATAGGTAAGTAAAAAAAAACGAACGGAATAGCCCATAACGGGCTGGTATACTAATAATGAACGTATGGAGGTACCTTGTCGCAATCAGAAGATGACAGTCTATTACAACAGGTATTCATGCTCTGCCTTAAAATCCCTCAACGCCGTTCCAGAACCATTATCACTGCCCAACACTAAATTGCCTCTCGACACAACCTGTAAATGGAGGAGCTCTGGCCCTTTCTCCCATACAAGTAGTGTGTCGTCGATGGGAGCTCCGGGGCACATCACATCCGCATAAGGCCGTAAACCTCCATACGCACGGCCTAACGCTTTCGCGCCAGATAGTGATTTCCTCACAAACATCACGAGTGCCCAGATTATGACTGCCGTCGCCGAGATGAGTAGCGGGACGAATCCAAGCCCATATTGCGGCGAGTAGCACGACCCCGTTTTGCCGCCCGTACTCAGTACCGATACTCGAGAACTCGCTCGCGCTGCCCAACCATTGTATCCAACACTCCCGAGGATAAACGACGCGCCAAGCTGTCCAGACCATTGGGCTGTCCTCACTGTGCTCGTATTTGCGAGGTTCACTTCGTCGAATCCCTCATCGAGCAAAGCGAGCCCAGCATACTCAGCATTGCCCAACGAACTATCCGACGCTAACATTATGTCTCCTATCTGGTTCAACGCGTTGCCGCCAGCTCCCGGTCCGAGTGTATTATCCGCCAGGATTAATTCATACTGCGTGATGAAGTGAGTCGTTGGTGAGGCGCGATTTTCGGCAAGGGTGAATCGATCGTAGGGGTCGAATGTCACAAAACGAGTGTCGTTGCCATCCTTTCTTTCGTCCCAGTAATCAGCACGAAGGTGGTTGAGGTCGCTGGGAAGGCGGGTCAGGTTGAAGGACATTCTATTCTCGGCGTCTACGGCGATAATGGCATCAACCATATTGAGTTGTGTCGCTGTCGCGCAGACCATTCTCGACAATCCCTGGTAACGTTGGCCCTCCGACGAAAATGATCCGCCCATCGCAAGGAAGTTGCACATCCTGCTCCGTCCAGTCTTCGGGGCAGGGATACCCAGTTGCGACTGCAAATTCTGGGTGCAGTTTCCTATAATATAATTCGCGGTGTCGAAATCCGAGCCGGGTAGAGTAAACCGAGCGATATTTGCTGCACCAGATAGTAGGGAAGATGTCTGATTGATCCCGTATATAAAACCGCCGGAATCTAACGACGATTCATTGAAAAGAGGTCGGTAAAACTGGCGGATCGTATCGGTGGTGTTTGCCAAGACATCTCGTAGATAATCTGGTCCGGTATACTTCCGCCAATTCGTAGTGGTGGCAAAGAAATCGATTCCGCTTCCCAAAGTGTCGATATTATGTTGGCTGTATATCCCCAAATCCATGCATCCAACGTCAACCTCCAAGGCCATGGCTTTCGACAGCTCCACTTTTCGCTGTTGACCCAACTGCGGCACACCGACCACAACTCGAAGCCCAGTCTCATGGGGTTCGATGGCTAGTCCCCTGACGATGGTAGGATTGATGAGCCGCTGGGTAGTAGGACCAAAATGGTATGAGTTGAGCGGAGGTGCATCGGATCTTGGGTTTGTGTGCTGGGAAAATTGACGGGGCATGAGGATCTCAGTGTCGGTTGAGTTGATGCCGTCGAACCATGTCGTATCAGCGTATGTCGAATTACGCCAGGCGGTGCATGCGTTTAATGTGAAATTCCCGTAATCAATGGGTTGGGCAGTGTTACATCGGTAGGCTTTGATTGTGCTGGGGTCGGTGCCGTTGACCATATTTGCAGCGACGAGGGCCCGAGCCGCATCGTCAGACGATACTGAAGCGGGGGAGTCCAGAAGTGTTGGCTCTGGAACCGAGCATGCGTAGAATCCCAAATAACCAATGTCACTAAGAGAAACAAAGGCGGCGTAGGATAAGGAAAGGAAGAGAGCGATGAGAAGGTTGGTGGACGAGATTGGATCCTTGCGGCGGTTTCTCAATCGATTAAGGATCCATTTGACTGACGACGAATTAGCCGTCGATGCACCAACCACACGATTGACTACGTCGTGCGTCTCGATTAATGCAACGCGGGGGGCATTTCCGAGAATGAGGAGATTAATGACAGCAAGGCCACCGTAGGAAAGAATTTGGACGGCAACACGAAGAACGAAGGTGATTTGACCAATGGTCAATGATTCAGAAAGGATCATAGCAGAAAGGACCGTGGTGAAGTGGGGTTGAAGGGTAGGTCCAGAAAATAGGCTATTAAATAAGGCGTTGCTAGTTCATGCAACGTTCATGGGTTGAACCGAATAGAACAAAAACCGCTCTCTGGGCGCGCTAAGGGGTTCCTGCTCCACCCCAGATAATTATCAGTGCAGGGCAGATTACCAGTTTGCATCTGAGCGACAAAAATAGCTTGGTCAAGATTCAGAAATTTTATATGCGGAAATGGTGGTGAACAAGATGGGTATCAACAGAATTCAAAGGCATCACCAAAAATGGTGCACAGAGCGAGGTGCGGGTGGGAAGTTTTCACTTTGCATTTAGTGTTTTGCAGCGCGAAATTTCGAGCTGATGGTGCCTTAATCGGCCGCTCCGGCAGCGCTCGTCAGTGAGATCCGCTGGTGCCTGCACCCTCCCTTTCGCTGCCTAAAATTATCTATGGAACTCTTGCGCTGTCCCTTTCAAAGTCAGCTCAATTTTTTCCGTCGCTGGGGACAGGAATCCGACGGGGAAGTGCACGAGAGGGAACGGCAGTGGAGCCGACATCAAGCGCCACGTCCCACGCAAGCAGGACCAAACAGCGGTAGGCAATGTACGTGTCCAACCTCATGACTCCCATCAATCCCGACCTTCGCAGTTTTACCTCACGTATATCTTGCGCCAACATACAAGCCAATTTCAGTGTTGTGCGGACCCCGAACGACCAGTCATCAAAGCCATCACTTTCGGTCCATGATCTGGCCATGACCACCCGCACCCACTCCCAACTCGTGGATGACGTGGAGGCATCACAGGGCACCGCCACTGATAATCAAATCATCTAAACCTCGCCATCAGAGTCATGTACATATTTAGGATGGTGGTGCAACATCAAAAGGTCATGACCGCACAACGCTGCAAGCCAAATACAAGCAGCTTCTCATCCTTGCCATCCTTGCAGTTATACCACCTTCAAGGTCCTGTTGCAGAAATTTTTCTGCTCGCATTCCCACAGGGTGATTAACCTATATGATGATAGAAATGTAATTCCCTGTATCTAGAAGCGAAATCGGGTCACGGTGAATTATTCTCTGGAAAGGAGACGGGAAGGTGGGCTTGACCTGTGCAAATGTTGTGGGGTCCTGATGCCATCAAATCCGCTGACTCTCGCGCTGACTCGCCACTGGCAATCGGCGAGTGGCGAAACGTTTTGGAAGTTCGGCCATCTCCACTGCAGTCTGCAGGTCTTGCTGTTCTTAGACACCCTAAACGTCCCCTCAAGCGCCGAAGGTCCCAGTAACTGAGCGCGCTTCTCTGTAGCCTATGGTGCCTCTTCCCGCCCCACCATTTTATCCAAGTTGACATCGAACATGCTAGAAATTATAAGACGAACCAGCGAGCTAGGGTTGTGCATCCTTCACCTTCACCCCTCACACTGGAGGCAGAGCCACGGCACCGCTCCGCATTGCCCAGTTATAGTGAGGGTACTTCTGATGCTGGGGATATGTCCGGGGTGCCGGGTATGTCGATGATCATGTGCGCTGGTGGATTAAGCTAGAGCGAGTCGGTTGCGCCTTCCCTGCTGACGATCAACCACAGGTTTTCAGGCAGACGGTGAGGAGAAGGGAAAGGGGGCCAAATATGACTGGAACAAAACCAACATAAATACATTGTTTATTACAGTCAAGTAGGCGCCATATATCTAAGTCGTAGAGGGATACTAGTCACAAATTTAAGGAGATCAGAAACAATTACTCCGCCTTCAAAAACCCCAATGCCGTTTCAGAACCATTACCACTGTCCAACACTACATCACCTTTCGACACAACCTGTAACTTGGGTTCAGGCGCTTTCTCCCATATAAGCGATGTATCCTCCACAGAAGCCCCAGGGCACATCGCATCCACATAAGGTTGTAAACCTCCATATGCACGGCGTAGCGGTTTTGTGCCGAATAGTGATGTCTTCACGAACATTATAAGTGCCCAGATTATCATTATCGTCGCTGAGAATACGAGTGGGGCGAATCCGAACGCATAGTACGGCTTATAGCACGACCCAGTTTTGCCGCCGGTACTCAGCACCCGTTCGTGCTGCCCAGCCATTGTATCCAACACTCCCGAAGATGAACGACGCACCGACTTGCCCCGACCACTGCGTTACCCGCACTGTACTCGTATTTCCAATGTCCACGTCATCAAATCCCTCATCAAGCAAAGGAAGCGCGGCGTAATTAACATTGGCGCCCAACGCGATCGAAGGTGCTAACATCATATCTCCTATCATTCTGAACGCATTGCCACCACTCCCTGGTCCAAGTGAACTGTCTAGGACTACTTCATCCTGGGTAATGAAGTGAGTCGTCGGTGAACTGGGATTGTCGGCAAGTGTGAATCGGGTGTAGGGATCATGGAGGAGAAAAGCAATATCATTCCCGTCTGCTGCTACACCCCAGTAATCAGCATACAGGTAATTGAGGTCGCTAGGAAGACGGGTCAGGTTGAGTGACATGTTATTCTCGGTGTCCACGACGATGGTGGCATCGACCATGTTGACCTGTGTCGCTGTCGCACAGATCATTCTCGACAGTCCCTGGTAACTTTGGCCCGCCTCTGAAAATGATCCGCTCATCCCGAGCAAGCCACACATGTTGCCCCGTCCACTCTTCGGGGGAGAAAGACCCAGTTGCGACCGCAAATCATGGGTACAGTTTCCGGTAATATATGTCGCGTTGTCGTCAAAAATCCGGCCGGGTAGACGAAAAGGAGCAATGTTTGCTGCCCCAGATAATACAGAAACTGTGTCATTTATCCCATATATAAAACCGCCAGAATCTAATGTCGATTCATTGAAAAACGGTCGATAAAACTGGCGGGTTATATCGGTTGTGTTTGCCAAGACATCTCGAAGATAGTCTGGACCAGTATACTTCTGCCAATTCCCAGTAGTGGAAAAGAAATCGATTCCGCCACCCGGATCGTCAACGCCCTGTCGGCTGTTTATCCCCAAGGTCATGCATCCAACGTCAACTTCCAAGGCCATGACTTTCGACAGCTCCACCTTTCTCTGTCGACTAAGCTGTGGCACACCGATCACAACTCGAAGCCCAGTCTCATGGGGGTCGATGGCTAGTCCGCTGACGATGGTAGGATTGGTGACTCGCTGCGGGGTAGGACCATAACGGTATGAATTGAGCGGGGGTGCATTGGAATTTGGGTTTCTGAAAAGGGCCAATTGACGTGGCATAAGGACGTCAGTATCTGTTGAGTTGACGCCATCGAACCACGCCGCGTCAGCATATGTGGAATTATGCCAGGCGGTGCATCCGTTCAATGTGACATTGGGCCCGTAATGAAGGAGTTCGACAGCGCTACATCGGTAGGCTTTGGCTATGCTGGGGTCGGTGCCATTGACCATGTTTGCCGCGACGAGGGCTCGAGCCGCATCATCCGATGTTACAGATGCGGGGGAGTCAAGAATAGTTGGCCCTGGAACTGAGCATGCATAGAACCCCAAATAACCAATGTCACTGAGAGCAACGAAGGCGGAGTAGGATAGGTAAAGGAGTAGAGCGATAAGAAGGTTGGTAGAAGACATGGGATCCTTGCGGCTGCTTCTCAGTCGGTTGAGGATCCATTTGGAAGACGATGTATGAATCGTGGATGCTCCAGTAATACGATTGATCAGGTCGTGGGTATCGATTAATCCAACGCGGGGGGCATTGCCGAGAATGAGGACACCGATGAGGGCAAGACCCCCATAGGCAAGAATTTGGACGGCGATGCGAAGAATAAAGGTGATCTGGCCGATGGTCAATGAGTTTGAAATAATCATAGAGGTCAAGGACTGCAGTGAAGTGGGTGGAAAGTTGAGTTCAGAAAGCTGGCTGCGACTACATTCAAATGTACCGTAGATCTTGATCATGTTATTATTCCCTGGAAGGACGTCTTCTCAGCAAAGGGTAAGCGCCAAACCAAAGGAGGCCTTGCAAGGATATCTTGCCATGTGCCGCAATCCCTCCTACCTGAAATGGCCATATCAACCTTCCAGCTACTCCACCCCCATATGCACGCTATATATTACAAGTCTGGGAATTACCCATTCTTGGCACAAGGGCCACGCCACCGACTCCTGCAAACTAGGGAAACGGCAAGGCTATGACATCTCTACCGCTTTAACACCTCTCTCTGACTGCTGATACCGTGCGCCTGGGCGTTCGCTTCTCCCAACACCGAGACTATATCACCTTCAACCCCCACACTTCGACGATGCAGGGGTCGCCGCTCCGCGTTGTCTAATCATAGTGAGGGTATTGTTGACGCTTCGGCGCTGCTTCAAGTTCAGTTGCCGCGTATCTCGATGATGAAGCGTACTCATGGATTGAGTTAGAATAACATCAAGGAAAGACCTTCCCTGCCCACGATGAACTACCAGTTTTCGGGGGAGACGACGACTCTTCTCCAACGCGTTTCACAAGCTGGAAAGCATCGAACTTTGGCTAGTGTTGTGCTGGCAAAGAGCATAAGGTCAGAACGCCGGTGACCTAAAATGCATCCCGAAAACGAGGAGTAGGGTGCCGATACCATCGAGAACCCCAACGATATGACGAGTTATCAGCACATAAGTATTTCGGCTCTCACCCAGAATATTTGCGAGGAAGAGAAGCTGCCGCGCCGGGAATCCAGAGAAAGATGTCGAGGAGAGCGAGAGTACGAAAGAGGCTTGCTTGAAACATGGTTTGATTCGTAAAACGAATTTCGTAGCGTCCTGAAGGGGAATTTACGTGGTCGTTGACAGCAACTGACATGGGTTCCTGTGCATGGGTGATGGCTTATCCACATACCCAGCGCCCATTCGGTCCTCCGTGCGATATTTCGGGAGGTCTCCTGGTATGTTCAATAGGATCGGCGGAGGGACATTGTGAAGAATGCGTGGGTGGGTTGGGCGCGGGGTCGGGTTGCTTCGCATATACGACAGAGGATTCCGTGGATCGACTTTGGTCCGGGAAATACACCGGCACCAGAAGGCCTACGAATATGTGCGAGGCTGGTACAGGACAAGTGGAAGGTTCGACAGCGACATGCTGCGAAGGTATCCTCGTTCTTGCGCTCTGGAACGGAAGAGTGGCCGACAGTGTAATTTCCCCAAGCCTGCGTTATTCCGACTGACGTAGATCATTGAGAGAAAGGTGATGTTTGAACAGGGACCATCCTGAATCTCACTTGGCCCTGTTAAAAAAGGGGACCAAAGGGCTCTAATCTGGGGGTTTGATAGATTGGGTTGTGAAGCCCCGGATCCAAGTATTCCCTTTTTTGGTCGAGGTCGAAGACTTTGAGGGGACTGACAGGACGAAGGGGTTAACAGGATGGGACAATACTTTATACGGTGGCTATCATTCTCTTCCGACGGGTAGTGGAGATTTGAATTCGAAACGCGAAGTGCAGAGGTATGAGGCTGTGAAAAATAATAAGTTGGGACTTAACTCAGCTAGGCACCTGGATATAGAGGGCGCTCCAAAACTCGGGTATAGAAAACGTAATACTCGTCCATCTGTCCTCGTCTGCAGAACGAATCCGCTCCAATGTTCTCCGAAAAGAGCTTTCGAATAAGGTTGGCAGTGCATTGTACGTTTAGGAGTGAGCAGAACACGAGGTGTTGGCGGAGGTGTTTCAAAGGGGTCCTCCGAGTCGTCGGCAAGGAATTTCTCCAATTTCAATATTTCTGGAATGCGCTGTGGGGAGTTTTGCAGCCAACTCCGGTTATATCTTGCATTTTGGGTGATGGATGTAGTGGTTCATTCGGTGGGATAGGTTTACTCTTGTGTCTATTGAATAATGTAAGCAAGTAGAAAGGGATGTCATAACAAACGTTAAACAAACGTACAGGTCGTGCTCATCCTCTTATTCTACGTAGGACCCGGATTATCCTTGGGGAGCCCCAGTCTCCTTTTGGTTGTCAACCACCGCTACCCCTCCGGCTGTTGAGAGGCTATGTCCTCCTTCAGCGCGTCGTGCGCAGGCTGACGATAAAGAGGGTTTTCTGGCAATACTTCGATCTTCTGGTAAAAGTGCCCGTAGCGTATTGCCTTCTAGTCTTTGATGGAGCTTGTTTCGCTGAGTCCTGTCCTCTGAATCAAACGAATTTCAGATGTTTGGCCTGGAGAATAAAAGGTTATATGGAAGATATAAGAGTTGGTCGACTGGTCACTTACGCTCCCATGATTCCAAAATCCACACACAAGGGAAAGGTCATAATCAAGTCAACAGTCCGGTTGGTCACTGATTGCACGTGATGAGTGACGCTAACTCGGAAGCTTTTTTACACGTCCATTGTACTTACAGACCCCCCTCGATTCTCGAAAGTACATCGGGGAAATGTACACGAATCACCTTCGAGCTATTATAAGTATTTATCATGGATTTTCACTCAAGGCTGCTTCCCAAATATCTCCTTTACTGCCAACCCTCAATCAGGCCCCATCCATCTCAATTTCCCACCATCGTCCTGCTTTCACCACTCCCAGGCTTGTCTCGCGTTATCTGGGCTTGAGTGCCTTGATTCAATATTCTTCTCTCATGCTCTTTCGATCCATGTCACCGGTGGTTTTCCCAATTCTCTTATCTCTGGCGGCCTTTCCCGCACAACCCTCCAACACCCCCAAATAAGCTCTCAGGCCTGAAGTGCAATGAACGCGTCGGTGGATGTGCAGAATAGTCATAACAATCTCGGAAAAGATGGACCAGGGTAGCAAAGCTCCATAAAAGTGTACACCTTTCAAGCAAACTTTATACACTTTCATGTCAACAGCATTCAAGGTCACGTACTTCTGCTGCGCAATCGGTTGCCAATCGGGGAGTTTCCTTCACGAAGTTCAAGAATAGGTCATCGACTCGGATTCCATATAATACCAGAGACAACCTCATTTGGATGGAGTCATATTCCCCTTCCCGCTTGGAATTCTTGCTTTTCGCCTGCCGCCATTCTCGACAGATCTTCGTTGGAAGTCGCCTTGATAATACTATCATGGATACCAAGATGGAAAAGGACAAACATCCTGATGCGGGCTCTGTTCTGAGCGCAGTTCAGCTAGCCGTTGGTGGAATGACCTGTGTCGCATGCGTACGGACTATCACCGACGCAGTGTTGGAGCTAGAAGGCGTCTCAGAAATTTCAGTCAATCAACTCGGAAAGTCGGCTTCGGCGGTCGTCGCTAGAACTGCCCTCGTGGACTCGATGGTGGCGCTCATCGAGGACATTGGGTATGAATGCCAGGTTATTTCTGTCACGCCAATCAATTCGGCAGACCGCTCCGGACTGGTAGGCAAGACTCGAACGGTCACTCTGGAAATCAAAGGAATGCAGTCTGTGTAAGTCTTCTATTTATATTGAGGTTGAAGGGGATGTTTATCTCGGGCCCGCAGCCCAAAGGATATTACAGCAGTCCTCGAGCAGTTTGGATCACGTCTGATGGTATTGGATCCTCATATGAACGACCCTAGCAATGTCCTTCGCCTCAATTACTCACCCTCGGCTCCTGAATTTACTATCCGAACGATATTGTCTGCGATTTCCACGTCAGCAACTCCTTCAGTTTCTGTCGCCGTCTTTCGTTCTCCATCGTCAGATGACCTTGCTCGCAGGATGTACCGGAAGGAACAGATGAAATTGCTCCTACGTCTTACAGCAGCAGTCGTAATCTCTATTCCTATCTTCATAATAGGAATCGTGTATATGTCTCTCGTGAAGGAAGACAACCCGGGTCGACA
>Ga0307517_10008676_pt1 | contig 14550 bp, 4 predicted proteins | sample 23_EM_MG_FD_194515 | JGI IMG/M metagenome (GOLD analysis project Ga0307517, IMG submission 194515) | Populus trichocarpa ectomycorrhiza microbial communities from riparian zone in the Pacific Northwest, United States - 23_EM | ecosystem: Host-associated > Plants > Roots > Unclassified | place... | reverse complement strand
GTGGAGGGCATGGCCATGTTAAAAACAGGCACTGGCACTGTTTACCTTTTGAGTTCTTCGACGGCTTCTCAAAAAAGCAAGACGCGGCCATTTGCTAGTAGTATAATAAAATATGGAAGATAACACGTACCAATACATAACCCACTCATTTATTGCCACGTCAATGATAATTTGTTGAAATGACGAGGAATGATTTTATTAATTAAGGCTGCGTTTGATTAACAAAAAGTAGTATTTGAAAAACAAAATTTAATTTTTATTTGTTATTAAAAAAAGTTGGTTAATGAAAAATAATTTTTGATTAATGAAAAATATTTTTTTATTAAAAAAATTTAGCTTGATTTTTAGAAAAGTATTTTGCTTTTATTTTAGACAGAAAATATTTTCTAAAAGTTATGAAAAATTTAAAAATATCATATTATTTGATGATTATGTCAAATTTAATCCTCAAACTTTTGATTGCTATATATTATGTTTGAATCTTTTTTTTTCAAATTCATCCTTTAAAATTTAATTTAATATAATTTGATTTTTATATTAATTTTGGTTTTTATTTTTATGATTGTTATTTACTTTTCTCTTATCATTTTTTAAATTAAAATTTTTTATTTATCAAATTTGATCCTTATTATTTTAATTGTTACTTATTTTATTTAAAATAATTTATAAAATTATTATTATTATTATTATTTTAATTTCATCATCTTTTAATTTTTTTATCTATTAGATTTAATCTCTATTATTTTAATTAGTATTTATTTTATTTGAAATAATTTATCAAATTAGATATTCTCATTCAACTTTTTAATTTCTAAGATTTGTTCCTTATTATTTTAATAAATTTTAAAAAAATATTAATAAACTATTTTCCATAATATAACCAAATACTGGAAAGTATTTTCTAACTTATTTTTCATAATACTACCAAACATTAAAAAATAATTTATTTTCTTAAAATTTACTTTTTAAAAAACTAATTTTCAAAAAAAAAACTAAGGCCTAGTACAGTGATCTCTCTTGTCCTGAAGAGTTTCGCGCAAGATTTAAATGCAGGTCGCCTAACATGACTGTCGCTTGAACGAGTTCTTTTTTCCTCGAAAAGACACCGTTTGGTATCATGTTTGAAATTGTTTTTCTTTGATTTTTTTTATTTTTTAATATATTAATATTAAAAATAATTTTTTAAAAAATAAAAAAATATATTATTTAAAATCACCTAATCACTTCTTTTTTTTCGTTTGAACAAGTCACAGCATCTCTTGGTTTTGCACATCTATAGTGACCCCGTATTGCTTTTCCTTAGGTATTTTTCAAGTAATTTATATATTAATTGAGTTTTTTTTCAAGTAATTTAAAAAAAAGCATGTCTTTGGTGCATTTAAAAATAATAAGTTTTTTTACATATTAGTCTTAAAATTTAAACTTAAGAAATTAAGCAAAATTCCTTAACAATCATACTACTCCTTTACCATCAATTCCCTGTACTGTACTGAATGTGTGTTTCTTTGGTCCAAAAAGAAATGATATCCTTTGATTGTTTGTTAAAGTTTTTTTATGAAAAATATAGTAAAATAATATTTTTTATTTTTTAAAATTAATGTTTTTAATGTTAGTATATTAAAATATATAAAAAAAATATTTTTTTTTATAAAATATGATTTGAAACACAATCCTAACAGGCTAACAGCGCATTATGGCATGTGCATTTTTCTAGTTGATAATTACCTATAAATTGGTACAGCTACACATTAAAGTGCATTTCATCCATTCCAATTGCATGTATGTCAGTATGTGTGTGTTTTCTTTTAAAAATAAAATAAAAATAGTGATTATTTTTATTTTATTTTTGATTAATGTGGGTATTCGGGTTAGCTTGTGCGTACCTCGACTAATCCCACGGGCCCTGAAGTTAATGACCATGTAAGTCTCCAGTGGTCATTATATTAGCAACCACAGGGCTTGAACTTGAGACCACGGAGGTAGCAAACCATTTAATCTCAATTTTTTATTACTAAAACACCTACTAGATGATTGATTATTTTTTTTTTTTTTTACATTTACATTTACATGTAGTGATTATTTATATATTCGAGAACTAGTTTTTTTCCAGTGTGACGTTGTAAGACCGTGATGGAAACTTAATTTTATTGAAATTCGTAATAATTGAAACAAATATTTATATTCTAGTCAAAAATTATTTTTTTCTATTTATGTATTGTTTTTTAACTGAATATGTCTTTTTTTTTTAGTAGCAAGGTTTTTTAAATAAAAAATTATCCTACTTTAAAAAAAAAGAAAAGAAATCACGCCTTGGTATTTTTCCATGGGTGTATGGAAAAATAAAAGAACAGTTGACTTAAAAATTATATAAGAAATTAATAATAAAAAATACAAAATAAATATTTTATTTTCACTGAACATTTTTTTCTAAAACATTATGCATGGTAGATTTATATGTATATATTTATTCATAAAACAATTGCTACAGTTACCATAAAAAACCATATTTTTATTGGAAAGTTTTGGTATACCTAGATAATTTTGTAATTATCGTCTTAATAATTTTGTTTGGATAAATAAAAAAATTAATTAAAAAAAAGAAAATAAAAGTGTTTTTTTAAAAATTAATTATGATTATTTTTTTTTATTTTTTTAACTATAACCTAAAAATTATTTTTATAATATTAATCTGAATATTTCCAGACATTTCACATACTTGAGAGCAAGAAAAGAAAAATAAACATCAGCATGTAAAAAATATCAACATAACTTGAGATGATGCAGTAGGAAAAAAAAGAAAAGAAGACTGCAGTACTCCTCAAACAGTGTCGTCGCCATTAGTTTGTGTCTTTGTGTTACCGTGTCCAAAAGTAAAACAACAATAAGCAACAGCATGCAAAGAAAGGCAAATCATAACATATAAAATATTGTCCGCATAAGTTATGAAATAACAAAAACAAAGTCAATGACTGCAATTAAAAAAAAAAAACTGCGCTGTTATATTTTTTGAAATATTTTTTTATTAAAAAATATATTAAAATAATATTTTTTATTTTAATTTTTAATATTAGATTGTTTGAGAATTGATTTTTATGATTTTTTAAATTTATTTTATATAAGTTTATCTTGGTATGAAGATCTGGTTTGTGAGTTTGGCAGGTTAACTCAATTTATCTGTTTTGATTTTTTTTTAATTTCACTCTTCAATAAATTAATTTTTTAATATTTTTTTTCAAATTCATTTTCAATATTAGATTTTTAAAAATTAAATTTCATAACTTTTTTCAGTTTGCCTTTTATGGATTTGGCCTGATTTCATGGATTTGTTTTCCTAACATTAAACATTGAATATGTTAGAAATGGATTTTCATCATTTCATCATTTATTTTTTATTAGGTTACTTTGATCTTTTAACTTAAATTACAAATTTGACAAATTAACTTTAATTATCATGGATAGTTGTTTTGTTTTTTTTATTAATTTAATATGTATTCAAGTCTATTAAATAATATATTTATTTTATTTTATTTATTAAGGGTAGAATAATATTTTTAATTTAACCTATATATAAGCTTTTTTATTTAAATTAAAGTAAGAATTTTAATACAAATCAATTCAGGAGAATTCTAGCCTCCTTCTCTTTCATGTTCGTATTTATTTTTTTGTTAATTGAATTATTTTAACAGAATCGATTACGAATCGATATTTATAATTTATTTTGATTTATTTTTTATATGATTAATACAGTCTTATTATCCGAATTATAAATTTAATAAATTAATTCAAGTTGATTTAATATCTTTTAAAAAAATATCAGTCAATATTTTACAGTGTTAATATTTTAAAAATATATGATGAAATATTCATCGTATCTGATTCGTGCTTATAAATTTTTTACTATAAAATATGCTAGCAACATTTAATTTATTTATTTTTACATTAAAAAAAATTGATCCTATTGGCAGCATAATACGGGTGAATGATATAATTTATCTTTCTGAATTCGTAGCCTGGTCTAGTGAGTCAGACTGTCAGAGGACCTTCCTGGTGCTCTACATTTAAATTCCCCCGTTCGTATTGGCGTGCTCGAAAAGCTTGGCGGAAAGCAATGGAACTTCACGGGATGAGTGTTTTTTAATCGAAAGGTGCTGTTTTTTAATCGTTGCAGATTAAAATATTTTTTATTTTAAATAAATTAAAATAGTTTTTATTATTATTTTTTTAAAATATATTTTTAACATTAACGTATCAAAATAAAAGTCTTTTATTTTTATATTTTAATATATTTTCTAACAAAATAATTCTCTTGAAAAAATTACTACCGCCCTCTCAATCTTTCATCAGTTGGAAACAGATAATTTGTAAAGCCAATATCGTGCCCGAAAAGCTTCTTAAATAAATCAATAAGAAAAAAAAAAACCTCTTTAAAACCCCACTCTTTCGAAAACGACGACGTCATTTGGTCACCTAATGCTCTCCACGTCTCGATTTAAATTCACCTTTTGTTCTAAAGTTCAAAAGACACGAAATTCCTCCCCCCTCTTGAAATGGCAAATAAGCTCAAAGTAGACGAGCTTCGAGCCGAACTCGCTAAACGTGGACTCGATACCACCGGAACCAAGCCTTCCCTGGTTTTACCCCGTTCCCCTTCTCCTCAAGTTCATACATTTTGTCAAACACAAAGAAATAGTAGACTTGATTTATTTTTTGCAGGTGCGGAGACTGGAATCGGCACTCGAGCAAGAAAACAAGCAGTCAGAAGTGGACTCGGTCGATGGTGGAGGTAGTAGTAACAACAAAAGAGAAAGGGAGTCTGAAGATGGAGGAGGAGATTCTAATAACGGGACAGAGAAAATAAAGGCTATTGAAAAGTTTCGGGACATGAATGTTAAGCAATTACGCGAACAGGCCAGTCTCCTTGGAGTTTCCACTGCCGGAACCAAGAGACAATTAATTGACAGGCTCTGCAACGCTGAACCAGACAATCACCATTCACTTCAACGTTCTATTCGAAACTTCACTTTTATTTATTTATTTTGTACTCGGTTTTATTAGGAGTTATTAGACATTGTTTATGTTTGTGGGTTTAAATTTCTTATCAATTTCTGTTTCTGAAATTGGGAATTTGTTTTTTTTTAAAAATGATTGTGGTGCCAGCAAAAGAAGAAGAGCAGGAACAGGGTGAAAAGGAAAAGGATAAAATTGTAACTGCTACGAAAAAGGGCGCGGCGGTGCTAGATCAGTTTCTTTCTGATCAGATAAAGTCAGAGTATCATGTTTTGCAAATAGTGAGTCTTGTAGCAGTTTTTATTAGGATCACTTAATAGCAATTGTGAGGATTAGTATCATCGGTTGAAATGGTTTTCTTAGTGTCTTGCTGGCAACGAATTGAGCTTCTCTCTCTGTTTTTTTTTTCTCCCATCTTTTTGGGCGATGATGCAGGGCGATGATGTCTATGATGCCATGCTGAATCAGACAAATGTTGGGGACAACAATAACAAGTTCTATGTGATTCAACTTCTTGGCAAGCTTTCACTTCCGCCCATGTGGTTATTTAAATTGCCATACCTTCGTTTTCGAGGAACTTTATATTTGCTATAGCTGAAAATTCCCTCAAATTAGCTCTCGTGTTCAGCTTAAGTGAATTAACTCCGAAGGATCTCCTTTTTCGCTGTTTTTTTTTTTTTGGCATATGTGATGGAAAATAGCAGTGGAAAATTCTTGTTTAAATCTTAAGTTGCATGGCTTTAGTGCTCCACTAGCAGAAAGTGATACATGACAATAACCATTATTAATTTCAGATGCTTCGCGCTGGTTTTGCTAATATCCTGCTCCTTTTTCCCCTTTTCTTTTAAATGAAAATCTGTTTGCAGAATCTGATGGTGGTGGTAGATATATGGTCTATAACAGATGGGGTAGGGTTGGGGTGAATGGTCAAGTTAAGCTATTTGGTCCCTACACTTCACGAGATCCTGCTATTTCTGAGTTTGAACGGAAGTTCTACGCCAAGACAAAGAACGATTGGTCCAAGCGAAAGGAGTTCATATGTTACCCAAAGTGCTATGCTTTGTTGGAAATGGACTACAGTGAGCAGGAAAAAGAGCCAGTTGTGAGTTGCATCCATACTCTATATCCACCTCTTTTCAGCTAGTGCAAGTGTAATATATTTTGGTGATTACAGCATTGAAACAACCATCTTTCTCTTGAGGAAGAAGGGTGGCAATAGAGAAGAGTAAGAAAATGTGAAACAGGAAAACAAGACAAACCTTGTTAGCGGAAAGGCAATAATTCTGAATCTTGTTTGCTATAGTAACCAATCTTGGTTTCTTGAGTTCTTTGATGGAGAGAGATGTCAAATTTAACGAGGAATTTAAGTGGGTGAGACATGGGTGCTCCAGATTTCACCCTAATAATGAACTTTGCATGCCATGTAGTCCACTGCTCTTGAGATACAATTGTTCTGTTTTCAGGTTAAAGAAAAGCCTGACTCTGCTATAGCAATTCAACCTCGGGAGACACAACTTGAGTCACGTATTGCCAAATTTATCTCTCTTATATGTAATGTTAGTATGATGAAGCAGCAAATGATGGAAATAGGTTGGTTATTCGATCTTTCAATAAAATCCAAAAGTAAAGCAGATGCTCAATTTGTTTCTTTAAATTTTTAGACGTGTTTTGAGATGGAAATGTTTTCAAACATTGGTAGTACTTCATTGGTGGTTCTTTCATTCTGAATTGTTTACTCCAGTTCTATATGCCCTTTTTGTTTTTTTAGTTTATCACAACATCTCCTGAAAGTCACTATCGTATGTTATTTGTCTTATCTTTCAGGATACAATGCAAATAAATTGCCACTTGGTAAATTAAGCAAGTCAACTATATTAAAGGTGAGTGTTCGATCCATGGATGGAAATAATCTTTACTATGTGCTTGATTTCATGACATTTTAACATAATCTGCTAGTTACTTTGTTTGATGAATCAACATAAAATTAATTTCAGACTGTCCTGCTTTAGATGTTAGAGCAGCATGGGATGCAAATTTTTCTTACGACGTTAAGCCTTTTTTCCGCCCTTTTCAGAGCTCTTATTTCTACTAATATGAGCATCGAAGATAATGTAGATGCAGTTTCCAGCAATAACATTTCTTGTTTGGGAGTTCAAGAGTACTAGATAAGATGAATAACTATAACTCATAGTTAGTTGACTTCAATTTGGTTTTTTTTGGGTCCTGCCTAGCTATTGTATATCAGAATCTGTCTGATGAACCAAGGATAGAGTCAATGCAGATACTGGCTACTGTGTTTTTTAGTTTTTCAATTGTATGATGCACAACATGGTATCTTTTCTCTGTTTTGTTTTTTTAAATGTTCCATGGAATATCTAACGAATTAATTTTCTTTGAATTTATTTAGGGTTATGATGTTTTGAAGAGGATTTCTGATGTAATTGGAACAGCAGATATGTTAAAACTTGAACAACTAAGCGGGTAAGTACAAGCACATGGGTTGCATCATTCACTGTGTGTGTGTGTGTGTGTGTATTTATTTATTTATTTTTACGTTAAGATGCCGGACTCTGGCTTGGAAGAAGTTTGGGAAACTTTGATCTTTGATGGACGTAATTTATTGCAGAGAATTTTACACTGTCATTCCTCATGATTTTGGATTTAAAAAAATGCGTGAGTCTCTCTCTTTCCGGAATGTTCATTAAACCATAGACTAATAAGTATTATGGATGTGGTGACTGGTGTTCTTTATCTTCTTTTCTGAAAAGCTCTAAGTAGTACGATATTTTGATTATGGCAGGAGAGTTTGTTATTGATACTCCTCAGAAGTTAAAATGCAAGCTGGAAATGGTAATTCCTTTTTTTCTTTTCTTTTTTTAACTCAAGCATCCGTTGTTGCTTTTAGGTTAGTTAGGTTTGTTAGTATGCCTGCAGTCGGCTGATAAGTCATTATACTTGCTGTCTTCCTTGTTGTTACTCTTAAAGGATTTGTGGTGATATTGATACCATCTATCACGCTAATAGATATATTATCTTGACTAAAGCCTATCGATGAGGTTCTGTATGGAAATTGATTTTATTTCTTTAAATTATAAAACGCACTCCTCAGCTCCCTGTTCATAATTGCAGGTTGAAGCCCTAGGCGAGATTCAAGTTGCAACAAAGTTGTTGGAGGATGAACCTGGAATGCAGGTATCTTTTAGGTCTTCTTCATTAATGCTCTCAGTTCCTGGAAATGCTTTGTGTTTTGCAAAATTTTCTGAATTTCAATTTGAATGTAATAATAATCTTAGTTATATATGAAAATAGAAAGCGATCCAAACTTGTTCCCTTTTTCAGTTTATAATAACAGTCAATAGATGCAGATAGAAAATGATCCCACTTTGTTCTAGCCACTGAGTTACTGTGGTTTATTATGATTCCCAGGATTGATGTGCTGCTGGATTTTGTTCATGTGCCCATGTTTTTTCTGATACTTTTTTTTCAAAAAAAAATCAAAAAACAAATGCTACCTCCATTTATGAATTGCATCAAATCATTTTAATTAGTCATAGTTTTCTTTCTGATGCTGCACGTGGTATATTAATGAGGTGCCCACTTTCTTCTTCTCTCCTCCATTTCATATTCGCTACCATGCTCTCAAGTATTCTTATGCAAAGTTTCTACAATTTTTTGTAGGAAGATCCCCTGTATTCTCATTACAACCGGCTACGTTGTGAATTGACACCAGTTGAAGTTGATTCTGAGGACTTTGCAATGGTATTCTCGTTAGCAGAATTTTAGAATTTAAGCAACTTAAGCTCTTATATTTTTTTTATTTAGCTGTTTCTTCTTTTCTCTCTCTCTCTTTTTTAAAGGAAACTGAGTTTTTATTTTGGGGGAATGGTGGGTGGTGGAGGAGGAGATGAATGAGGTGCAGTGGTGACATTTGGAGTTGTTTTCAACCCCCATTTTGATTACTCTATCTAAAAATTCTGCCCTAAAATTGCAATAGAAGTATTAAATTGTGCCTTCTTTGTTTAATTCCTTAACATTTTGCTTGATAACTGACACTTCCTATCTGTGGCAAGATTGCCATGTATTTGCAGAATACGCATGCAAAAACACATTCACAGTATACTGTTGATATTGCTCAAATATTCAAGGTCTCAAGAGAGGATGAAAATGAAAGCTTCAGAAAGGTAATGATGCATTTTTTATCCAGACAAGTCATTATCATCATCAAATAATCTGGTCTTTTTGGACAAGGAAAAACTACTCGTTACGAAAGTAATGTCTTTGGAGGGAGAATATACAAACATTTCTCTTCAGCAATTTTCTTGAAATAGCTATTTTGAAAAATTGAATTTGTGTTGATGTGGTTGTAAGCTTAAGATTTCATGATCTTTAAAGAGACACAATTGTGCATGAAGTGCAGTCATTCTGGATATCTAACAATTAGAAAATGCTCATAGTTGTGTTACTTTCACTCCTGAAAGCAACTTTTAAGCTGTTGTAAACTAATACCTTTAAACTCTTGTGAGCAGTTCTCTAACACAAAAAATAGAATGCTTTTATGGCATGGCTCGCGCCTCACAAACTGGACTGGCATTCTATCCCAAGGTCATCCTTTCATGCTTTTGTTTTTCTGAATATCTGCATGTATATGCTGTGCAATTGCATCTACTGTAATTGTGTCCATGCGTGGGTGTTTATGAATTTCCTGTCAATAACTGCAAAGTGCAACTTCTGCCATGAAAACCGCCAGGCTTGCGTATTGCTCCCCCTGAAGCACCAGTAACTGGTTACATGTTTGGAAAGGGAGTTTACTTTGCTGACATGTTCTCCAAAAGTGCAAATTATTGCTATGCAAATCATGCTGCTCCAGCTGGTGTGCTGCTTCTGTGTGAGGTATGGTTATTCTAGAAAACCACCTTAGAAAGTATCATATTAAAAAAAAAATGTTGCTAGATCAGATCAGACGTATACAGATGTTGCAAAACAGACTGTTCTTGCTCAACAAGATGTAGACGCTTCCTTAATTGTCGCCTCACCAATTGTTTTCATGGAAAAATTGGTATTGTCTTTCTGGAACCTGAAGACTGGGTTCATTATTCGAAATTATGTTCCACATATTTCCATGACTATTGCGACCAAGTATTTCAACTATGTCAGTGCATAATATGTTTCTGATGGAGAACAAGAAGAGGGAAAGGAAACTGGATAAAAGATAATGAATGTAGGATCCACTAGGCTTCTTGAATCCATATAGGTTGCATATTGAATCCATAAGAAACTAGCATTCATGAAATTAAAAGCATAGAGAAACCTGAAACAACACGGTTTTCATTCATTAAAAAAGCCTCCAGATACATAGAATACGGGTGCTAATATCCACTCATCAGAACCCCCTAAAGTCCTAGAACATTTAAGGAAACATATCCTAAAACTTTCTAGGAAATATAAACTCTACTAGAAATAAACCTCAATTAGTCCATTTCTTAATAATTGTAAACGTGGCACTTGATGAGTTTCTGAATAATATAGTAAGCATGGTCTTAACACCTAAAACAATAGCACAATTGCACGGCTAGTAAAATTTTTAAAGAAAACTTCTATGATCCCTATTCCGACTGCAATTATTTCTTTTGAATAATTGAATGCTCTCATAAAACTGTTGGACCATGTACTTTTAGGTTGCTCTTGGAGACATGGCTGAACTATTATATGCAAACTATGATGCTGATAAGTTGCCATCGGGGAAGCTAAGGTGTGTCTTGTTTTTGTGCTGTATTTGAAAGTTTTCTTCATGCTTATCTGGTTGCGCCATGTATGTATAATTATATTGAAGTGATGAAATGAAATCGCATGATGAATCTGTTGTGACATCTGCATGATCGATGACTCATATATTGACCCTTGCATAGAATCTACATGCCTTAAACATTCAAATTTCTACCAGATACTAGTTCATGCTTTTTACACTTCAAGATGAAATGTTCTGCCAGCATAAATTTGAAGTCGCAGGTTGTATGTGAAGAGACATTGCCATTTATAATCAGTATCATTCTCTTCCTTTTTACAGCAGAGTTCTATCGCAATCTATTAGAACGTGGTTGATAAGGGTTTTTTTTTCTTCCCTAATGCAAAGTAAATGTAGTCTCAATCTAATTATTGCAGCACGAAAGGAGTTGGTAGAACTGCTCCAGATCTTTCAGATGCCAGGGCACTGGAGGATGGTGTTGTTGTTCCCCTTGGGAAGCCCAAAGAGCAGCGAGGCTCAAAGGTAGTACAAACTATGATTGTGTGCATTCAAAGCACTCGCCGACTCAGACATATTAACTCACATGACCGTTAAACATCTATTATTGTAACTCCTGTTTTTTCCCGGCGCAAAATTTTCATAATTTATTGTTGATATGTAATTTGAATACTTTTTGCAGGGTGCTTTGCTGTACAATGAGTACATAGTCTACAACGTGGGTCAGATTAGGATGCGATATGTAGTTCAAGTGAATTTTAATTACAAGCATTAATAGCGTCAGTTTGATCTTGTGTTTTTGTTCTCAGATTGTTCGGCTATGTATCATCCTTTACAGGTCTTCTAGTTGCAAATTGTCTTTAAATAGATGCCCTTAAAGAACTCTCTCTCCCCCCTCCCTCCCTTTAAATTCGAGTCTATGGGCGACTGTGCGAGTGTTAAGAAGCTGGTAGCTGGTCAGTGGGAATGAACAGAATGATAGGGCTCAACAGATGGGTTTAAGGGGAAGGGTTTCAAATTGGATATGAATGTTAGCTGGATTTGGATTGCCCTGTCTTAAAAAGAAAAGAAGGTTAGTGAGAAAAGTTTGTTTTCATTCATCGGGTGTCTTCTCTCTCCATTTCTATTACAACAGAGTATGTTTAGTAGTAATTGTTTTTCAAAATGTTTTTTATTTTAAAATGTATTAAAATAATATTTTTTTTGTTTTTTAAAAATTATTTTTAAGATTAGCCTATCAAAACGATCTAAAATATATAAAAAAAATAAAAAAATTTAAATTTTTAAAAAATATAAATTAACTCGTGTTTCCAAATACTTTTTCAAAGGTTAACTTTAGGAGCTAAAAAAAAACTGAGACAAAACAAGGGGAAAGCTATCTTTTAAGTATTGTTGTTGCCTTAGCCTAATGCATGAGACATTCTAACTAGAACAGCAATTCGTACTTGTACCAATTTTGCAATTGTTATATTTGTTATTTGTAATTTTTATTAAGTTATCCATTTCGGATTGAATATTTCACCACATGTATAAATAATAATAATATTTATATTCTTGTTTTAACCAATTTAGTTTTTTTTTTCTGTTAAACTAGGAATTTAATGTTGTTTTGCTATATTCCGCATGTATTAATAATCATAGCTCTGTATATAAGTTAAGTTATGAAATTATCCGTGTCTTTTTTAGTTATTTTATATTAATAATATATTCAATAATAATTTTACCCAAACTTTTTTTAATTATTTTTTATTTGACAATAATTTTAATAACAATTTTAACTAAATATGTTTTCAATCCAATAAGCAGTAACTAAAAGTGTTTTTTTTAATATATCACAGCCATAAAAGCTATCCCAATTCAATTTTAGAAGAGTTACTGTAACCAAACGGTTGACTTCAAATCAGCTAGAAACAAACGGGGCTTTGCCTATGCTGGAGGCAATTTTGACCATAAATTTCATCTCAGATGGTTTTTTTCCCACGCGTTTTGCATATGCAAAGGTAAGAAAAGGCAGGGCTATAATCGTAGCTTACATTATCATATTTTAGAGGAGAAGTGTGTTCCATTACTTTTTTTTATTATTATTATTAATATAAGTGTCTGGTTCAACTTGTATTCATCTCAACTAATTTTATGGGCCCTGAAATTAATAATTATATATAATTATATAAGTCTTTAATGTTTGTGAAACTAGAACCGGTGATCTTAAAAAAAAAACATATCTAAAATTTAACTAGTTGATATATATGCCTTCAAGTGTTTCATTACTTGCTTTCAAACGCAGTTATGTGTTTGCGCGGTGCAGGAAAAAAAATAATACAGGTCAATGAAAGAGAAGTTGTATGGAGGGTGCTTTTGACACCTAGTCCTGATTTCAGTCAAGTAGCCATGTCTGCTGCCCTGCCAATTATATGTATAAAAGTCTCAGCAAATCTGTATGGCGTGTGAGGAGATACGTTGTTCATTAAATGGTGGGTTTCTTTTTTTTTAGTCACTAGGACTTTTTATGTTTTGTTCCCTTAATATCTTTTTCTTCTTATTTTGTCTTTGATATTGTTTCGATTTGCAATTGTTCTTCGTGATTTATTTTTTTCCATACAAGCAGATGGGGATCTTGAAGTTTGGAGAAAATGTTTCATTACTCAATTTATTCTTATTTTTTCAAAAAAAAAATTAATTTAATTGATTTAAAATAATTAGAGTTTTAGAATTGAATTTAAAGTATAAAGATATATTCAGCCTTTTTTTCAGCCAAAATCAAGGACTGATTTGCATAGTCTGTGGAGAAGTTCAAATCCTTTTTATTATGGTCCCTTGACTTTTTTTTTCTTTCAATTCGATCCCTTTACATTGGTTTTATTTGAGCTTTGACTTTTTATTTTGTTTTGGTTTCCGTGATTCAGATATATTGTAGTATCAAGGAAATTTCTTAGTACTTAGTTGATGGAAAATAAAACTCTAATTTAAACAATTAAGCATTGAGGGACCAAAACTAAAATTGAGACAAGTATGGGGACTGCGGTAAACAGGCATGGAAAATAGGCTAGTGCGTGCAACGTATTTGCTTGCAAGTGAGAGGATTTTGTGGTCTTTAGACGACATATGATGCATCTCATAATGGCTTCTGCGATGGTGTTGGAAGCATCACGCCACACTCTTCTTGGTGGTGCAACACATGTTGGTGGTGGCGCAATGGTTGGGCTCTTGCAAGCTTTTTTTCCTTCTCTTTTGTCTTTTCTCTCTCATCTCACTGGAATCGTGTTGGCAATCTTGTTATTTGATCATTGTATCAAATTTGATCCTCGTTGTATTGATTACTCTTCATTTTGTTTTGAATTTGATTTTTTTTTTAATTTTGTTCCTTAGGATTTAGTTTCATTTGATTTTTATATTAAATTTGGTAATCATTATTTTGATTGCTATTTGTTTTATTTTTTGTTATCCTTTTTCTCAATTGAATTTGTTTCTCAATTTCATTCCTCTGCATTTTGTTTCATTTTATTCTTATATCAAATTTAGTCCTCGTTCTCTTTAATTGATGTTATTTTTCTTTAGATCCTTTTTAATTTTTTTTTTTTATAAATTTCATACTTCAATATTGAATTGGTTAAGAATTTGAATTTGTATCTTTTTTTAGTTTGGTGATCCCGGTCTCATGATCTAAACCACAAGTAGGGAATGTTAACCCTGATTAACATTGTTTTTCTTACACGATTTTCTTTTTTAATTTCATCATTTAATATTGAGTTTGTTGAAGATTGAGCTTCATGATTGTTTTTGCTTTCATTTATATGTTATCATAG
>Ga0307517_10008675_pt1 | contig 14551 bp, 5 predicted proteins | sample 23_EM_MG_FD_194515 | JGI IMG/M metagenome (GOLD analysis project Ga0307517, IMG submission 194515) | Populus trichocarpa ectomycorrhiza microbial communities from riparian zone in the Pacific Northwest, United States - 23_EM | ecosystem: Host-associated > Plants > Roots > Unclassified | place... | reverse complement strand
CCTTATATTTCCTATCGAAGTCTAAGGAAGCCTGGAAATGCAAGCATATGGTGAACAAGAGGGATCATAGTCAACACAAAAAAAAACACTGAAGACAAACTACAAATTACAAAAATACACACATGCATGAGTGGAAATGACACGGTCATCATTTTACTTTCATTCGATTACGCCCTGCAAATCAAATTTGGCAACTTAAAATCAAACCCCATCACAATCACCATTAGCTTGGTCTATTTGGTAACATGACACATTCCTTATCGGTTGATGGAAATACTAGACAAAATGCATTTCAAATTCTTTCAGTTAAGATTAAGGATGGTTTCTGTTACTCAGAGTCACTTGTGTACAACTCGAACCCAGATTTATTAGCTTCAATTCAGATGTGCGCACATTTCATTTCTCCGACAAACTACAACACGTTTTCCCATGTTGATGTAGAGGTACTGCCTCCATTAATCAGGACTTATTCCAATCACCCTACAGCATCTAAATTCACACTGATAACTTCCTGTTGTTAATAGGACCTGTAAATGCTAATTCATATGCTCACAGCAGGTTGCACAAACTCAAGATGTATCAACTCGACAAGGTTCAAACATCAAACCTGCAATGACATCAATGCAAACCCAGTGCTAAACCAAGACAATCTCAAGCAGCATTTACCACTTCCATAGTACACTAGAGATGCAAGCTTCAGTCAAACAAATTGTAACCTTTTGCAACAGGTCAGCAATTTCAGGCAATAGAATGCAATTTCCCATTATGGGAATCCAGATTTCATAATCATAAAATTCACAGAAAAAAAATACAATGAAAAAAGAAAAACTAAAAAAAGGGAAACCGATCGCAGTGGGATTCGAACCCACGACCTTTAGATTCGGAGTCTAACGCGATATCCACTCCGCTATGCGATCAATTGTGATTTCTATTCGTGCTGTTTTATTTATTAATCACCATATCATGAATTATATACCAGACCTACTTTCCTCCTTTCAAAATCATGTGAATACAACTAAACATAAATTAAAAGGATGAAAAATGGAAAAAGAAAAGGCTTCGATGCAATTGTTTGTTTTGATTATATGGATCTACGATCTCTATCACTATTGAAGACTCTGAAACTTGAAAATAAAAGAGAAAATTACAAAACATACCCTTTTTTCCGATCCGAAACGAAAAGGGCAAACTAATGGCTAGATCTCAAACGACGGGAGTAACTGCTCTCTGTCTCTGGGTCTCTTGGACTCTCTCTTTCTCGCGATCTCTCTGCTTTCTAGCAGCAGCAGCTGCTTTCAAATGCAAGTCGATGGGTTTTTTTTGTAATCACGGGCCGTGTGTGTTACATGGGTTTAATGGCCCACGTTATGTTTTTTTTTTAAGAGGCAAAGCCCAAGTGTGGCAATTTTTTGATTGTGGTACTTAAAAACATTTTTTAATGTCCAAATGTGTTTATTTTTAAAGGGTAGAATTTAATCTTAAAAAAGGCAGTTTTAGGTTTTTTTCCAAGGTTAAGTTTTATCTCTCAAAATTTCTCTTTTTTATATATAAATAGAAAAAAATATATGTTATGTGTATCTTGAGACGTGAAGGAGGCTTAAAAATCAATTGAGTATAAAAGACAAGTGCAGATATATGAAATTAAGTAAAAAATTCAGTCTATGTATGAAAGCATAAAAAAAATATTCATGTTTACAACTAAAATTAATTAAGAATATTGGAGAGAGAAAGGTGAAGTAATTTTTTGAGCTGATTAAGAATATTCTTGAGTTATTAACTCTTGGCTGCAAGCTTGGGACTTGCTAGCAAGGGAAGGGAAAATGTTGGCATGGAAGCAGGTGGAAGAAAAGTGATCGAGTATAAGGTCTTATTTGTTAGTTGGAAAATGATTTTTTTTTAAAGTAATTTTTTTAAAAAAATAGATTTTTAGAAAATGAATTATTTTCTGATGTCTAGTAGTGTCATAAAAAATAAGTTGAAAAATATTTTCTAGTGTTTGGTTATGTCATAGAAAATGAGTTGAAAAATAACTTCTTAATATGTTTTTTTCCAAGTTTATTAAAATAACGAAGAACAAGTCTTACAACTTAAAAAGTTGAATAAGAATGAAATTGAAAAAAAAATCTAATTTCATAAATTATCTCACAAAAAATAAATAACAATCAAAATAATAAAAATCAAATCTAACAGATAAAAAAATTGAAAGATAATGAAATTAAAATAATAATAATTACAATTTAATAAATTATTTCAAATAAAACAAATAACAATTAAAGAATATTGAGGACCAAATTTGATAGATAAAAATTTCAATTAAAAAAACAATAAGAGAGAAGCAAATAACAATCATAAAAATGAAAATCAAAGTTAATATAAAAATCAAAATAAATCAAATTCTAAGGAGTGAAATTGAAAAAAAAAATCAAAACAAAATATATAGCAATCAAAAGTTTGAGGACCAAATTTATTATAATCAGCAAATAATATAATATTTCTAAATTTTTCACAACTTCTGGAAAGTCTTTTTCATTAAATATAAAAAGAAAAACATTTTTCTGGAAACCAAGTCAGTTTTTTCTCTGACTGGAAAGTATTTTTTGTTGACTAGTTTTTCTAATGACAAACAAACACATGAAAGCTTAAAAAATGATTTTTTAAAAACAATTTTTTACCAAACAAACGAGACCTAAATTTAAGTTATGAAATATAAGAAACTTTAAATTTAGGATTATCTATTGCTTTTCTAGCATGTAAAAGGGGGAAGTGTCTCGTGACTTTTTTTAACTGAGTAGGAACGAAGAAAAAAGATTGTTTAAACGGGACTAGGTTATTGTATGTGTTACTGTTGTGGCTTGTGAAAAAATAATATTTAATTTGTTATAATTTTTTGTGGTATTATTGTTAAATTTGATAATAATTTAAGTTTAAAAAATTATGACCCAGCTATTTTACAAACCCGGATTTAAAATTAAGTTAATTATATGAGAATTGTGATATTTTTTTTCTTTTATTTCTTCATAAATTATAATGATGAGATGTGAGAGATAAAAAAAAAATAAAAAAAAAGACTCTAGAGATAAATCAAATCTTTAATTATGATACTATTGATATCAATAAAAAAATATTGACGGGACGAATCCAATAATACCAATTAATGTTATTAACAGTGACTTTAATGAGTCATACTTGCCTTCGAGAGTAAGTGAGTCACCATTCATCTTTGAATGACAGATGTGCCACACACGGATAACCATTTATGATATTTTCTTGGTGTCACTAAATTTACCTTGTAAAGATTGTTTTTATGGCACTAGTGATGTTATAATAAAAGTTTAGAAGTGTATCAAGAATCTTTTTATTATTTATTTTTTTATAACAAATGTGTTACACTGAAGTTATTGTTGATGATTTTTTTTTTATTATTGTTTGATTTATTTTATTGAGATATTTTTTATAGTATTTGTGAAGTTGAAATTAAAATTTTAAAGTTACTTTATGGTTTTTATTTATTTATTTTTCCTTCTCCTTTCTCCTTTCTCCTCTCTCCTCTCTCTTAACAGCCACCTCGTATTGTTTGGTGAAATTACAGTGAAATAGCTTTCATTTCCACAACTTTGTAATGGGTGAAGCAACAGTTTTTTTTTTTTTTTGCAAATTATTATCTGATACTTGTGCTTTTTTTAATAATTTTTTAATCTCTTTGATTTAAATTATTCAATATCGTGTTTTATATTTATATCTATAACTTAATTTTTGTATTAAATGTTATTGGTTTTTGTATTAAATGTTGGGCAATATAAGCTGCATGTTGAACTGTTATGGATTAAGTTATTTTTTAAAAGACCTTTTTGACTTATGTATTAGTTGAAATAAACTTATGGATATTCTAATCATATTATAAAAAAATAAAATGACCTTTAAGGAATTGATAATCGTAGATAATTAAGGCACTGAGTTATTATCTCGCAGGAATTGAATTATTACTAGCTCTGTTTTTTTAACTTGTTTTTGCTCAAGTCGCAGACCTTGAAAAATCTTAACGAGAGAAGACCCTGCGAGCTTTGCGTGATCGCAACATAACAAAGCCCCTTCAAGGCTTCAACAACACGATGCGTCACTTTAGCTTTCGGAAACCAGACAGGTAGGATGCTTCCCCTAATCCAAATGGTAAAATACTGGAATACAGTGCATTCCTACACATCAACACCGTTTTTCTTCTTCTCCTTCTTGTATTTTTCTAGTCGCTATCGCCGCCTGTTCTCGGTGGAGATTTTTGCAAGAACAACCAAATAGGTAGGATGCTTCCCCTTCAAAGTGGTGAAATTATGGAATGCAGCGCAATTTTCCTGCATAGAATATATCATAATCCATCTTCTCTCTCTCCCTCTCTCTCTCTCTCTCTTTTCCTTTTTGAATTTGTTATGATCAGCACCTGTCATGGAAGATTACAAGAATATTGAACTTGATACGCCTAACAAATAAGAAGATTTCCCAAAGGACTACAATTAATATATTGCCATTACGTGATGGGCTGTGAGTAGAGATTGGTCGGTAATGGTTTCTTTCTTGGGTGCGGACTGCAGACTGGTAGGTGATATTTTCGGAGTGAAGACGTGTGATGGGTCTGGATCTGACGAGGATGATAATGCTGGCACGTCCAAGGCATTTACTGATAACATTTTTCAAAAAACCGTGCTGTATCTTACGTGGCAGATAATTAACGGAGAGTTCATTTTAATCATTTCTGGATCATTAGCTGTCCGAGTTAAAAATCACATGGTCGCTAGACCACCAGCTACCAGTGGTCTCAGCCAACCAAAACCCAGATTTTTGTTAAATCATTTTTTTCCCATAGAAGAGAGATAATGCAAACAGTTGCAGGAAGCAAAAAGTAAAGCATGAAAAAGAAAAAAAACATTTTTTGTGAGAGATGGAAGGAAATTTTTTGTGGTACATGGGTTAAGATCGAGGGGGGTATTTGAAAGAGAAGGAGGCAAATTGATAACTCTTAATTTAATCTTGTCTCTTCTTTTTATAATCTTCCTCTCGTGTTTTATTGTTTTTAATTTAATTTTGATATAATAATTTCATTCAAGTACAATAATTTACTAAAATAATATTTTTTGTGTGCTATAAATTAAATAATTTGATATTTAATATCTAGATATTAAATTAATTAATCATTTTAGATATTTCAATAAAACCACGATTAATTTTTTTAAATGACAGTTTCAAACTTAAATTCTTACTTAACAATTGGATAGCCCTTAACATGTATCCTGAAGGGAATATACCTTAGATAAGTCCAATCATTAAGAACGTTAAAAAAATTCTCAACAAAAACTCAAAGTCCATAGAGATTAAATGGATTAATTATAGAATTAACAAACTGATGGCTGTTTATATTTACGTTTCAAAAATATTTTTTTTTTAAATAATTTTTTTTTTATTTCAAATTAATTTTTCTTTTACCTTTTCAGATATTTTGATATGCTGATATTAAAAATAATTTTTAAAAAATTAAAAAAAATTATTTTAATATTTTTTTAAATAAAAAATACTTTAAAAAATAATTACAAATCAACATAACACGAAAACATGTACCCATGAACCGATGTTGGAGGATAGGTAACGTGGGAATATCAAAGCTTGCGTGACCACACGGATCTCGTAGACTCGCCCTACCTTAACAAACTCCATGATCCAGGATAATTAACCGGATGACGTAAACAAATGCATGTCTTATGACAAATGTAGTAAAGAGGAAAAAAACCTTAATCTGACGTGTACCTATTCTTTAGTGCAACGGGACGGAGAGTCTTTTGATTGAAATCGAACAAGTTCCCTGTACCAACAGCGACGTTCGCTTCCACTCAACCTCAATCGAACATCGGACACTATATATATAGTCCTTCATATCTTTAAATCCCATCAAAATAAATATAATAATTATAAAATTCTCTCTCAAATTCTTCCTGCTGCAAAAGTGATCCTGGTAATTAATTCTCAAATACTTGGGATTTTTTTTCTGTTATTCTTTTGTTGAAAAGAAAAGGATGTCGGGATTGAGAGAGATTCAGATCTGAGGTCATCTTTTCTTTTCTTTTTTTTTTAAAAAAAAAATCGGTGGGGTATGGTTTGTTATGGCATTTAAAGCTTTGTTCTTCTCGTGATTTCGAAGTCCCGTTTAATTTATGCGTCTTTGTCTTTGTCTTTCTCTGTCACAAGTTGGTGTAGTTTGTCAGTGTGTTTATTTTCATAATTAGCTGCTAACCTTAAATTTTCAAGCCAATTTGGTTACAATCGAGCTCTTTATGTAAAGCTGCAGTCTTTGAGTTTCATGGCTCGCAGCAAAGTTTGAGATTTTGACCTTTTTTCACATCACTTAGGTGATTTGATTTTTTTCTTGGATTGATGTTTGTCGGGTGGTTTGATATGAGGTTTTTGAGTTTTTAATTCTTGGGTTGTTTATGCATCTGATGATCATCCACTGTTTTCTTTTTCTGGGTTGTTTGTGAAATTGATGTAGATTGAGATTTTTCTTTTAATCTCTTGATTTTGTTTAGAAATTGAACAAGAATGGCCAAGGAGGCTTCGAATGGAAATCACAACTCTGCAACAAAAGCTCCTCCAACTCCATCTCCTTTAAGATTTTCCAAGTACTTCCAGGTATAACTATTTGACTTCTTTTTTTTCCATTTATAAATGCTGTGATCTTTTTGTTTTTTCTCTGGTATTCAATTAAATTTTTGTATGATCCATGATCTGCATGGCACAAAATCGTGATAAATTTGTTTCAAGCTACATATCGATATCCAATCTGCGATTTACTTTTTATTTCTCTATATCTGTTCTTTTTGGGTTGCAATGCATGTTGCATTGAGTTTTGGATTGCAAGGAAAAGAAGTTGCAATATTAAAATTGAATGCCGAAGTTACAATATTAAAATTGAATGCCGAAGTTATAGTATTAAAATCGAGTGCAATTCAGAGAAAATGTTTGCTAGATCTTGTTAGATGCAATCTCGTTTTACTTTCTGGATTTTGAGTTCATTGAGGGTCGGTAATATTTCAATGGTAGATTTTCCCATCATGGAAGGGTTTCTGAAAAGTACCTGTGCATTAACGCTTGATTGTGGATGTTTTCGTGCTTTAATTGAGATTTTTTATAGAGGGTAATTGTTTGGTGGTATTATCAGAAACATATATTTGTTCTCAGCAGTCACTTTGGCGTCCCCTTCTGTTTAATAAAAGATTTTTTCTTTTTTTGGTAGTCCAATATGAGGATTTTGGTCACTGGAGGAGCTGGATTTATAGGTTCACACCTGGTGGACAGGTTGATGGAAAATGAAAAGAATGAGGTAAGCACATTTTGTTTCAAAATCATCTGAAGATATTCAAGAAGATTGACAGGCTTTTATTGAGTTGGCTATGCCTGTTTTGCTTCAATAAGAACAGACAGTTGTCCATCCAATAACAAGTGGAAAGCATTTCCACACATTCATAGAATATAAAAATTTGTAAGTAATATTTGAATTTCATGGTTGGTCTATTCTGAATTATGTTCATTACGTCTCCTAGGTTATTGTGGCGGATAACTATTTCACTGGCTCTAAGGACAACCTAAAGAAATGGATCGGTCATCCAAGATTTGAGCTCATTCGTCACGGTACTGTTGCTTTTAACTTCTTGCGTGTCCAGCAGTGCAAAGCCAATGCATGTCAATGATGTCTTGCTTTCTCTATTGTTCATTGATTAAAATGGCCATGTTGATGTTGCTTTATTTCTGTGCAGATGTCACTGAGCCATTGCTAGTTGAGGTCGATCAAATTTACCACCTTGCTTGCCCTGCTTCCCCAATCTTCTACAAATATAATCCTGTAAAGGTATGCCTGTGTACACCATGCTCCTGTCCTTATCTATATATTTGTTCACTTCTCCCTCTCTAAGTTCTTGTGACTGTGAATCCTTATTTTGACCATTGAATTGCCATTTGACCTGTAAAATTGCTATGCATGACAGACCATAAAGACAAACGTGATTGGGACATTGAATATGTTGGGACTTGCCAAGCGAGTTGGAGCAAGGTTTGAGACTGCTACTCTAGCTCGCAGTTATTATTTCATAATGGATGATCCTTTGTTACTGAAGCTACATTAATTGGCAAACAGGATTTTGCTTACATCAACTTCCGAGGTCTATGGAGATCCACTTGTACATCCTCAGGATGAGAGCTACTGGGGAAATGTCAACCCAATTGGTGTGTTAGATTTCCATTAACTTGTAAATGTGAAAAGTTATCTCCATGTAGTAGTGTAACCTTTTTTATGAACTCTTAGCATGCAGATTGATGGGGGAACAAAAGTTGAACCATATTTCTATGTTTTTCCTTGGGGAACAAAAGTCTTCCTCATCAAACTGTTCATTTCTTTGAAGATGCCTTATATACTGTATTTAAGGACAAGTACTTTTTGTACCACTTGCAATGCATATTAACTTTTGTGGATATGTTGCTACTTTTTACAGGAGTCAGAAGCTGCTATGATGAAGGAAAGAGAGTGGCTGAAACTCTGATGTTTGATTATCACAGGCAGCATGGGATAGGTATGTAGCTCTCTCTCTCCCCGAGATAATTTTGAAACAGTTATCTTTTCTTTTTGTGATTTTCCAATGTTTAAAACATATTCACTCAGCTCTCTCCCTCCCTCTCTCTGTGACTTCCCACATCTAAAACATCTTCGCTATTTTTCCCCCCTATGCCAGAGATACGAATTGCCAGAATTTTCAACACTTATGGACCCAGAATGAACATTGATGATGGTCGTGTTGTCAGCAATTTCATAGCCCAAGCAATCCGGTAAGTCAGTACAACAACAGCTCTTGTGATTTTTTGAAAAAGTTCTTGTCGCAACTTTTTATCTTATTGGCACTTGTTCTGTGAATTTATACAGTAACGAGCCTTTGACTGTTCAAGCACCTGGAACCCAAACCCGGAGTTTCTGTTACGTGTCTGACATGGTAGGCTAGAAATTTTTCGTTGCATTAAATGATGGTAGATGATATTAGTTGTCATGATTGGGTCTTAATTACTGGTGTGCCCTTCATCTTTATTTCAAATACTTGAAGGTTGATGGCCTCATCCGACTTATGGAAGGAGAGAACACTGGGCCTATTAATATTGGAAATCCAGGTTGATCTTCAAGCTCTGTATCAAATCACTTGGTGTTCTTTAGCGACCTATCTATTGAAATAGATGGAAACTGTTACTCTTATTAATCCAAGGTTTGATTTTTCAGGTGAATTCACCATGATGGAGCTTGCGGAGACTGTTAAGGAGGTTAGTTTCAATTTGCCTGCATCTCCTCCTGGATATGAATTTGCTTGGAATAATTTCTCTTTGGGACACATTGAAATTAGCACGTTGCTCCATGGCTGGTTGTATTTTCCATGTGCTGGGTTTACTGTCCTGGTCTTTGTGCAGACGCCATCATCATGAGCTGGAAACCAAAAATACCTTTAATACCAATTAAACTTTCCATGCATGAATTTGGCCTATTTGATTAATTTTATCACGTTCATTGGCAGCTTATCAACCCTGAAGTAGAGATCATAGGAGTGGAGAACACACCAGATGATCCTCGCCAGAGGAAGCCAGACATCACAAAAGCAAAAGAATTGTTAGGCTGGGAACCGAAGATTAAGCTGCGTGATGGTCTTCCTCTCATGGAGGAGGATTTCCGACGGAGGCTTGAAGTTCCCAGAGAGAACTGAACCAAGTGAAATTTTCATCAATTTGATTTCCCAGCCACTTATAAATATAGAAACTATGAATTATCGCAGCTATCAACTACTATAACAAAATAAAACAGGCCGAAGTTGGTTAATTTAGTTTGGTAATAGCATATTTGGGCCCAAGATGTTCATGAGGATTTTTCTGGGGCGCAGCTTTTATCAAGAATTTTGTTGTTTCTCAACCTGATTTTAGCTACACCCAGATAAATGATTATAAATTTTTCATCTTGTCTGTATGCTCTTGTTGCCTCAAGAGAGGGAAGCGTTATGATATTTCTCACTTCCAATTTCTTTAAACAATTCATTAAATTCAATAAGTTAATCTTTTTCAAGAAACCACGTGAGAGATACATTGACACTGCACCCCACTTCTATGCCCACAATATGACTTGTATAACATTTGATAAAATGAATTGTACAACACAAGAAGAATGAATAACAATGGAGATTCTCCAATAAATTCACATTACGTCTAACCAACTTCTCTCCCTTCTCACCAACAGATACAGATCCAACTAGGAAATGGGAAAGGGAGTTGGGCTTTATCCAAATTGGTGCTTGAAACACGGCAGAAATTAAGAAATAGAGGGGGGGGGGGGGAGATTGGCCACTGCTAGTAAAATCTACCGACCTGCAGAATGCCATAGCTAACAGCTTCAAAATATAACAGAAAGCAATAATAATCATATTGCCAATGGTCCTATTGCTTGAACATAAAAAATCTTCAATACTGCAGCTAAGCTTCGTTCACTTGTTCAGCAGACTCGATCAATCTCTTCTCCCCTGCTTGAACATTGTATGAAAAAAAGTCATCTTTTCTTCAATTAACCGGTAGTTCCAGTTTTATGTCGGGTTGAGTGTCCCATATGTACATCAGCTTAATATTTCACATCTCAGATTCTTCTTGATTTCATTTCTTGCACCGATCATGTTTGACCGATTTGGCAGCAGAAAGAAAATCAAAACACATGCCTGCAGCTATAGTTGAGGTTTTATGGCGATGATGCAAAACAAAAGGGCATTTAGAGATTCTTCCAAAAAGTCAAAGACGAGATGATGGAAGATGGATTATAACAATTTACATCTCTATAATATTTTCTATGATTTCGGTATACACCCGTCAAAATCTGGAAATCTTTAACAAGTGGAATGGAAACTTCTTAACACTCTGTATGCAATGAATGTTCTGAAGTGCAGTGAGATACCAAAAATATATTGAGTATTAATATCCAAGCACAAGTTTGCAAGCAGGGCTTGGATATATCCACTACTCTTCAATTTGCTGCTAACTAATTGATATTCATTGACTGCCGGCAAATATCTTCATGGCCTATCAGAAGTTTCATAGGCATCGATGCTGTCGTTTTTGTCACAACATCTAGAGTTGGCAAAATCATGTTGCAGTCTAACGGTCCTAGAATGAGAAATTTGGATGAAATTGATAAGTTCACCATAAAGCTAAGCTGCAATCAAGGTTCCCGGGGAGGTTAAGTTAGAAGCACAATCAAACTCTACCATTTACTTTGGAAAAGTACGAGTCCCTGGCATGTGTTGACCACACTAATATCACAAATTTCATGCAGCCTCACCAATTTCTCAACGGTGCCCGTGAATGCATTTCCTTCAGCAGCGACAGCTGAATCAACCACCAAAGTTGAACCTTTTTTTATGGAACAAAACCATGGAAATAATAACAATAACAATAATAATTTTCACATGGTGCATTTATTTTCACACTTATAAGTGTTACATTGCAGAGGCTAACAGCAGTAGCATGCAGTGAAATTGTTATAACTAGACAAAGCCTTTCTTTTACCCAAAAGTCATCAGTCTATTTAACCACAGAGACTGAAACAAAAACTCTGCAAAACAATAAGAGGAGAAATATGAACTCAAACAAAGCTAAATGCCCTTCATAATAAGCATTGATCTGGCACCTGGAGAGCACATTTCCAAATTCACCTGTGAAGGCATGCTAAGCTTATTAGAATGTTGCAAGGATTAGTTCCATGTTTGTTTTTCAGGCACTAGAGATAAGCAGCTTTTATTTTTTCTTCATAAAAAAAAGATTTGATTGAAGGCACCTTTAAGTGCCACTTTCTTGTTAGACATGGTTATTTATTATGCATACAGAGAAGGAGGTGAAGCAAGGGCAAAAAAATTACCAGAAGGCTGCTCATCTTAGACAGGGTTCGTTTAGCATCAGTGCCTGAAAGACAACACGTTAGCAGCAATCATAAACCGGATAAAATTAAAAGGTAAAGCTAAGAAAGGACGTAAAGAAATGCAGGTAGTCTCCACAAAATAATGAACGCAATCCGCATTGTCCAGGTTAAGAACTTTAGGCTTGAAAAAAACTTTTACAAAATCATCCACTTGATTCTTGTCTTCTTCTCTCATGCATGCAAGAAACTCATGTACAGAGGAGGCATCTAATAAATCCATAACCACAAAAATAAAAATTGACAGGGCATTTTTTCCTATACACTAAAAATGAAAAATCTTAACAAACAACATCGACAAAGTATTGTTCCCCACGTTCTAAAACCAAATAGTTGCCGTTCAAATACTTAGGCAACAGAGAGATGCATTTCCTCACCCTCGCAGGCCTTCTTCATAACAAGCTTTTGAAGGCTGAATTTGCTTTAGATTCATACATTGAAGTAGACTGATAAAAAAAAAACTATACAGATTCATCGGCTCATGAATCGCACATCTAGAAAACTAAAACTAGCAATGACCCCGTTCGGAATGTTGTAAACTATACAAAGCAAACCCTCAAAACTGGCGAGCAATCTTTCACTAACCGAGAAGGATAAGAATGCAAATCTACACACAGTATAGCTACATCTTTTATTATTCAAACTTTAACAAATGAAAGTGAAGAAATGGCAACATCATCGTAATCTAGGGTTTCGGAGGAACACTTACTTTTTGTGCCTTTGCACGAAAGGAGAATTCTTCGCATCCTCCTCTACAGAACAGGAAATTAAAACATTAATTCAGTAGAAATGTCATCTAAATCAGTCTTCAGTTATTTATACCCAAGACAGAAATATAAAGATTTTGTAACATTTATATTTATTAATTCTAATCGAGTGAGTAAATTGCAATAAGATAGCTTAAGGCAGTGATTAAAACACGAATCACTACGCCAGATCTGAAATCTTAATAGAGAGGAAAGGCAAGGGGGTTTACCGGTGAGGCTGAGAGAGAATTTGGTGATGAGAGCGCCAGTGATGGCAAAGCCAACGAGGAAAGGCCAGTTACGGTTCCATTCTCTCTTGAAGAATACCGGCCATGGATCGAACTTCCTCATCCTTCTCTTTTTCGATTCTTTCTTCTGCGTGATTGTCTTTTAGACGCTGAAAAAATTATCAATGACTGCGGTGCGGGCGTCTAATTGACGGCAATGCAGAGGGAATCTGTTTGCTGACTGATAATGGTTTAGCACTGAACTGGTTTAGGTGCAGCCCATTCTGAGTAGACCTGCTTTGGGCTACCTTTCTGATGGCTTAGTTGCGGTGGGCTTCGGTTCTCTTGCCCTTTGGGCCTCTGTTCATGAACGTGAAGTTTAGTTTTCTTTGCATAATTTTTTTTCTTTTTCTTTTTCTTTTTTTATAAATTGGAGATTTTTTTTCCCTGGAGAAACTAACGGTTTGATAATCTTTCCGTGTTTCGTTATGGTTTGAACAGTTAACTGATCACTCGAAATTTAATTGGGTAAAATAAATTAAACATAGTCAATGTTCTATTTTATTCAATTAAATACTTCAGTTTAATTAGGTTTTATACGCCAAGCTAGGATTAATAGCTACGTGTTCGGTAGAGGAGTACATAAATTTTTAAAAAAATATATCAAATTTACCTGCATTTTTTACCATGAAAGATTGGTTTTGAGTCTCTTTTGGTCCCCGAGACATGAAAGAATAAAAGAATAAACTATTTATTTTGAACAGATTTTCAACCTTTGATCTGCTTTCTCTCAGCATCTGAAACCTCGATTTTTGCAATTTTATTTTTTCATTTTTTTTAAAGATAAATAGTATTCCTAATCCTCTCGCTCTCATGTCCTTCTCTTTTCATTATCCTTTACCCCTTCACTCGTGTGACTTCTCTTCTTCTCGATATTGACAAGTAGGAGATAACAACATACGGTAATTTCCATTACGTGAGCATAAACTCATTGTTTTCAAATGATAAATAAATAGTTTATTAGCCCACGTTCTGATGTAAATCTGATCAGCTTTTTTATAACTTGAAAAAAAAATATATATGAATATGGTAGTATATTGAATAATATTTATATTAAAATATTAAAATAATGATACATTAGATTAATTTAGGTTATTTTTTTAACCTTAGTTATAAAACTGTGATGACTATACAGAAAATAAATAAAAAAATATGAATATCAATTTCTAATCAACCTAAACTTAAATGATAAAATTGAAAAAAAATAAAAAACAATATACGGGTTAACCTGTAAAACCATTAACCCAGATCAAGATATTATGATAACCCCATAAAAAATAAATACAAAAATAATAAAACTTAATTTCTAACCAATTTAATATTAAATATTGAAATCGAAAAAACAAATTAAAAAAAAAACTCATAAAAAGTCAACCTAAACTAGCATGTTAAACTCACAACCTGAGTCATAATATGACATAACTCCATACAAAAAAAATATTATTAAAGCTCAATCTCCAACAAATCTAGCATTGGAGAGTTAAAATCGATAAAAAAAAAAGTAA
>Ga0307517_10008674_pt1 | contig 14552 bp, 8 predicted proteins | sample 23_EM_MG_FD_194515 | JGI IMG/M metagenome (GOLD analysis project Ga0307517, IMG submission 194515) | Populus trichocarpa ectomycorrhiza microbial communities from riparian zone in the Pacific Northwest, United States - 23_EM | ecosystem: Host-associated > Plants > Roots > Unclassified | place... | reverse complement strand
TGGGTATGAAAACTGAGATGGAAAAGATAAAGATGGCAATAAGATAAAAGATATTGTAATTACCTGAGCTCTCCCTTAAGGGCTTTCGATGCAACCTTCTGTTCTTCCTGCCCTCTGCTGTGAGGTTCTGCTGTGAGGTTGGTGATTTTAATGTAAAGTTCTTGCGTTGGGAACCCACCTTGCATCCAGATGTATATACATGTAAGTTATACTGGTTTGACAGAAGTTGTCAAAGCACTCGACTTTATATTTGATACTGCTGGGGCACATGGGCAATTGACTGTTTCATTGATGGGGCTAAGGGAAGGAAACATCTTTTTATTTCTTTGACAAACAATTGAGTATAGTAAAGACTACTGTCCATATAATTCAAATGCTGCAAGTTCACTATTTGAAGGGGAATAAATATCACTAGGCTATAAAACCTAGTATGTCCATATATGCTTTGGCTCGGAATTTTATTTTTGCAGAACTGATTGAGTTCTCTAATTTGACCTGCTCCCATGCCATTTTGATTTGTGATCCAAACAAGAGTTCATGGCTATGTGCCTGGCTCAATATGTGTCCTTTCCTTTAACCTACTGCAGCTTTACTTAAAGAGCTCAAATCACATTGGCTGAGCTTCAGTATTAAAGATGCAACCTTTTTTTTTTATGGTTGCCCTTATTTTTCTATTTCATTGGCCTAGCTTTGTTCCTTCATGGGCTTCAGAGATACCATAATGGTGTATCTCATTATTTCTTGTTTAGGAAAAGGAAATTAAGACTTGTCTGAATTTTTGGGCATAAATAACTAAATTCAGGCACTAGCTCCCGAGCTGATTGCCCTAACTGCATAACCAATTTGCACATTGGATACCAATGTTATTTTAGGAAAGCAGACAGTAGTGGTGGAGTCATAGCATGTTGTGATATGCTACTTGTAGATTGGCATCATCTCATCGACTCTTTAGCTTCATCACCTTGTCTAATACCTGTCACATGGGAGTGCCAAGAACCAATTCATCCCAAAGTAATGTCTAATGCCCACTGAAAAACATGGGCTTGGAGCCTCCAATGTTGGATGCAAATGCACATCACCATGATTCATCAGCATATCTGAAGAAGATATCAGCATTTAATTATGCATGGTTACGAGACCCAAGCCAATCCAAGGTTTTTTTTTTTTTTTAAAAATAAACTTTTAAAAAATAAACTTTAAAACGATGTTGTTTTGAAAGAAAAAAACCTACTTTTTTTCACTTGGTTTTGTTAAGGTCTTGGTTCAGTAGTTTAGTTTACCAGGCTATCTTGTTAAATTAACCAGTTGCTTCTTATAACTATGATCTCATGTCAAAGGGGATACATACACTTTCACATGTGGTGCTTTCCTTAATTTTAACCATTTGCTGCTTATTGTTCTTTTACCTTGTCATGGTAAATGGTCATTAGAAATCTATGCTTCCTTTATTGTCTTAATGTAAGGAAATAAGATGGAAATTCCATGGCCAGAGATTGGAGAGGGTAGGAACAACTTCATTTGTCTCTCATTTACTGTAGAGTGGTACCACAACATGAAACGTATTAGCTAGGCTTAGGATATGTGTACCCACTTGGAATTTGGAAAGTACAAGGGACAACCCATGTAGTCACTAAGCCACAAGGACAAAAGGGACTAGTCACTGTAATGGAGGGGACCTTTAACTTGGCAATTTGTTACCATGTACCCTAACTCCAAAACTTGCAAGTATCAGTACTTAGTTTATGCAAATTATAATGTTCTTTCGTAGATGGCCAGAAAGAAAAGAGAAGAAATCAGTCTGTTTTGTGGTTCAAGGATCAATGCTGCCAAACCACATGGTGCATGCATTTTAGCTTACATGAGAAGAGAAAAACTATCTTCTTTACTCTCTCCATATGGTTCGTATGGCGTATTTTCTCTTAATCATTATTTCATGAAACCGAAATGATTCTATTGCCATCACGAAAGGTAGGATCATAAGATGAAAGAAATGGCAGGAAGCAAGCAGGACGGCAGCTGGTGGTAGGGTAAAAGAATATAAAGCAGAAAAAGAAAAAGAAAAGAGAGGGATGACTGTGTAGGTCGAGATAAAAGAAGACAAAAAAATGGAGGTGAAGGAAGAGACGAAAGAGATGTTAGGGAATAGGCAACTGGGCCTGGAATATGGTGCAGTTATTTAATGTTACCTTAGAGCAACAATCTGGGCACCCGGCATTGAATGAGGGAGATCAATGCATGTGTAGGACAAAATATACCAGCCCTATCCCATCCAGGTGGGTCAGAGATTTCAGAGAAAGATGTTGCTCCTCTTGCCAACCCCTTTATTATTATCGTCCTCTCTTTTATCCTTTCATCTATCTCACTTGTATTTATTAAGTTCAGGTAATTTAAGTTTTTTACACACAACTTTCTAGTGTTTGTACGTATAAGGTAGTAATTTAAGTTTTTTACACACAACTTTCTAGTGTTTGTACGTATAAGGTAGTAATTTAAGTTTTTTACACACAACTTTCTAGTGTTTGTATAAGGGAGTGTTTGATTATTATTTATGGATAAAAAAATAGAGATAATAGAAACAAATAAAACATATATCTCATACATAAAAAAAAAAAAAATCATTTTAAAATCATTTCAGAAACAAATTTATCTTTTAGCAAATGACTTTGCTCTCCATGTTATTAATTCTTGTTTTGAAATTACAAAATTCATTTTAGAAATATTATAGAAATAGATATATTTTATATTTTTATCTTTATTTCTCTAACAAAAAATATTTTTATATCTGTTAGAGAATAATATGAATCATATCCTGTGACCTCACCTAACAGTTTAAGCTATTGGGTTGAGATGAATCTTTGACATGGTATCAGAACCTTGATGACTAAACGGTTACGAGTTCGAATCTCATCATCCCTATTTATTTAATAAAAATTAAACACAAGATAAAGTGGACCTGTATAAATTTCAAGCCAAACTATTAGGTTGAAATGATTTTTTAACAATATCTATTATCTCTATCTTCTCTGCCTTGAATCGGTAACCAAAGAATACCTAACAAAAAGGATTTGCTCTCCATGTTATTACTTCGTATCCAAACCCCAAACTTAGTCCAATGAAACACTAACTTATCAATCTAGGTTTTAAACGTAATAAGGATTTAGATTTAAAACATAAAAATAGTCCCAAAATACACATGTATGATGTAAATGCATTTTCCTTATCATCATCCTCTCATTCATCGAACATACTCAAGTATAGTATTTTTATATACTTCTTTGTAGCCACAATCGGGTTTATTCTTCACGTTATTATTTTATATTTGAATCCAATGAAAGACAATGAAAAAGAAACTTTTTTGAAATGTATGGATCTAGGTTTTGGACGTGGTAAAGATTTAGACTTGGCATGTAAAAAACTAGTGCAAGAATGCCCTAATGGTTTGAAGAAGAAGACAGATCTATACACATGCATGATGTAAATGCGTTTTCCTTTATCTTTACGGCTGTTTTGGAGGGGTGTGTGTGTACCTATAATGAGATGTTGCTATCAACACCACCCTATATGATTGTGGCTGCTTTCTGGGATCTGCTGCCACTCTTTGCAGTAGTTCTCCCAATATTGTTAATGCCATGCCATAATTATAATATGAAAGCCTTATATAGCTGTAAACACTGAACATAGCTTTACTCTCTTTTCTTTTCTTTCCTCTCTGTGCTAGCTACTCACTTCTACTTCTGCTTCTCTTCTTTTTCTGCTGCTTAATTTCTTTGCCTTTTCTCATTTCTTTCTGCAGGAAAGTATCATATATATGATCCCATAAAGAAACCAAAAGATTAAAAGCACTGCAACCCCTTTTTTTTGTGTGTGTGTGTATTCAATCTTAGCCGTTCATTCCTTAACATATTTTGATGACTCATAATCAATAACAGTCCAGATTCTATATCTTGTCCCTTTTAACTCTTCAAGGGACATGGAATGTTCAGTGTAGAATGAGGGGAAAAAAGCATGCCATGCACCTCTCTCTCCTTTCTTCTCTCACTCTTCAATTCTTTCGTCTTCTTCTTTAATATTTTACAACATAGAAATAAAAATAATTGCAGAGAAAGCAAGAGGGTATTTACTCTTTACCAATATTCATAGTATTTTCCCAACAGTCATGTATTTTCATTCCTTTTCGTATATGATCAAAACTAAGTTATGTATGACAAAAAAAATTACGTAAATTAGTATATCTATGACAAAAAAAAATTTTTGGATTGAACCCAAAATAATAACATATAAAACAAACCAAAATAATAACCCAAAACTTCGGATAGAGTGGAGTGCGTTGGTAAAAGGTAAGTTTCAATGTCAAGTTATCATCATTTTGGTTTATGGAATTTTGTGGAGGATTTGGATGGCTAGAAATCAATTGATATTTCATGAAGAGTTGCGGATTGTAATTCAATTTTGGAGCTAGTTTTACATTTATTGCTTTATAGTTGAATACAGCTGATAGAAAATTAATGTTTACCGGGTAAAGATGCTTATAAAATGAGTCAAAAGTAAGATACAAGAAAAAAAACAGAGAAGAAAACAAAAACTTGAAAAAAATAAAAAGCAGACAATAAAAAATAAAAAACCAACAAATACAAATTAAAAAAAAAACATCAGGACTAAATGAGCTAATGTGCCACGTTTAAAATCTTGATTTAATGTTATTAGACCAAACCATAATACATTTAAGCTCATAATTAAATCAAATCCAATAACTTGGACAAGTTTTGATTCAAACTTTAATGACATTACTTTTCTCTTTTCTCTTTTAGATTATATGTATTTTTTTTCTACTTCGTGTCAAAGAACTTTTTCAATCCAATAGCTTAAACTGTTAGGTGAGATTCTAGGATATGCTTTATATTATTCTCTAACACATTCCATCAAGTGAAAGTCTTTTGAGATTGAAACTTATACAAATTCATACTACCTTTTACTTAATTTTTATCAAATAAATGTGGAATGTGAAATTGAAACTCGTAACCGCTTGGTCATCAATACTCTGATACCCTATCAGAGAACTATCTCAATTTAATAGTTTAAGTTGTTAAGTGAAGTATTATGATATGATTTATATTATTTTATTATAAATTTAATTATCCATAAAAAAAAGTAAAAGAAAAGAAGGGTATGGTAATGATATACAATCACGGGGAATTGGATGCCTTACAAACAAAAAGGAAAAATAATAATTAAACGTGGTCCATGCAATTCTAGGGAGTGGGAGCACTGAGGAGGGTGCATGTCGACACTCTTCTCTCTTGTATATTCGAAAGAAAAACAAGAGAGAAATATATGTATTCCATGGCTTCAAGACCAATGGAAATGAACTACTTTTCTTTGTATCCCTTTCTTTATTGTCGTCATTGATTACGCCTATGAACCCTAACCCTACTACACAATCCCTTTCTAGCTAGAGTGGGGACTTTTCTTCTTCTTCTTCTCCTCTCTCTCTCTCTCTCCATCTCCATGGATATACTCTCAGGTTTATGTGTTGGAAAATCTTGGCATCTAGTTTGGTTTCATTACTTTATTATCCTTCATGTGTAGTTACCATCGGTGGGTGCTTTTGAACTTGTTTGAACCCTTTCAATACTGTTTTCATAGAGTGTTAGGTTACATAATCTTGTACCACAAATAGTGTTGAGGTAAGCATTTTAATGCTCAAGAAATATATATTAATGAACTCCAAACTAGCTAGGTTAACTTTTATAGTGATATGTAGTACGTCCAAGTCATTTTTGTTCTTATTATAATAAAAAAGTCATTTTTGTTTTCCATTTTTTTTAACTTAAGCTAAGTATTCAACACAAGTGGGGCTAAGGTCTTAGGCTATTTAGCATCTTAATTAGTCATCACTTCATGGTTGAAGCTATGAATATATCTCATGTAATTTAGGCGGCCTTTGAGAATGCCATCAAAATACTATTTATTTAAAATTTTTTTACTATTTTTAAATCATTTTAATTTGCTAATATCAAAAATAAAATTTATAAAAAATTACTTAAAAATTATTTTTTTTTCAAGTAAAATATAATTTCAAAGCATAATCTATTACACTCGCTAGAAAGGGTACAAAATGCAGTTATTATAATGAGTGTTTTCTAACTTATGAAATTGAAGCCATAAAAATGGTATAAGACGGTCCAAAATATTAATGTTAGAGATGTCTCTCTGCAGTGGTACTGGCTCTGTGATCTAGTGTAAGCACCTTACTAATAGCTAAGACTCTCCAAGGCAGCCCTGACTAGCTATCTAAGGCAGCCCTGACTAGTTCATGTCCAAGAGTGAAGTACTTCAGTGGCTTGTCTTTGTTGAAGGATAACAATCCAACAACAACTAAGCTTATTCTACAGCTCATGTCTACGGAGGTTTTTCAGGGGTTTAGGTGTACGGTAGTTATTGTTTTTTAAAATATTTTTTTATGTAAAAATATATTAAAATAATTTTTTTTTAATATTCGTACATCAAAATAATTTAAAAACACATAAAAAATATTAATTTGAGTAAGAATTTCTTTAAAATATTTTAAAAAATATTTTTGAAACATAAAAATAAATAAGATTGAAAATTGAAATTTGATCAATTTTTTTTCTAGTGCTTATGCTTTTTGAGTATGTTTGAGAGTATAGTAATAATTATCTTTCAATATGTTTTTTTTTGTTTGAAAATATATTAAGATTAATATTATTTGTTTATTTTTTTAAAAAATTATTTTTGACACTAATATATTAAAACAATCTAAAAAAAAATATGCGATAAAATTTTGAATTTTCATGAAATACCATTTGAAACATGATTCCAAACAACACCTAATCTACAACTCTACAAAAACTACATAGTCTTAGCTAAGCCCTGCCCTGTCAACTTAACTTCTGATATAAAACAAGTCTGGCATTTTTTTCCCACTAGTGTGACAGGAATGTGTAAAGCGTAGGCATATTTAATTTTGTTTTTTATGATATGGTTGGTGAAAGAATAAATCAATTTACGCTTCCATTTTATTGGAGGTGTTTGATATACGTAGATGCGGTGTGCATTTTTTTCCACTTTAAATTTCAAAGTTTGGTATAGGAGCAATTATTAATCTAAAGATTTTTAGGGATCATCATTAAACATCTATATACTAAACATTGAACAAATCTAATATATTTGTAGTTTTTATACATATAAGACTATAGAATATAAAATATATTCTTTAGCTTGGCCTCTAAAGAATTAAACTAGTGTATATTTTTTTAATTCGGCTTCCTAATTAACTTAAATTCTCATATTCTCGCGTCCCTTATAATTATTGATCACATTGACAGTAGGCCATCAGATTAATTAATTAAGGAATTCACGTAGAGTGCTCTCTCCACATAATTAAGTTAGGATATTATTTTTAAAAAAAGATTTGGCCTTCGAAGGGTCGGTATCGTTAATTTAGGGGATTAAGATATAGTTCAGGTAGCTGTATATACTCGTTGTCTTCAATTATTGCTTGCCTTAATTAAGATAAGGTTGTGATTATATCATTTAACTCTAGATTAATCATTTACTAGCACTTTAGATTATGGATCCAATTTTTCTATGTTCATTGCGGGATTCACAAGAATGTGATTAAACAGTATACGTGCACATGGATGGATTACTGACTAATCATTTGTCTGTCATTGCTGTTTAACCTAAGATTTGGCCTCTTTCATGTGCAGTATTATTGAACTTGCGTGTGTTGGCTGACAATGCCTCAAAACCATTTTTAAAGTGAGAAAATTACTTCTCTTCAATGCAAAGAATTAGTTATTGTTGTGTTTTAACTGTTTGGTAGGGTGTTGAAGTGTGATTGAAACTATGTTTTGCTCTAATCATAATTTTAAAAGTGTTTAGTTAATCAAAAAGGCATTCCAAAATCAACACAATCAACTTGGCATGCAACTCAACCCCAGTAACCTACATTCAAAGGCATCTTGCGAGCTGGAAACTCTTAAGCAAATTCATAGATTTTGTGATACTATTAATGGACTAGCGAGAATGCCATAAAAAAGGTAGCACCAACAGGTATATGGATTTATTTACCTGTGAGACTGCATGCATCTAGGATTATGGAATAATATATACCTATTTCTTGATCATAGATTTGCACCAACAGAAATGGCCAACTCAAACGAAAAGATTAATTTCACAGTTCAAGGATATCTCAGTGATTATTCAAGCATCATCATGTAGAGCTAAATCTCACCACATCACTAGAATATGCAAAAAAGAATATTTATGGCTACAAAGAGGACACATACTGTATGAACTTGATCAGAAACCCATCAACTATTTCAATAATGAAGAGAGTGATATGAGATTTTATCTGTTGTCAACCTCTCCATTCATTGTTCCAATACTGCAACCAAATTAACTTGTAGGCGCTAGTCATCTTAAAAGAGGCCAGGAGCATAGCCTAATACAAGCTGATATATATATATATATATTAGATGATAGCAATAGTTGGAGAAATGGCTAGTAGGTAGAGAAGGAAAATAAAGTAACCACATTCGACATGATGTATTTAACATAATACTCAGATGACCTGTGGTGTATTGTGGCATGCAGAGTACTGTAATTCATGTCTTCTTGTTCTCAAACTAGCATTCTAGTTTTAACAAGCAAACTACAGTACTTGTCCTTTTCATCATTCATAAGGGCTTAGTGAAGGTCAACACAGAGATTCAATGGGATTCCAATTATGATGTCATTGGGAAAGAAATTAATTTGGTCTGCTAAATCATGAAATTGTGATAAGAATGAGAAGAATACATGAGACCAAAATAGTTTTAAATTAATTAGCATGTTTTTGAAGTGCAAGAAATGTTAGATTGAAGTGAAAATGACATAAATATAAGTAAATTACAGTGCTAATACTTTATAATTTATCATGTTAGCATCAAAGAAAGGGACAAGTTTGTAAAGGAATCCTTCTATCATAATTATATTTCATTGAAAACATGGTCATAAGAGCGTGTAATGAAATAGTGAAGTGAACAAAAAGTTGATTTAAAAAAAAAAATTAGCACAGTAATAATACAGTATATAAAATATTTTAAAAAATAATATATATATATGATTTGGTATGATTTGGTAACCAAAAACTATATTATTTTTTTAAATATTTTCTGTACTATTTAATCGTTTCAACTAAATATTTAATGATTAAAGATAAGTAACAACTTGCAACTAGTAGGTATTAGTATCACTATCTTAGACTTTGTGGTTATCTTCTAATCAACTAAACATGGTTACTGCTAATCACAAAAATAAAATAAAATAAGTGTTTAAGTTATTTGTATAATGATGATTCGTAAGGGAATTAATGAGGATTAATTGGCTATAAAGAACACCCCCTCCAAAAACAAAAAAAGAAAAAGGTTGTAAAAAGAAGAGACCTAGACATGGAAACAAGAATCAGAGATAAAATAAATAAAGAGGGCAAGAAATAAGAGAAAAACACTACCTTTAAAGCTCTGCTACTTTGTCTGCTAAACCTGTGGCAAACCAGTAACAAGAACAACAACCTAGATACCAAGCTAAAAACAAGAGAGAAAGAGAGAAGAAAACAACCTATAGATTATATCAGGTTGCTAATAATCTTACAGTACTAAGTTTATGCACAGGAGTCAGGAAAGGTTGTTATACTATGCTATAGTCTATGTACTTAGATAAGGAAGATCAGAGAGAGAATAGTTAGTACCCAATGAGAAAAGATGTTGGAAACTAATAAAATCAGTGAGAAACCACGGCATTGATACATAATGACGAAAACGAAACCAGGCTCTACAAAAACAAAAGAAAAGAAAACATGGAATCTTGGGAAACAAGGTTGGATCTATGTCTGATATGTCTATATCTATTGACATGCACTACATATATTTATACAAAGTGAAAACGAAAGACAGTACTTGAAACATTGGTGGCGGCTAGAGCTAGCTATCTCTCTCAAAGTTTCTGATGTTTTCTGGATGATGGCTAATAAATCCTTTGAAACCCCCCAAACTTTCAACAAACCACTTGTGTACTATTGTAGGCAGCAATATTAATTCATTGATAAGATCCTTTTCATTCCTCTTTTATTCATCATCACCATCATCATCAAGTAATGACCGGTGAAGGAGGAGCATAATTTGTGGTTTCTGGGGTCTTGGAGGTAGAACATCAAAGAAATGAAGATATCTAATGTAAAAGAAGTGATCAATCAGCTAGTTTTCTTGATATGCACCTTCTTGTTGTGTTTGTGGATGGAAAAGTTTAGAATTTTGGACCTCATAAGGAGTCAATAATCAGATATCTAAATCCAAGGACATGGAGGATGATGATGGTGATGATGACTTCCCTTTGTGGAGAAATTGAGTGGTGGAGGGTGGCATTGCTGCTAGTGGGGTGCCTCTATAGAGTCTCAATTGGTGGAGAGGATGTTGCAAAGACTGTGAAGAGAGTTGAGGAGTAGGCTGCAATGCAATAGTAGCATTATGAGGTAATGTTGTTGCTGCTGCTGTTGTTGAGGACAATTTGTGACCATAGTCATCGGATTGATCAGTAATGGGGCAGTCCATGTTTACACCAAACAACCTTAGTCTCTTTGCTGCTGCTTTCCCTTGGACCACCGGCACCGACTCATACACCACTGGCTCTACAACCCCACCTCCTCCTAGCTGCCATTGCACCATCCCCATGCCAACCTGTTGCGGGGCTGGTTCTAATGCTGCTCCTGCTCCTGCTGATGATGTCATGTAAAAAACTGAACCAGAAGATGAACAAGGGTTTACCACATTGCTGTAATTACCATAACCATAACCATAAGAACTACCACCAACTTTGTAACAAGTATTTCTATTAGGATTAGACAAGTGAAGGTGGTCCCTTGGCAAGACTGGTACTGTTGGTGGGCGCATGAGTAAAGGGCTCCAAGGGATTGCTGAGAAATGGTGGTTGTGAAAGTGGTGTTGATGGCGAGAGGGGTCGTCCGGTGCGTCTGGCCGGCGCCTCCAATTAATGTATAAACGATCTTTACCCAATTCACCTACCCCTCTTTGAAAAGACACAATATCACCAGCATCAAGCTTCTTCTCCTTGACAAAACGGCTCCAACCTTTAGTCATAACATAGCTCTGGCTACTGCCCCAGTATGAATACCTGAATCTCCAAGCTTTACCATTCATATCCTCAAAATTCAGTAAAAGCCCCTTCTCATTCGATGATGAATCTAAAGGAAGGTACTTCTCTGCGTGCTGTTTTGGTATCACAAGGCGATTTAGCTTACCTACATCACTTGGAGTTACAACCTTATCAAACATGTGCTCCTTTTCTATCACCTGCACACTACTAGATTCTCCTCGGCCGCCTTCTTCTTCATCATTGACATCCATAAGGTCAAGTTTAGCGGCGTTTACAGCTACACTCTCATTAAATCTTGACGTATCTTGATCGACCTGGTCATACTTGTTACCTAACCAAGAACCTATTTGGTGGTTTTCATAGATTTGGCCTAAAACAAGCTGATTTCTTTGCTGAGAAGAAGATGATGAAGGAGATGAATTCGAAGATGAGTAAGAAGAAAAAGGGAGTCCTTTTCCTCTACTCATTTGATCTCCCTCACTAAAACCTGTCCCAAATTCCATTTCTTTGCTAATAATTATAAAAGATCTTGTCTTTTCCTTTTGCAAGATCTAATACTAGCAAGCTAGGAGAGGGAAAGATCAAAGTAGGTTAGCAAACTAGAAATAGTACCTCCTTCTATCCAAAAAAGAAAAGAAGTGGGGGTTGTGTTTAAAGGCAAATCGGTGGATCAAAACAGACAAGTACTAAAAAGTAACTCTTTTTTAGGGTTAAAGATTATTCTTCTTCCATAATCTCAATGACAGTACTCACTGCCATATTCTTTGACAAGCTAGAAGACTTGAAGAAAACCAACACTAGACAACAAGCTCCTTCACAGACGTTACAAAGGGTGCAAGTTCCTATCGTTGGAATGTTAAAAAAAATCAGATAGATAGATGGAAAATAAGAGTGAAACAAGGGTTGGCACATGTGTATGATTTTCTTACAAGGGTGCTTGCCTGGAAGCTTCTCAAGTTAGGCAATTTTGCCTTTCTTCCTCATTCTAAATCCTTGCTTCTATCTTCCTTGAGAGAGAAAGAAAAAAAAATAAAAATGGAGGGGTGTGTTTATATGTAGGGACCTCATGTATTATCTGGCTGGATTCATGTGAGCTTGTCATTGTCATCATCCTTGGTGGTATACATTATTTTCTTAATTTTTTCCATAAGATCCTAAAAAGGCCAGCTGTTTTGAAGAGCATGAGCTTCTAATTGCAATTGTTTTTACCCCAACTAGGAATATAAATTTTTGTTTGCTACTTACTTTATTGTTTCTTTACATGAATCTTCCTATTAATCTAATCCTATTGTATTAACACTAATCCTATGACCGATGCTAGGATTAAAGACTGTATTTCTTCCTTAATCATCGTTATTCAAACTTATGTTATACTAAGTGGAGTAAAATTCTTATGGATTTTCTAATCTAGATGTGGATGATATGTTTTTTTATACGGTAAAGATAAAGAAATAGATTTAATTTTGATGTGCGAAAATTCACTCTAAAAACGATCGTGCTAGCTATTATCAAGACAAAACTCCAACTGGGGTAGTCTTTATATATATATATATATATATATATGTAATTATGAGTGTTACTGGACAAAATGTTACTAGGTGAGATTTGGTTTAAAGATCATATCTAACTTTTTGTTCTTATAAGGAAAGGAAGGGTAGAGGAAGGGAGAGAGGGAGAATAGAAGGAGAAGGTATCTATGATATCCAAGGGAGTAACTGGGGTTGTTAGGGTCTTTGACTCTGCTTTTCCTTTCATTTAATTCGTACGGACCACCCTCCTGCTTTTTCCCAACAGGAGAGAAAAAGGATATCAAGTTGGGGACTACAGTTTCCACTGCAGGGCCGCATGCAGTCACAAAAGGCCCACATAGGCCCGCCACTTATGTATTCCCAGATTTATGCCATGCTTAATGTAATGTCTCAAGAAGCATGGTTGTAAAACCCGGCTATGTACAAAACTTATTATCTAAAGTTAAATCTAGATTGAGTTTTAAGTTAACTCAAAAAAATTTGACTCGGTTAATCTGGCCAGGTTAACTTGTAACTTGTTCGAATCTGACTAGATCAATGAAACAATATTATTTTAATAAAAATAATTAACCCAAATTAACTCGATAATATTCCAAACCTTTTTTCATATCAATCTCCAAGTCATTTTCGATTAGGAAATTCATAACCCCACCATACATCTAGAAGAACCAGGTGAAAAGAGAACATCTTACTTTTATCTTTCACCAATTGAATACTCATGTGATTGTATTACAAAGATATGAAGTGATTGACATGTTATGAGTGTCTTGAATAATAAATTGATTGACTATGTGATGTACGAGGATCTTTAGGTAAGGATTATTTTTCTTAATTTTTATTATTTCTTATTTAGTTAATATTTCCGTTAATATTTTTATTTTTCTTTAGGTAAGGAAATATTCCGTTAATATTTCCGTTTGTATTTGTTAATTTTCTAGTAGTGCAACCCTCTACACCCTCATTTATGGAGAATAAAAGAGTAACATGAACATGTGATCATCCATCATCCAAACACTAAAAAACTCAAGTTTCTCGGCATACTGGATTATGGAGCATTATCAATATATATTAAAAAAAGTAATAATACATTCGATAGAAATTTATTATACATTTTACATCCATATAACCATTGATATGTTAAATAATAGATCTTTTAATTGACTATTACTTGTTGGATACTTATAAATTATTGTGCTTATATTTTCAAAGTAATTAATTAGTTATTGTCATAAGTTCAATTAATTAAATCAACAAACATATTTGCAAAGTAAAATAATATTTTTGGTAGTATAGATTTTTTTTAAAAATATATTTATCAAAGCATTTTGAGACTACATTTTATGCATTTAAATTAAATCTTTAAGTACGTAATCTACAACTCATATCTTTAAAAGGATTAATCTCTTCCTCGCAACCCCACTTTGCATCCGAGCAGGCTTAAATGTCTTCTTAAATTTGAATATAGGTATTGATGGATCAACGTGTTTCATACTGAAAACCCTATTTCTCATAAAGCCTATAACTAGAATGGACCAAAAGAAAAAAGATCCATTATAGAAGCTCAACAAAGGCTGACCCATAGCAAAAGGGTATGCATTTTGGGACTACCATTTATGCCCTTAAATTAAATCTTTAAGTACGTAATCTACAACCAATATCTTAAGGAGGATTAATCTCTTCCTCGCAAGCCCACTTTGCATCCAAGCAGGCTTAAATGTCTTCTTAAATTTGAATATAGGTATTAATGGATCGACGTGTTTCATACTGAAAACCCTTTTTTCTCATAAAGCTTATAACTAGAATGGACCAAAAGAAAAAAAAAATCTATTATAAAAGCTCAGCAAAGGC
>Ga0307517_10008673_pt1 | contig 14556 bp, 10 predicted proteins | sample 23_EM_MG_FD_194515 | JGI IMG/M metagenome (GOLD analysis project Ga0307517, IMG submission 194515) | Populus trichocarpa ectomycorrhiza microbial communities from riparian zone in the Pacific Northwest, United States - 23_EM | ecosystem: Host-associated > Plants > Roots > Unclassified | place... | reverse complement strand
ATATCTGAAGAGGAGGAATAAGGAAGAGAGAGGAGAGGACTGGCCAAAGATAGCTCACATCCTTTCACTGATATCAACCTGCAGAAAGTAATCCAATGATCTCTGCAGACATGAAGATTAGAGTGGTTGGCTTTTTGGATTTCGGAATATGACGAGGTTCACTCCACAGTAGTTACATTGAAAGTTCATGATGTAAGCCTTTATACGATTCTACACTACATGGGAAAAATGCTGCAATATGGTTGCCTTGTTCTACTTTTCATGATCTATACAGATGAGATGATACACTAGTTATAATTTGCAGAATCAACGATGATAAGTTGAAGTCCAGATTTTTATAATCTACAGGGATTACCCATTTGATGTTTGCAATCTACCTCTGATTCTCTTTACTGCTGCATTGGGTCAGAATTGGTGGATGTATCTTCCAAAAATATATTTCCATGTTTTCCAAAAATAATAATCTATATGGATTGGCTATTCCAGCACCCATAAGTCGGCAACCAGAGGGAGTTTTCCAGGAGGAATTGGACTGGAAGAAAGAGGAACAATACTACAAGGAAGAAGAGAAGATAGGTCCAGAAACAAGAGGCATTCTATGCGGCAGAAACACCATATCTTTTTCAATTCATTTTTATTTTTATTTTTTACCCTTCCATGTTTCTCACAGCCCAGTCATTTTGATCTAGCTCTTTTAATGGTGACAATGCTTCATCCATAATCCATAATCAAAATTCATATGTTTATCTCTCCTTTTTTTTTTTTTTAAGAATTAATATACTTTTCTTATCAAATAACAAAAGCAGAAGAAAAAGGGAAAAACCAATATGCTTGCTAAAACCAAACCTTTTCATTTTATTTTATTTTTCTCTCAGTTACCATTGCTTTTGCTTAATTTATAGCAAAATCCCCACCAAAAAAAAAAAACAGACCAAGCCCCATTGTTTCCCAACATTATGTCCCAATAAATTATCACATGTTAATTGCAATTGGCAAATGATAAGACTTGTGTCTGATGCATCCATTATTCCTTGTTCTAATTCTTTATATATTTTTTACATGTTTTTTTTTTTCATCCAAGATATTAACCAAGTATAAACTAAAAACTTTAATTGACCTGTAATCTTTTAAATATTAAAATTAAAAACAAAAACAAAGAAAGACCTTGGCTACCTTTCCTTCCTTCCTTCTCTCGTCTTTCTTTTTCTATGAATTCTTCCCTGTTCCTATCTTAGGAACTCGAAAAGAAAAGAATATTGAGGATTGCTTTGATTAGTCTCTTTTATAACCAAGAATCTCTATGTAACTCTTAAAATTCCTTTCTTTTCCTTCTCTTTTTCTTTACTAAGAATGTTCCTTTTCCTCTTCTATCACCTACCCTCCATCGACCTATTTCCTTAAAAAAAAAAAAGAGTAAGTCTCAAAGCCAATCATTTGATTACAACCGAAGCAAACCCATTTTCATGCACCTACCATTGCTCTATAAATTGGTTGTCTTAAAGAGGAGTTGATCAAAAAGCCTTTCGTGATCATTTTCTTTCCTTCAAAACTTCGTGTTGCTACAAAAAATAAGTGTTGTTACAAAATGGCAACCTTGAAGAGGTCAGACTCCATAGCTGACAACATGCCAGAAGCCTTGAAACAAAGCAGGTATCACATGAAGAAATGTTTTGCCAAGTACATTGAGAAGGGAAGGAGAACAATGAAGCTTCAACAATTACTTGATGAGATGGAGAATGTTATTGATGATCAGGTTGAAAGAACTAGGGTCTTGGAAGGTTTACTAGGGGACATTTGGTTTTCCATTCAGGTTTGTATTCTCTGGTTCTTTCTTCTTGGTAAGAGACAACTTCATCCTTCAACTTTCATGGGTTTCATTTTTTACCCTTGAAATTAAGAAATTAGTGCAATGTTATTCTTATGTAGAGTTTGTTTATTGTTTAGAAATAAAAAAAGAAGATAGAGACAACGAAGACATGTTTCCATGTTCTTCTTGTTTTGAAATGATAAAAATTTACTTCAAAACTATTTCAAAAACAAATTTATTTTATGTTTCTGTATCCATCCTCCTATATTGTGTCAACTTATGTGTAGCTTGTAGCTCATTGGTACTCTTGTAAAATAAAAGTGAGGGCTCGAGTTTGAGTCTCATCTCTATACAGCAGCTTCATAAATTTTATTTTCTAAGAGAAATCACATGTAATTTGCAGGAAGCAGTTGTTAATCCACCATATGTAGCTTTTTCCATTAGACCAAGCCCCGGATTTTGGGAATATGTGAAGGTGAACTCTGCTAATCTTTCAGTAGAGGGCATCACTGTTACAGACTACTTAAAATTCAAAGAAATGATATATGATGAGAACTGGTATGCTATGCACTCTTCTGTCTAGTCAGTATCACACCGGGTTTACCTTGTTGATTTCTACTAAAAAACCTGTTGTCATTGCAGGGCGAAGGATGCTAATGCTTTGGAAGTCGATTTCGGTGCATTTGATTTCTCTGTGCCTCACTTGACCTTAAGTTCTTCCATTGGAAATGGGCTTGGTTTTGTTTCAAAGTTTGTAACTTCAAAGCTAAGCGGCCGCCTGGAGAATGCTCAGCCTCTGGTGGATTACTTGCTATCTCTGAATCGTCAAGGAGAAGTACGAAAGAAACAATTTCATTTTCTATTCAGGATTGCAATGCATGAATATTTGATTTTCTAATGCCTCTGAATTTGCAGAAACTTATGATAAATGAGACCCTTGGCACCGTCGGAAAGCTGCAGATGGCATTGATAGTTGCTGAAGTCTACCTCTCAGGACTTGCCAAGGACACCCCATATCAGAATTTTGAGATAAGGTGAATATTTTTGCCATCAGACACTGAAATTTCACAATGTAGACCCTGGAAATTGATGTTCTTCGTTTCACAGCTTCAAAGAATGGGGCTTCGAGAAGGGGTGGGGTGATACTGCAGAAAGAGTGAAGGAGACAATGAGATGTCTCTCAGAAGTACTTCAAGCACCGGATCCAATGAACATGGAGAAATTTCTTAGCAGGCTACCAACAGTATTTAATGTTGTCATTTTCTCTCCTCATGGTTACTTTGGTCAAGCAGATGTCCTCGGTTTGCCAGATACAGGCGGACAGGTATGAATTTCAATTCCCTAATGCAGTAAAACAAGTCTACTGGTACTTGATATTCTTGATCACAAACCTGTGCAACTACTCTAAACAGGTGGTCTACATTCTAGATCAAGTGAAAGCCTTGGAAGAGGAATTGCTTCTTAGGATTAAGCAACAAGGCCTAAATGTGAAACCTCAAATTGTTGTGGTAAGTTCACCAGCCCTCAAGGAGTGACTAATCCAATCAGGGTTGCAGGAGTCTGTCTAATCATGTCCTTGCCTAAACAGGCCACGCGACTCATTCCTGATGCTCGGGGAACAACGTGCAACCTGGAATTCGAAGCAATTGATGGCACCAAGTATTCAAACATCCTCAGGGTGCCATTTAGGGTAGAAAATAGGGTCCTCCGCCAGTGGGTTTCACGTTTCGATGTCTATCCCTATATCGAGAAGTTTACCCAGGCATATTTTGAACCATCTGATGATTCATTTTAAATCTTTCTTCATTCATGTTCTGGGGGTTCCTGTTATTACTGAATGTACTTGTCTGTTTTTATATCAGGAAGTTACGACCAAGATCTTAGACCTCATGGAAGGAAAGCCAGATCTCATCATCGGAAACTACACTGATGGGAATTTTGCAGCAACTCTCATGGCTGGTAAACTTGGGATAACTCAGGCAACTATTGCACATGCTTTGGAGAAGACAAAGTACGAAAATTCTGATGTCAAATGGAAGGAATTAGAATCCAAGTATCACTTCCCATGCCAGTTTATGGCTGATATAGTTGCAATGAATGCGACAGATTTCATCATAGCAAGTACATATCAAGAGATTGCAGGAAGGTTAGAAAATTGTCCACACTTCTCTGAATGATTCTGTATTAAACCATAGTTTGTCAAGTGATTCCAAATTTCTTCCGCTAAATATCAGAGCAAAACTATCCTATAAAAATGTATTGAGACCCTATGTTACATTATTGCAGCAAAGATAGAACTGGACAGTATGAGAGCCATGCTGCATTCACATTGCCAGGGCTCTGTAGAGTTGTTTCCGGTGTCAATGTCTTTGATCCAAAGTTTAACATTGCTGCACCCGGGGCTGACCAATCTGTCTATTTCCCACACACAGAGAAACAGAGTCGATTCACGCAGTTTAATCCTGACATTGAAGAATTGTTGTATAGCAAAGTGGTCAATGACGAACACATGTAAGTACTCAGAAATCATTTACTTTAGATTGTCATTGAGAGCAATTAAAACTACCCAGCATCTTATATGAACTTATTTAAATAACAGCGGATATCTAGAGGACAAGAAGAAGCCTATTATCTTCTCAATGGCAAGGCTCGATACGGTGAAGAACCTTACTGGACTAACCGAGTGGTACGGGAAGAACAAGAGACTCAGAGGTTTAGTTAATCTTGTTATAGTTGGTGGATTCTTTGATCCAAACAAATCTAAAGACAGAGAAGAAATGGCTGAAATAAAGAAGATGCATGAATTGATAGAGAAGTACCAACTCAAGGGTCAGATCAGATGGATAGCAGCTCAGACCGATAGGAAGCGCAATGGAGAACTGTACCGTTGTATCGCTGATACAAAGGGAGCTTTCGTGCAGCCTGCTCTCTATGAAGCATTTGGACTCACCGTCATCGAGGCTATGAACTGCGGATTGCCCACCTTCGCAACCAATCAAGGAGGCCCGTCTGAAATCATCGTCGATGGGATCTCAGGATTTCATATTGATCCAAAAAATGGAGATGAGTCGAGCAACATTATCGCTGATTTCTTTGAGAAGTGCAAGGTGGATCCCGGACACTGGAATAAGTATTCATTGGAGGGGTTGAAACGGATAAATGAATGGTAACTACCCTTGTCGCAGACAACATCCTCGTGTTCTTGCGCGCTCATGTTTACTAACCGAAACCTCATTCACTTTGTTTTGTAGCTATACATGGAAGATCTATGCAAACAAATTGTTGAACATGGGTAACGTGTATAGTTTCTGGAGGCAGCTCAACAAGGAGCAGAAACTAGCAAAGCAGAGATACATCCAGTTGTTCTTTAATCTTAAATTCAGGGAACTGGTATGCGCTCTCTACTTACATGCCACCATGGAGAGCACTCTCTAGTCTCTGCTTACAGCTTTACAATCAGTAATAATAACTATTGAAAATTTTCACTTGTTCCTCACGTGAAACTTCCAGGTACAGAGCGTGCCTATCCCAACTGAAGAAGCTCAAACACCAGTCTCAGAGCCAACAGCCAGAACACAGTCCAGCGCAAGGTAGGGAAGTTGATTCTCTGCAAGTACAATTATTTTCTGATTAGTTTTTTTATTATACAAAATAAGTTTTTCACTTTTCTAACATTTTATGCAAGCTAACTTGCATATTTTGACTCATGCAGCATGAAACGAACTCAGTCGCGATGGCAGAAGTATGAACTACAAACCCGAATAGCTAATTTCTTTGGATCCTGCAATAAAGGAACTCATATCATCTTTTTCCTACTTTCAGGTTTTTCGGAGCTTAAGCTGTAATAAGGAAGCATGGATCAGCATAGCAGGCATCCTGTGCCACCTGATATTGTTGTTAACTGTTATGTTTTTCCGTTCTGTTTGATCCTCTACTTTCACAATTCAACTTCAGTCTATCACTGAAAAGAAAATAAATAAATGGGAATGTGTGCAACTAATAAATTCAGTGTGAGATAGTTTTCAATTGATTAATAATAGTGCTTTAACAGAAACAAGAAGTTTACCTACTCGTCGAAAGCTATACCTACGGATATACATTCAAATGATAAAGTATGTCCACGTTCATCAATGTCAGGGGAAATAAAAGATCGCTGCAAGATTGACCAAGTCAGTGTCAAGAAATTCAATGGCCCTTCATAAAGGATAATCAGAGTCCACCATGTGCAAGTCCCCTGTCTAATATTTCAATTTCATCCTTGAGCATGCTTGTGCAACAAGCTTACAGGCTGTGTTTTGCCCCCTTTTCTCTCTTCATTTAGGAGAGGTGTAGAGAACCAAGTTTAACAATAACATCTTACAGAAGTTTTCCACCATCTTGAAAAAACAAGATAGCTTACTTCCAGGCTAGCTAAATCTATAAACACTTACTGTTTCGGGATCCATTCTCATGGGACAACAATGGTGAATCCATTGATTTTGACAGACTGTTTAGCCATGTTGAGCTAAAAGCACCATCAGTTGTCATTGTGGAGCTTTCAGAGCCAAATTCACTAATCAAATGAGAACATAATCTTAATTCCTGCAACAAGGAAACAGGAAACAGAAAAGGGTTTGCATTAAAAAAAAAAAGAAGACTAATTCTGAATGTTATCAGATTCAGGAGAACTGTAATTACAATCACCAAATACCTTGCAAGCATTGATTGGAAATGCTCTCAGCTTCATGGAAGCTTTGGGACCAAATGATAGCAGAGGTCTTTCCACAGGCTGCAAATAGTTGATTTTTAAAAATATTTTTTGTTTGAAAATATATTAAAATAAAAATTTTAATTTTTTTTATTTTAGAAATTAATGTATTAAAATTATTAAAAAAATCACTAAAAAAAATCAATAACGCATGTGAATTCAAAATTAGATTCAAACCAGTATTTGGTGGAGTTGGGCATCAATATTTTCAACAGAATTCCATGAATTGTAATACATCTGATGGGCTTGGTCTTGGTCTTGGGCTTGGGCTCATGATTGGATCTAAGTCTGAATATTCTGTCAATTGGCCCACATCAACAAAAATCCAAAAGTCATCCAACCGTGGTTCTACTCAAGTACTCATGTCACCTAACTCTTTTCTTTTGGTGAAAAAAGAGGATTATTCCTTTTCTTTTTCTTTCTTTTTGACCTTTTGAGGATGGATTTTTTTTTTTCTATTTTGTTTTTTTTTTCACCAATAAAAAGCAAAGAGACAACTAAAATAACCTTAAAAAATAGCTAAAAATTAAAATAATTAATCATAAAATATTGGGGGAGAAATAGAAAGAAAAAGAAAAAAAAATCAAGATGTCCTTTTGCTGTCACTTTGTCAAAAATATCAATCAATATATTAACTGATATTTTATTTTTACGTTGAGGCTTTGTTTGGTGAGATTAAAAAAACACAAAACCATGATAGGGGAAGCCACAAGCTCTAGCGGTGGAGGCAAGGATGATTCTCCTGCTGCTGTTTCTGCCAAAAAGAACAAGAAACCCAACTGTATGTAAAACCCATCTTTCTTTTCTTTTTTATAATTTGATGTGTTCCAATTTATGATTTTTGTGGTTTCTCTATTGACTTGGTTTGAATTATCACTACCATTTATGTAAATCTTGTTGGTGTTTGGGAAAGTCTGAATCTTTTTTATTTTCTTGAAATGGGTTTTTGTTTGTTTATGTAAAGGTGATTGCTTTAGGGAGGTTATGATTGTGTTTTTGATGGCAAATCTGGGAAATAGTTTTTTTTTTTGGTAAATAACAAATGGTTTTTGTTAAAATTTTCGTCCTTTACATATATAATTACCTGCATTGCCTTTTTAATCTGGTAAATTTGATGTTTTCACCTGTTGAAATGCTGGTGTTTTAATTTTAATCTGGGGTGCTGGATTTTGAATATCAAATTATGGGCTGAATTGTGTTGTTTTATTCAATGAGTTTTATGAGTGGAGAATTTTCTGAGCATATGTTTGTTTGGCCTTGGTGGATGCAGATTCTAGATTCACACAGCAAGAGCTTCCTGCTTGTAAACCTATTTTAACGCCGGGATGGGTATGGTTTAGAATATTTCACGACTGATTTCTGTTTGACTTCTGCTTCAGTGTAGTACTGTTCTTTGTTTTTTTAATTACTTGGACTGTTATTTTTAATGTTTTCAGGTCATTACATCATTCATTGTTGTTGGAGTTGTGTTTATCCCTATAGGCCTTGCTTCCTTGTATGCATCAGAACATGTAAGTCTATTTTAATCTTGTTTGACTATGTTGCTAATTGCCTTGTTTTGTAGATGGCTCTAACTTGAAGCTCTTTTTTTTTACTTCCCATCTGGCATCATGTAGGTGGTGGAAATTGTGGAGCGATATGACAAAGATTGTATTCCCCCTGATTATAGAAATAACAGCCTACATTATATCCAAACCAGCGAAATTAACAAGACTTGTACAATGACCATTAATGTTAGTCCAATTTCCTTACTTGATGTGCTTAAAGAAATTTGGCTTCTTTCTTTTATTTGTGTCTGTCTTCTTTTAATCTAAGCTGCATTGTTTTTCAAAGATGCCTTGACTGAAGATTATTTCAGGTTCCAAAGCACATGAAAAGTCCTGTTTTCATCTATTACGAGCTTGATAACTTTTACCAGAACCACCGTCGGTGAGTAGAAGAAATATTTACTGCTGTGTGGTTTTTGTGTATCCTTATAAGGTGTGAGGTATATGTTTGGCAATAACTTTTCTTATTCAATTAAGGGATTATATTTTTAAATGTTATTTTCCTCTTTTTTCTTAGCAAATTGTCATTCTCAGAAAATATGATGTTACAACTGCTAATTGCATATATGTTGAATTAATTTTTTGTCTGATTTGGACCTTTAAGACCTTCAAATGTGGTACATGCTTTTAACACCTTTAGAAAATTGACTTCATTGTGATCATAAATATGTATCTATATAGACTATTGTCATTCGTGATATCACCAAGGCTTTTCATTGAAGAGCAGCTACCTGTTGTGGTCTTTAATTTTCTCCATTTGGCATGTTCTATTAACATTTGGTGCTGCTATCTAGGTTTGAGTTATGAAAAGAACAAAAAATACAAAACCGTTAAAAGTGCGGATTGTCACGTCGGATGATGAAACTGGGAGTTTGTAAGAGCAAAAGTGTTCCATTGATTGCTCAACTTAGAAAAGATAATAAAAGTACAAAAGCATAACTAAGGTTGCTAACCAAATGCTTTTTCCATTTTTCGTCTGTTTCTAGGCTGGCACATGGAATGCACAAAGAATTCCCCTGCAAATCACACTTGTGCTGTTTATGGATTTTGAAATTTGAATTTAGCTCAGTAGTTGATATGGTCTGCCAGTAATACAGACCCCTCTTTGATTATATTTTTTTCTGCTTGATCCTTCATTCGCTATTCTCTATAAAAGGTAGATCTCAGTCCTCAATTTGGTGCTAGAAATTTGCTATATGGCAAATCACCACAGAAAATTTCTTTTAGACAAATCCCAGAACCCAGAATTTGTATTCGTCAGAATGGCAAGGAAAGTAGAAAAATCATCAAGGTAAAAGTTGGAGTTGCAATTAAACTATGTTTATATGGGTTGCATTTGAAGTGATGTTGTACTTGTACATAAGTAGACCATTTTACGATAAAAAAGTAGTTGTACCATTATAATGGTTGCTTCTTTTCATTTGAGAGTCTGGATTGTTCTGTTGATCTATGCCCATAGTCCCATTTCCATATTTGGTAATATGCAATTCGTAGGAGTTTGAATTAAAGTTTCACTTGGAAATTTTGAAACATATTGGGTTTTCCGACTTTGCTATGATATGAATTTTTTTCCTGAAGAAAATTTTCAGGTTACTGATATTTTTGCATTAATTGTGGAAACCTCCTCACAGTTGAATTTGCTTTTCACATGTAATTAATGTACTGCTTAGGAATCTTCTTGTGCCAGGGTTCTTTTGACATGCTTCTGCAATTTGAAATGTGAAAATTTTGCTGACAGATATGTAAAAAGTCGAAGTGATAAACAGTTACGAAGCAAGGCCAGTGAAGGTGTCACAGAAACCTGCAAACCGGAAGCTGTCACATCAAATGGGCAACCAATTGTTCCTTGTGGCCTTGTTGCATGGAGTTTGTTCAATGATACATACAGGTTTTCGGTAAAAAAAGAGGTTTTAGATGTCAGCAAAAAGAATATTGCTTGGAAAAGTGACCAGGAGCATAAATTTGGTTCCGATGTCTATCCTAAAAATTTCCAGAGTGGAAGCTTGATTGGAGGTGGAAAACTTGATTCAAGCATACCTGTAAGTATCTCCCTCTTCTTCCTGCATGTTCGAGTCTTTTCGTATAGTTTGTCAATTAAATTATACTTGGTTTTCCTCTTCTTCTTCTTTTTTTTTTCATTCCATAAGTAATTCTTTTCCTTCTCCCCTTTCTAAATCGATCTAGTTGCTGGTTTTTCTTGAAACAGTTGAGTGAACAAGTAGATCTTATTGTATGGATGCGTACTGCAGCGCTGCCAAACTTCAGAAAACTTTATGGAAAGATAGAGAAGGACCTTCAAGCTAACACTACAATTACGGTTACCATTGAGAATAATTATAACACTTACAGTTTTGGAGGCAAAAAGAAGCTGGTTCTTTCAACCACGAGTTGGATAGGTGGAAAAAATAGTTTCCTGGGCAGAGCTTATATCGCTATTGGAGGCTTGTGCTTGTTCTTGGCAGTATGCTTTGTATTTGTATATGTGTTCAAGCCAAGGTGAGAATGGTTCAAAAATCCTATTAATTGCTCGATTTTTTCTGTGCCAACAACAGTAAATATTTCTAGCTTTGATGGAAATATTCATCGTGAGTGTTTGAGATGGTTTATGTGCTTTATGCAGGCCCCTTGGTGATCCATCCTACTTATCTTGGAACAGGAATCCATCAGGACAAATGAATTAAAACCTTAAACCATGTTCTGTCCATTCACAAGTTCATTGAAACACTTCCTTGCCATTCTCCTGCACCGGTTTCATTTCCCGCGCCTCAAATTAACAGTTCCATGCAGGAATCTAGAACCTCGTTTTCTGATAAATGCAACAACATAACGCTGTTAAATTATTATATGTTAGGCTGATTTTCGTTGTTGCATTTTGTCCTTTTGCTTGGTCTTTTGACATTGAGATGAGACACTGGTTTGATAAATCCATTTTATATAGTAGATTAAGAGGTTGTTTAAGAGGGGGTAGTAGTTGCTTTTTATTCTAAGATATATTAAGATAATATTTTTTTATTTTTTAAAAATTATTTTTAAAATCAGTACATTAAAATAATTTAAAAGCATAAAAAATATATTAATTTAAAGTAAAAATAAAAATAATTTTTTTTTTTTAAAAAAAGCAGTGCCAAACACTGTCTAAGCTCTTTCCCACACCTTTCTTCTGCTTTCATAATAATCATCAAGTTAAATAACATTATTTGCTGAGCTATAAAAAGATTATCAGTAGCATTTAATGCTTGATACAAATATTGTAAAAGAGTGAATCAATGTCTTGCGTGCTGTTGTGGGCATTAGGCATCAGCAAGAAAGTATCGTGGGCTCCAAGGGAGTGGAGATATCTCTTTCACACATATTGGCATCAATGCTTACAACCCCTTCTCCCTGCATGTTGAGAGTAAAATTGTTGATACAGAATTATAAAACTCTTGTGCAGCTTTTGTATGTTTCTTAGTGAAAGAAGTATATTACCTTTGCAATGTTCCTAAAGTATGTTGTTGAATAATTTCCATCAGGGAACAAAACTTCAATGAGATCTGCCAAAACCAATTGAGGTTGGGACACTGCTCCATCATTCCAGTCTTCATATTGATAATTCATCAAGGTGGGCAACAGATGGCTCAGATGGGGCAGTCAAAACACTTATACTGTACAGGAAGAAGTAAAAACGTAGCACTAAATCTTACCAAGAGTGGTCAAGTTTTGGACTCTTTTATCGTATCTCCACAAGCTTTGATTTGCTATAAAAGCAAAACAAGAATTGTCATCAACACCTATGTTTTGAAGGAAACTTGACTGATTGTAGCCGGCAGGGTCAGGAGTATACGTTTCATCAATCACTACATCCACAGTCTACAAGAAAATGAATTTGGAAAACTTGTTAGAGACAAATTAGAAAGACTTGATAATTACTAGAAACCAGCAGAAAATATAATTTTTAGCAAGAAGAAGAACTTACACACAGAATTGCATGTAATTCTTCGGAGTCATCAGGATTTGAGGTGTTGTAAGTGATCTTATTGATAGAGTTGTCAATATTTTCTCCACCTGCATCCTCCACATACTGTTTTCAAGTTTAATACATCTCATCCACATTAAAGAGCATGAAATGGTGAATTATTTTTGTGTTCTCTGTTACCTTCAACTTGCATGTTTCCTTTGTAAAAGACCATATGCCCTGAAAAGCAAGAGAAACCAATTTCATTAGGGTTAAGTCATTCATAACCAAAAAAACCTTGAAATAGTGTTTGATTATTTCTTCGAAAAAATAGAGATAAAGGGCGTGTCTTCTTGTACCTTCTTGTGTTTTGAAATGACAAAAAATTACTCTAAAATTGATCAAGAAAGATTCATGTTTTCATCTCTCAAATCAAATACGTTTTTGTTCCTTTTTATCCTGTCTTTTATATTAGAAAACAATTACCAAACACAACCTCCACAATTGACTTAAAAATACAAAAAGAAATGCATGTTCAGGTCTTGTGCTATACTAACACTATCATACTGCATCCAAGCTACAATGGGTTTAAAGGAACCATTTTTGCTCGCTGCAACCTTAGTCAGGCACAGGTAATTCTCTTTTATCTGCAGAGGGAAAATAAATTTTACTCATCAAATCAAATATAAAAGAAGCAATAATACTTTTCTCCCATCAATAAAATAATGGTGGTCTGCCATACTCACTGCATCATATACTTTGTTGGCTCTTGTCTCAAGGTTTACAAAAACTCCCAAGAACTTTATCCACTCTGCTCTCTGCCGTGTATAGGACAAGTATTAGATCAGCAGTTTCGATGCAAACTTTGCCTTGATAAGTATTTAATACGGAAAAAAATTTCCGCAGTGATTGAATTTGAGAATTCTAATGTGTGAGTCTTTGGTTCAAAATTTGGAATGGCTTGAATGAAATTTACATGTATAAATAAAACATTTCTCAGAAGAGGCATTATGCATTTATTACCTGGAGAGGGTAATCCTCTACTAAAGGAACAAAGTTGGCAAAATTGCATGCTTGTGGTTGGTCTGTTACACTGATAAAATGAGCACCAAATTCTGAGAATTGTTGAGGCTCACTCCTGTTCATCATCTCTATTTCTCCTGTTTCGTACAACTTTAATGCACATTCAGAAGCCATGGAATCTGATGTAATGCCCTTCATACTCCCTAGTAAGCCTAGCAGCTGTTGAAAGATAAAAAAAAAAAATAGCAAAATAAAAAACACAAAATTATTGCCAATTTTCCGCTAGATTTTTGGTCGGACACTCAATAAAACAGTGTTTAATTATTATTTCAAAAAAAAAAAAAACAAAAATAATGAAGACAGAGATACATTTATTTTATATCTTTATCTCTATCCCTTCAATCAAACACCCGTTTATATCTCTTCTGTCATGGACACCGACGAAACACAACTTGAAATATATATTCATCTCTTGTGATGGAACTCCTAATCAAGATCATAAGATAATTACAACTTACAGAAGCCAATGATCCTCACCTCCAAGAAGGACACTGTAAACCAGGAAAAAGGAAGTGGCATGAGAAGAGAAATGAGCTGAATATATAGCATAAAAAATGAAAAAAATATACCAAGTATATTTCTTCACTTTTCTTGCTGTTCTAGTTTTGCTTTTAATATATAACAGAATGTACCTGGAAAGGAGTAGGTATCAGCTGAATAATTTGACAAAGGGATGACAAATGATTCGATCCTTGAGGTGCAATATTTTGTTCTTGTTGCCATCCTTGAATTATTCTGTTAATTGCAATTGAAAGTAAGGGATTAGGGATTTGCATGAAACCATATAATCATCTACTATATTTTTTTTTTTATTATAGGCTAAAATATTCTTGTTTTTATTTTTGGATCAATAATAAGCTAAAAGCTTAATAAAATCAAATGACATGTCATTCTGTATGATTAAAATATTATTTACTTAAAATTTAGTTTTTTTTAATGTTTTTGAATTGTTTTAATGTATTGATATTAAAAATAATTTTTTTAAACGTTATTTTAATACATTTTTGAATTAAAAACACTTTAAAACTCAATTTCTATCACATTTTCAAACAAACTTTTATTATTAAAATAATTGTGTTTAATTAATATTATAAAACAAGAATATATATATATATATATATATATATAGTCTTCAAGACATCTATAAAATGAATTTTTGTTTTTTTAAAACAAAAAGGTTATGGAACATGTCCTAATTATTTTATTTGTCTTGATCATTTTTTTTATACTAAAATAATAATCAAATGCTATCTATATATTACTAAAAATGATTAAATGTGCTTTTTTCACTTTGAAAAAAAAGGGTGGAGGAGCCATGTGACTCCAAAATAAGAACATAAATATAGTTTTACTATAATTAAATTTTTAGGGCACATATTTTATTTTATTTTTTTGCATGTTTTATTTCAGTGAGGCCTAGGTGGTCTTGTCCTTTTGG
>Ga0307517_10008672_pt1 | contig 14556 bp, 15 predicted proteins | sample 23_EM_MG_FD_194515 | JGI IMG/M metagenome (GOLD analysis project Ga0307517, IMG submission 194515) | Populus trichocarpa ectomycorrhiza microbial communities from riparian zone in the Pacific Northwest, United States - 23_EM | ecosystem: Host-associated > Plants > Roots > Unclassified | place... | reverse complement strand
GCCATGCGGCGCGGCGAGCCGGTGCCGATCCTCGCGCCCTCGGGGAGGGCCTCGAAGGTCAGCCCGTCCCGCGCCACCAGCGCGTCCCTGGGGTCCTCGCGGACCGGGACCGCGGCCAGCACCAGGCCTTCGGGGTCGGCGGTCGGCAGGTCTTTCAGCGAGTGGACCGCGAAGTCGATCTCGCCGGCCAGCAGCGCGTCGCGCAGCGCCGACACGAAGACCCCGGTACCGCCGATCTGCGCGAGGTGCTCGCGCGAGGTGTCGCCGTACGTGGTGATCTCGACGAGCTCGACCTCTCGGCCGGTCAGGTCCCGGACCTGCCGGGCGATCTTGCCGGACTGCGCCATCGCCAGCGCGCTGCGCCGGGTACCCAGTTTCAGTGCGTTCGGGCTTCTCATGCCCGCCCTCGATTCGGTTCAGCCGGTTCATCCGACCTGGTGACGCTGCTGACGGCAGCGACCGCCTGCGGGTCGAGGTCGAAGAGTTCGCGCAGCGCGTCCGCGTAACCGGCGCCGCCGGGTTCGCCCGCGAGCTGCTTGACCCGCACGGTGGGCGCGTGCAGGAGCTTGTCGACGACGCGGCGCACGGTCTGGGAGACCTCTGCTCGTTCGCGGTCGTCCAGGTCGGGGAGGCGTCCGTCGAGGCGGGCCAGTTCGGAGGCGACCAGGTCGGCGGCCATGGAGCGCAGCGCGATGACGGTCGGCGTGATGTGCGCGGCTCGCTGGGCGGCGCCGAAGGCGGCCACCTCGGCCGATACGATTTTTCGGACCGTGTCCACGTCGGCCGCCATGGGCGCGTCCTGCGCGGCGGTGCCGATGGTCTCCAGGTCCACCAGGTGCGCGCCGTCCAGCGCCCCGGCCGCCGGGTCGGTGTCGCGCGGCATCGCCAGGTCCAGCAGCCCGATGGGGCTCTGCGAGGTACGGGACGCCAGCGCGCGGGCCACCGTCTCGGCGTCGATGACCTGCCCGGTGGCTCCCGTACAGGACACGACGATGTCGGCGTGGGGCAGTTCGGCGGCCAGGTCGTCCATGCGCACGGCGCGTCCGCCGACGGCCTCGGCGAGGCGGGCGGCACGCGCATGCGTCCGGTTGGCGACGACGATCTCGCTGACGCCCGCCCGGGCCAGGGTGTTGGCGGCCAGCGAGCTCATGGAGCCGGCCCCGATGACCAGGGCGCGCTTGTCCTTGGCCCAGTCGGCGAAGGAGTCGACGCCGCCGATGGCCTGCGCGAGCTGGTCGAGGCCGAAGGTGACCAGGGACTGCCCGGCCCGGTCGATGCCGGTCTCGGAGTGGGCGCGCTTGCCGACCCGCAGCGACTGCTGGAACAGGTCGTTGAGCAGGCGGCCCGCGGTGTGCTGCTCCTGGCCGGTGCTGAGGGTGTCCTTGATCTGGCCGAGGATCTGGCCCTCGCCGACGACCATCGAGTCCAGTCCGCAGGCCACCGAGAACAGGTGGTGGACGGCCCGGTCCTCGTAGTGCACGTACAGGTACGGGGTGAGCTCCTCCAGCGGCACCCCGCTGTGGTCGGCGAGCAGCGTGGACAGCTCGGCGACCCCGGCGTGGAACTTGTCCACGTCCGCGTACAGCTCGATGCGGTTGCACGTGGACAGGATGGCGGCCTCGGCGGCCGGCTCGGCGGCGACCGCGTCGTGCAGCAGCTTGACCTTGGTGTCCTCGGCGAGCGCCGCCCGCTCCAGGACACTGACCGGTGCGCTGCGGTGGCTCAGCCCGACCACGAGAAGACTCATGCCGGCATCACCGCGGGAAGTTCCCCGTCAGGTCCCTGGCGCTTGACCGCGCCGCGTATCGGCTTGGCCGCCGTCGGCGGGGCGAGGGCTTCGCCCAGCTCCTCGCCGGCCTTGCGCTGCTCGTGGAAGGCGAGGATCTGCAGCTCGATGGAGAGGTCGACCTTGCGCACGTCCACCCCGTCCGGAACGGTCAGCACGGTGGGCGCGAAGTTGAGGATCGAGGTGACCCCGGCGGCGACCAGCCGGTCGCAGACCTCCTGCGCGGCACCCGCCGGTGTGGTGATCACACCGATGGAGACCTGGTTGTCCTCGACGATGTCCTCCAGCTCGTCGGCGTGCCGCACCGGCAGTCCGGCGATCAGCTTTCCGGCGAGCTGGGCGTCAGCGTCGATGAGCGCGGCGATACGGAATCCACGGGAGGCGAAACCGCCGTAGTTGGCGAGGGCCGCTCCAAGATTGCCCATGCCGACGATGACGACCGGCCAGTCCTGGGTGAGGCCGAGCTCCCGAGAGATCTGGTACACGAGGTATTCGACGTCATAACCGACGCCTCGTGTTCCGTACGAGCCGAGATAGGAGAAGTCTTTACGAAGTTTGGCGGAGTTCACACCGGCGGCCGCGGCGAGTTCCTCGGAGGAAACGGTGGGCACCGAGCGCTCGGAGAGCGCGGTCAGAGCCCGCAGGTACAGCGGAAGACGGGCGACGGTGGCCTCGGGGATCCCTCGGCTGCGGGTCGCCGGTCGGTGAGTTCGGCCAGTTGCCACGATGCTCCTGCGGGTAGAGCTGGGCTGCGGGCGACCACAGTCCCTATGACCGCCCCGTGCACGCCAATCTATGTCTTTGTGAACGCGTGCACAAAGATGGTGTCCGATTTGCCCCAGGGAAGTGACCGGCATCACGCACCCCCATTGCGGACATACGGAACCAATTGCTGCGCCGGAACGTTCCTCTTCAGCGCCACATCCGTAACTCCGCGCCCCACCCATTGCGCGTCGGCGCCCGTCAACTGGGGCCAGTCCAGCGAGGCGGCCCGCGCCAGCGCCGCCTCGGCGTGCGAATGGCCCGTTTGAGCCTGTGCGTACTGCGCGAACAGCCGGGCCGTGGCCCGCGCGTCCCCCAGCGCCGTGTGCGCCGACCAGCCCGTCACCCCGGCCGCTTCCGCGCATGCGCGCAGGCTCAGCGCTCCGGGGAGGGCGCCCCGCAAGGCCGCCATGCGCATGGTGCACATGGCCGGCACAGCGGGCAGCTCGACGCCCAGACGGGCGTACTCCGCCGCCAGGAACGCCCGGTCACAGCCCACGTTGTGCCCCACCAGCACCCTGCCGCGCAGCAGCCTCAGCAGCTTCGGCGCGACCTGCGCAAAGCGCGGTGCCCGCGCGGCCGTCACATGCCGGTGCTCGATGCCGTGAATGTGCGTCGGCCCGACCGGGCCCTCGGGATCGACCAGCGTCGAGAACTCGCCCTGGGGAATCAGACCGCCGTCGAGCAGCACCACCGCCAGCTCGACCACCCGGTGCCGTCGCGAACTGGACCCGGTCGCCTCAAGATCGACTACCGCGAATCCGCCGTGAACCCCCTGAGGCCTGGCGCGGAGCACGCTTTCACCGATCCTTTCGCGCGCCCCCGCCGTACGCAGTAATCCAAAACGACCTCGATGGTAATCGAATGGGCGAGCACAAAGAAACCGCGCAAACCGGCTCACCCACGGCGTCAGGTACTGAGCGCCCTGCGCAGCCGGCCCTCGTCCACCCGCCAGAAATCGTGCTGTTCGCCGTCCACCAGGACGACGGGGATCTGTTCCCAGTACTTGCGGTACAGCTCCTCGTCCTGTGTGATGTCGCGCTCATCCACCGCCGCGCCGAGTTCCCCCGCCACCTTCTCGATCACGACCCGCGCGTCGTCGCACAGATGGCAGCCGGGCTTCCCGATCAGCGTCACAGTCCTCATCGGGCCATTGTGCCTCCGTCCGTACGGAGATCCGGGTAACAGATACGTCGCAAGGAGTTCATACAGCCGCTCCACGCCCGCATCGGGAGCGACGAACGAACTGGCTATGCTCACCACATGGCCGCTCTCCCATGGCTCACTCCCCGTAAACGCTCCGCCACCGCGCGCAGCGTCCTGGCAGGCGAGGCCGCGGCCGAGGCCGCCCTCGCGGCGCCCCTGGCGAAACAGGACGACGAAGACGGCGAAGAAGCCGCCGCGCCCAGCGAGTTCCCCGTCATCGGGGACCCGCACGCCGCGGCCTTCTTCGACCTGGACAACACCGTGATGCAGGGCGCCGCGATCTTCCACTTCGGCCGGGGCCTGTACAAACGGAAGTTCTTCCACAAGCGCGACCTGGTCCGCTTCGCCTGGCAGCAGGCGTATTTCCGCATGGCCGGGTCCGAGGACCCCGAGCACATGCAGGAGGCGCGCGACAGCGCGCTGTCGATCGTCAAGGGGCACCGCGTCGAGGAGCTCATGTCGATCGGCGAGGAGATCTACGACGAGTACATGGCCGGCAAGATCTGGCCCGGCACCCGCGCCCTCGCCCAGGCCCACCTGGACGCCGGCCAGCGGGTCTGGCTGGTCACCGCCGCCCCCGTCGAGACCGCCACCATCATCGCCCGCCGCCTCGGCCTCACCGGCGCCCTGGGCACCGTCGCCGAGCACGTCAACGGCGTCTACACCGGACGCCTGGTCGGCGAGCCGCTGCACGGCCCCTCCAAGGCCGAGGCCGTGAAGGCGCTGGCCGCCGCGGAGGGACTCGAACTCATCCGCTGCGCGGCGTACAGCGATTCGTCGAACGACATCCCGATGCTGTCGCTCGTCGGACATCCGTACGCGATCAATCCTGACAGCCGCCTGCGCAAGCACGCCCGCAGCCAGGGCTGGCGGCTGCGCGACTACCGCACAGGCCGCAAGGCGGCGAAAATCGGCATCCCGGCCGCCGCCGGAGTCGGCGCCGTGGCCGGTGGCGCGGCGGCCGCCGTAGCCCTGCAGCGCCGCCGCCGCTAGGGTCACCGGCGGTAACCGACATTGCGCGTGCAGGGGTGGGCCGGGGCAATCCCCCGGCTTACCCCCTCTGCTCCCACGTCAGTCCCCGCCGTGCCACACAGCCACAACACGCACTCCACGCGAGCAATTCACGACCCGATATGGTCAACTCCGTTTTCATGTTCGATAATTGACCGGTCACCAATCCGTCAGAGAGTGGGCGGAATCGGCGATTTCAGCAACTCGGTGTAGCGTCGCCTGCACGAAGCGTTATTCTCCTCAGACGCAAGCCGGTTCCCACGCGTCGCTACGACGAGTGAACGGTTCCGAACTGCACGTGATGGAAGTTCTGCCTCTGGGAGTCCCGTGTACCCACACAACGGGGTTGACGCCTCTGGCCTGGCTACGCTGCGCGCAATGGTGGTCGACCACCTCCAGCGCGTCGTCCCCGCGTACGCCATGCCCGCCCTCGCCACACCGCTGCCTACCGGTACCGTCCACGGCCCCGTCTACGCCATGGCCGAGGCCGGCACCGCCGTAGGCGGACGCCGAGCCACCCGCCACAACACGCAGGTCCAGGGCGCCAACACCGCGTCCCGCCGCCCCGCCGCCGACAGCGACAGCGGCCGCATGATGGAGCTGGTCGAACGCGCCCAGGCGGGCGAGACCGAAGCCTTCGGCCGCCTGTACGACCACTACTCCGACACGGTGTACCGCTACATCTACTACCGCGTTAACGGCAAGGCCACCGCCGAGGACCTCACCAGCGAGACCTTCCTGCGCGCCCTGCGCAGGATCGGCACCTTCACCTGGCAGGGCCGCGACTTCGGCGCCTGGCTGGTCACCATCGCCCGCAATCTGGTCGCCGACCACTTCAAGTCGAGCCGCTTCAGACTCGAAGTCGTCACCGGCGAGATGCTCGACGCCAACGAGGTCGAGCGCAGCCCCGAGGACTCCGTCCTGGAGTCGCTCTCCAACGAGTCGCTCCTCACCGCCGTCCGCAAGCTCAACCCCCAGCAGCGGGAGTGCGTCACGCTGCGCTTCCTCCAGGGCCTGTCGGTCGCCGAGACCGCCCGGATCATGGGGAAGAACGAAGGTGCGATCAAAACCCTGCAGTACCGGGCGGTCCGAACTCTTGCCCGGTTGCTGCCAGAAGATGCCCGGTGAGACGGGCTCGGTGACATCGCTTGCGCCCGTGCTCACGGTCCGATCATCATGACTGCGTAACCCAACTCGTACGGCACTCGTTGCATCAAACGCAGACCCCCCACTGCCGTGCCCTGTTCGCTTCCGGTCACTCGATCGGGTGGACAGGCTCAAGGAACGCAACTTCCGGGCGCTTCGGGGAGTCGAGTGTGAATGACGAGAGGAGGTGCCGCCCGTGATCGCGAACCCAACGGCGCACCGGCGGGCGAACGCCTTCGCCGAGGCCGTGGAGGACTTGAACCTCCCGCAGGCCGACGGCGAGCAGCAGCACGGTGCTCATGCCGCGGACCGGCATGCCGACCCTGAGCAGGGCCGGCTCCTGGCTCTGGCGAACGCCCTGGAGGATGTGCCGAGGCCGACGCTGGACGCCGCGAAGAAGATCGAGCAGCGAGCGCAACTGATCGCCGCCATGGAGGCCGCGCTGGCCGACGGCACGCTGTCCGTGCCCGAGCAGCGCACCAGCAACAGTGGCAGTGGCGGCAACAGCCGCAGCGGTGCTCACCGCTACCGGCCCAGCTCCCGCTGGGGCCGCCGGCTCGCCGCCGGCGGGCTCTCCGTCGGAGTCCTCGGCGGCGCCCTCGGCGGGGTCGCCGCCGCCAGCACAAACGCCCTGCCGGGCGACACGCTGTACGGGCTCAAGCGCGGCATGGAGGACATGCGGCTCAACTTCGCCGACGACGACGCCGACCGGGGCAAGGTCTACCTGGACCTCGCCTCCACCCGGCTCCAGGAGGCCCGCCGCCTCATGGAACGCGGCCGCAGCGGCGACCTCGACGAGGAGTCGGTCGGCGAGATCCGCAAGGCGCTCTCCGGCATGCAGCAGGAGGCCTCCGAGGGCCACCGGCTGCTCAGCGCGGCGTACAAGCGGGACGGCTCCCTGCAGCCCATCGAGACCCTGTCCGCGTTCTCCGCCTCCCACCGCCAGGGCTGGAGCGACCTGCGCGACCGTCTCCCGTCGAAGCTGACCGACGTGGGCAACAAGGTCACCTCCGTCTTCGACGCCATAGAGCAGGAAGTGGGCCCGCTGCAGAAGCTGCTGCCCCCGGCCAACCGCGGGTCCGGCGACGGCCGCAACGGCTACACCGGCAGCACCCGTTCCGGCACCTCCGGCCAGCCGGCCCCCGCCGCCACGGACGGCTCCGCCGGCAACAGCGCCGGCATCAGCACGGCCAGTCCTTCCGCCTCGGGCTCCTCCAACGACGGCGCCCTCGGCGGCCTCATCGACGGCGGCTCCACGGCCTCCCCGAGCGCCAGCTCCTCCTCGACCGAGTCCACCCAGCCCTCGGTCACCCTCCCGCCCCTCCTGCCGGGGCTCCTCCCGGGCCTGGGCCTGACGGACGACAGCTAGAGGTCCCAGCCGGGTTGTGGGCAGGCGTTCCGCACGGCGGAACGGGTGGGCACAACCCGGCCACCGGCCTCAGGCCGCTAAAAGAAGACCGAACGCCGCTGCACCAGCAGCTTGGCCCCTCCTCTGAACGCCGCCCTCGCGGGCGCTTCGCTTGCTTCGGGACGGCTGCGCCGGACTCCGTCCGTCGACCTCGCGCACCGACAGACGCCGAAGGCTGGGGGGAGCCCGGCTAGAAGAAGACCGAACGCCGCTGCACCAGCAGCTTGTACAGCGTGTGCTGGATCGTCTCGCGCACCTGGTCCGTCAGGTTGAAGACGAGCATCGGATCGTCCGCCGCCTCCGGCGTGTACTGGTCCGTGGGGATCGGCTCCCCGAACTGGATCGTCCATTTCGTCGGCAGAGGCACCATCCCCAGCGGCCCGAGCCAGGGGAAGGTCGGGGTCAGCGGGAAGTACGGGAAGCCCAGCAGCCGGGCGACCGTCTTGGCGTTGCCGACCATCGGGTAGATCTCCTCCGCACCGACGATCGAGCACGGCACGATCGGCACGCCGGTCTTCAGCGCCGTGGCGACAAAACCGCCGCGCCCGAAGCGCTGCAGCTTGTAGCGGTCCGAGAACGGCTTGCCGAGCCCCTTGAAGCCCTCCGGCATGACGCCGACGACCTCGCCGCGCTCCAGCAGCAGTTGCGCGTCCTCCGCGCAGGCGAGCGTGTGCCCGGCCTTCCTGGCCAGCTCGTTGACGAGCGGCAGCATGAACACCAGGTCCGCCGCGAGCAGCCGCAGATGGCGGCCGGCCGGGTGATGGTCGTGGACGGCGACCTGCATCATCAGGCCGTCCATCGGCAGCGTGCCGGAGTGGTTGGAGACCACCAGCGCCCCGCCCTCGGCGGGGATGTTCTCGATGCCCTTGACCTCGACCCGGAAGTACTGGTCGTAGAGCGGCCGCAGCAGCGACATCAGGACCTGGTCGGTGAGCTCCTCGTCGTAGCCGAAGTCGTCGACCTCGTAGTCGCCGGTGACGCGGCGCCGCAGGAAGGCGAGGCCGTGCGCGACCTTGCGGTCCCAGGGGCCGCCCAGCAGCCGGTCGGCGAGGCCGCCGAGGGCGCCTGTGAGGGACGGCGGCGCGCTCGGGGCCCCAGATGCCTCCTGAGGCTCCGGGGACGCCGGAGACGGCTCCTGCGGGCCGCCCTGCGAGGCCTCGTGTCCGTCCTGCGCATCGCCGTCCTGCGCGTCCTGCGCAGGCCGTACGGCGGTGAGCGGCGTGGCCGCGGGGCCCGCGGGACCCGTCTCGCCCTTCTTGCGGCTGCCCGGCCCCGGCACGGTCGTCCCCCGCCCCCGCGGCCGGGGGGTGCCCCTGCGCGCGCGGGTGTCCTCATCGAACGGGATGACCTTGGCGTCCGCCATGGCTCGGCTCCTCCTCGTAGGGGCACTCACGTCTGGTCCCTGGCCACGGGGACCAGCGCGGCGAGCCGGTCGACGCCGTGAGCCAGCCGCTCGGGCGGAAGCAGCCCGTAGCCGTGGCTGCGGGCGTAGTCGCTGAAGGTCCCGGCGGTGGTGAACTTCGGTGTGAACCCGAGAGTCTCACGCATTTGCGTGGTGTCCACCACCCGCCCGTGTGTCAGCAGCCGGATCTGCTCGGGCGAGAAGTCGGTGACCCCCGCCGTGCGCAGCGTCTGCGCCACCCAGGTGACGGCCGGCAGCAGCACCGGCACCGTCGGCTTGCCGAGCCGGCGCGCGGTCTGCGACAGCAGCAGCACCCCGTCCCCCGCCACATTGAAGGTCCCGCTGTTGAGCGTGCCGCGCTCGGGATCGCGCACCGCGAGCAGCAGCACATCGATCACGTCGTCCTCGTGGACGAACTGCAGCCGGGGGTCGTAGCCGAAGACCGTCGGCAGCACCGGCAGCGCGAAGTACTCCGACAGCGGCGTATCGGTGCGCGGCCCCAGGATGTTGGCGAACCGCAGCACCGCCACCGCCACATCCGGACGGCGGCGCGCGAACCCGCGCACGTATCCCTCGACCTCGACCGCGTCCTTCGCGAAACCGCCCCTGGGCAGTGACTTGGGCGGCATCGTCTCGGTGAAGACCGCCGGGTCGCGGGGCGCGGAGCCGTAGACGCTCGTCGTGGACTTCACCACCAGGCGGCGTACCGTCGGCGCCTTCTGGCACGCGCCGAGCAGCTGCATCGTCCCGATGACGTTGGTCTCCTTGACCGCCGTCCGCCCGCCCTTGCCCGGCAGGGTCCCGCTGACATCCATGTGGACGACCGTGTCGACGCCGTGCTCCGCCAGCACCTTTCCGATCATCGGATGGCGGATGTCGGCCCGTACGAACTCGGCCCCGCCCAGATGATGCTCCGGCGGAACCGCGTCGACCCCGATCACCCGGTCGACATCCGGCTCGCGCATGACGCGTCTTACGAGCCGCCCGCTGAGCTGCCGGGCGACCCCGGTCACGAGCACCACCTTGCCCAAGATGCATGCCTCCCCTTGGCCTGTGCGGATGCTGTGTACGCACCGTCACCGTATCGGGTCAGTGTTGCGCGATGATGACGTTCGAGCCTACGAACACGCACGCAGTAGTGCCCGATGACACGCCCGAAACGCCGCTGCCCTCCCGCCGCCGCGGGATGCGGTGACGGAAGGGCAGGGAAAGCGATCGCGTAGCTCGCTTACTTCTTGTTGCGACGCTGCACACGCGTCCGCTTCAGCAGCTTGCGGTGCTTCTTCTTGGCCATACGCTTGCGCCGCTTCTTGATGACAGAGCCCACGACTACCCTCGCTTCGTTTTCACTCGGTGCGGGGCGTCCGAGCCCACACGACCTACGTCGGCCAAGCCTACCCGCCTTGGAGCGGCGAGCCTAAACCGGACCGGACAGGGTCGTTTGTCAGGCAGTTTCCCCCACCCCCACGTAGGACTCACGAAGATAGTCATGGACGGCTTGCTCCGGGACCCGGAAGGACCGGCCCACTCGGATCGCCGGCAGATGACCGCTGTGCACCAGCCGGTACACGGTCATCTTGGACACTCGCATTACCGCGGCGACCTCAGCCACGGTCAGGAACACGACCTCGTTGAGAGGCCTCTCGCTAGAAGCCATGACACACCTGAACCTTCCGCACATAACAGGCACCGGCTTCCCCTCCGGTGACTCCTGCTCGCACGTGCGCTCCTCCCCAGACTAGGTGCGGGTGATGCAAGTGGGGAAGAGGAGTAGCGATCGGTTGACTACTGTGACAGACACGCTCGATTGAGTACATAGCGCGTAAGCGGTCGGTAGTAATCGGACCGCACAGCGTCATCAAGCGGAACCACAACGGACACCCGCCCCTCCGCCTGCGCCACGAACACCGCCGGATCGTCGGAATCCGCCAGCCCAATGGCTTCAATACCCAGCTGACCTGCCCCGCAGACCCAGCCGTGGTCCCCCACCACGAGGCTCGGCAGCGGCCCGCCGGGCCCGCCCGACCCCGCGAGCGCGACCCGAACCGGGAGGGGGGAGTGCGTGTGTACCCCCGGCTCACACCCGGGCGCGGAGGTGGGCGCGGGACGTACGACCGCGACGCCGCCTACGTACCAGAGATTGTGCTGGCGTAGACCGAATTGCGTCGGCATGTCGATACATCGACCATGCGATGGTGTGAGGACCTCACATCCCGCCGCCGACAGGGCCCCCGCCAATCCGGCGTAGAACCCATGCAGCCGTTGCGGATGTCCCGTCCCGAGCAGTACGGGTTCCCTGTGGTCCGCCGCCGATCGGATCCGGTCCGCAAATGCGTCCAAGGCCGCCAGCGTCCGGTCCGGGTCGATCACATCATGCCCTGAAGTGTGGCCCGGGTCCGGCGATACGCCACATTTCTCCGCCATCAACCGCAGCAGCTCCCCCACGGTCCACCCCCGCTCCGGATCCAGCCCCAGCCGCTGCCGCGGATCCCCCGCGGCGAACAGCCGGTAGCTCCGCAGGCTCTTCTCCCGCAACGTAGCGATCGGCCCCGCCAGATGAGCCGCCAGGAGGTGCGCGCGCAGCGCGCCGACACTCAGCACGGCGTGATGTTCTCGCCGAACGGTTCCATCGCGGGGCGAAAACGGAGAAATACGCCCTAACGGGTACGCCTCGTACGGGTACGCCTTGCCGGGTACGCCCTAGGGCAGCAGCCCGTGCGCCGGGAACACCGCACGCCGCGTGGCGAGCACCGCCTGGTCCAGCCGGTCCGCCGGGTCGTACCCGGCGTCATGGAACCCCCGCCAACGGGCATCCCGACCATCCGTCATGCGCAAGGGCGCCACCCGCATCGTCCGCCGGTACACCTCCTGCCGCCACTCCTCCGGCGTCTCCGCCTCGGGCGGCACCGGCGCCCCGGCCGCGATCGCCACCAGGTGCGTCCACGAGCGCGGCACCACCTCCACCACCTCGTAGCCGCCTCCGCCCAGCGCGACCCAGCGCCCCTCCGCATGCGCATGCGCCAGTTCGTGACACGCCTCCATCACCGCGCGCTGCGCGTCGAGGCTCACTGCCAGGTGCGCCAGCGGGTCCTCGAAGTGCGTGTCCGCGCCGTGCTGCGTCACCAGCACCTGCGGCCGGAACGCCGTCACCAGCTCCGGCACCACCGCGTGGAACGCCCGCAGCCACCCCGCGTCACCGGTCCCCGCCGGCAGCGCCACGTTCACCGCCGAGCCCTCCGCCCCCGGACCCCCGCTCTCCTCCGGCCAGCCGGTCTGCGGAAACAGGGTCCGCGGGTGCTCGTGGAGCGAGATCGTCAGCACGCGCGGGTCGTCCCAGAAGACCGCCTGGACCCCGTCCCCGTGATGCACATCCACATCCACGTACACGACCCGCTCCGCGCCGAGCTCCAGCAGCCGCGCGATCGCCACCGCCGCGTCGTTGTACACGCAGAAACCGGAAGCCGACCCGGGCATGGCGTGATGCAGGCCGCCCGCGAAGTTCACCGCGTGCGCGGCCTCCCCACGCCACACCGCCTCCGCCGCGCCCACCGACTGCCCCGCGATGAGTGCCGACGCCCCGTGCATCCCCGCGAACGCCGGATTGTCCTCCGTACCGATCCCGTACTCGATCTCGGCCGCCTTCGGATCGGCCGACGCCCGCCGCACCGCGGCCACGTACTCCGGCCGGTGCACCAGCTGCAACGTCGAGTCCCCGGCCCCCGGGGCCGCGGTGACCGTGACACCCGGCGCCCGGTCCAGGCCGAAGTCCCGGACCAGCCCGATGGTCAGTGCGAGCCGCACCGGATCCATCGGGTGACCGGGACCGAAGTCGTAGCCCGTTACCTGCTCATCCCACATCAGCTGTGCGCGGCCGCTCATGGCCGACACCGTATCTGGCCGGATCGGCATCGAACGAGCGGGCATACAGCAGCGTCGCCGCCACCAGCACCATCGGCACCAGCATCGCGCCCCGGTAGCTCCACGCGTCACCCAGCGCGCCCACCAGCGGCGAGCCCACCAGGAAGCCCACATAATTGAAGATGTTCAGCCGCGCGATGGCCGCGTCCGACGCCCCCGGGAACAGCCGCCCCGCCGCCGCGAACGTCTGCGGCACGATCACGCACAGCCCCAGCCCCAGCAGCGTGAACCCCAGCATCCCCACCCACGCCCCCGGCGCCGCCGCCACCACCGCGAACCCGGCCACCGACACCACCGTCCCGGCCCGCACCACCGCCACCGCCCCGAACCGCCGCACCCCGAGGTCCCCCACCGACCGGCCGAGCAGCGTCATGACCATGTAGACGTTGTACGGGACCGTCGACAGCTGGTCCGAGCTGTGCAGGGTGTCCTGCAGATACTTAGCGCTCCAGTTCGACACCGTCGCATCGCCGATGTACGCGAAGGCCAGCACCATGCACAACGGCATCAGCAGCTTCATCGCGACCGGCACAGCCGCCTGCACAGTCCCCTCAGCAGGCTTCGCCGTCTCATTCGCGTCCAGATACCAACGCCCCGCCACGATCACCAGCGGGATCAGCACCGCCGCCACCGGGCCGTACAGCACCACAAGCTCCAGATGCCAGTGCGCCCCGACCCACGCCAGCGACGCCCCCACAATCCCGCCCAGGCTGAACGCCGCGTGGAAGCCCAGCATGATGCTCCGGCCATACGCGTGCTGCAGGCTCACTCCGAGCATGTTCATCGACGCGTCCAGCGCCCCCACGCACAGCCCGAACGCCGCCAGCGACAGCGCCAGCTCCCACATCGCATCGCCCGAGCCCGCGCCCACGAGCGCCAGGCACACCGCCGGCTGCACCCACCTCAACACCAGCGACGGCCTGATCCTCTTGACCACGTGCTCAGCCGTCACGCTCCCGACCCCGGCCAGGATCGGAACCGCCGCCAGGAACAACGGCAACAGCGCGTCGCTGACCCCGTAGCGGTCCTGGAGCGCGGGTATCCGGGTCACGAGCAGAGCGAAAACCGCGCCCTGCGCGAAGAAACTGACGGCCAGCGAAGCCCGTCCATGCCGCAATCTGCCGTCGATGCCGTCCATGAGCGAGCAGCGTAGGGCCCGAAGCTACGCACCGGTAGATAGATCCGGTCAACAGTTTGTATCAGCCCAACAGCAGCCCCGGCAGCTCTCCCATCTCCCCGAACCTCGCCGTAGCATGCGCCAGCTTCCCCGCCGGCGTCATCCCCGTGAACCCGTACACATCCATCCCCGCCGCCACAGCCGCCTCCACCCCCAACGGGCTGTCCTCCACCACCGCACACCGCTCCGGGGCCACCCCCATCACCCGCACCGCATGCAGAAACAAGTCCGGCGCCGGCTTCCCCCGCCCCACATCCTCCGAGCTGAAGATCCGCTCCTCCCCGAAGCGCTCATACAGCCTCGTCTTCCCCAGCCCCACCCTGATCCGCTCATGACTCCCCGACGAAGCCACGCAGTACGGGACCCCGTTGGCCTCCAGCTTCTCCAACACCGCGTCAACACCGGGCACCGGCTGCAGATCCCGCCTGAACGCGTCGAACACCTTCCGGTGAAACCTCTCGTCGAAGTCCGCCGGCAACCGCCGCCCCATCCGCTCCTCGACGAGGTCATGGACCCGGTGCATCGCCGACCCCATGTAGTCCCGTATCGATTCCTCGTACGTGGTCGGACAACCGACCTCCGTCAAATACTCCGCGAGAATCCGGTTCGAAATCGTCTCACTGTCCACAAGGACGCCATCATTGTCGAAGATGACCAGGTCATAGCGCATGGCCCAACCCTAGGCTCCTGAACGCAGAAATGCCTCAGTCCCCGAGCACGAGGCTCGGGGACTGAGGCTA
>Ga0307517_10008671_pt1 | contig 14558 bp, 12 predicted proteins | sample 23_EM_MG_FD_194515 | JGI IMG/M metagenome (GOLD analysis project Ga0307517, IMG submission 194515) | Populus trichocarpa ectomycorrhiza microbial communities from riparian zone in the Pacific Northwest, United States - 23_EM | ecosystem: Host-associated > Plants > Roots > Unclassified | place... | reverse complement strand
TCATACCATCAATCCCCCCTATTTTGTAAACTATTTACAGTCAACCTCTCTTATTGATGCCTTCGAAATAGTCACCGTCCTACTGCACACAGTTGATCCAATCCACCAACAGCAACTCTTTTTCTACGATTAATTCAACTAATTAATTCACTACCACTAGTGTTTTTTTGTGTTTTTTTTTGCTAATAAGTGAAACCGTTACTTTATTTTTAATCATATTCCATAATTGGGAAACATTTACCGTGAATTTTGCTGTTAACACGGAGCATTATAGCCGAAGGGAAAGGAGGAAAAAAATCAAAGGCGATAAACACGAAAGAGAGGAGGGGGGGTAGGGGGTTGAATACCCTTAACGCAATCTGTTCTCAACGCTAATCTCCGGGCCTATAGGCGCCTATCAGGCCTGATAGGCTTTCGTAGGCCGATCCAATTCGGCCTATATGGGCCTAGGCTCTCTTCCGGAGCGGCCTGCCTTAGCCCGGCCTACGGCCTATAGGCCGGCCTACCATCGGCCTGGCCCGTTGGGAACACTGCTTTTCTACAGGAGGGAATTCTCAACGACATAGCACACGACTCGATTATTCGACGTTTTACGGTACCCTTGCAGCGAAACAGCATCCTCCAAGATTCAGCACCTCGCTGGCTAACCACCATTGCTTACGGCTGCCAGTCTCTTATTACGTGCGCGAGGTTACTATTCCCCCTAGAGATACCCCTCAGTGGTAGACCGTTTTCGTGACCTCGGACCCGCAAGTAAATTTAGCAAAACTTTAGAAAGGAAATATTCAACACAACAAATTCTCAAGCCTAGCTGGCACATCCAGTGAAAGGGTCCGACAGCAGCGAAAAGCTGATTCCCATATCCACTCTGAGGGATAGCTGTCTCCACAGTGCCAGAAGAGAGCATAATAGAAGTTAGCCGACAGTATAAAGTCTCTGGAGCGCTGATAATGGATAATCTACGCCCTGGGAACAAAAAACCACCGACTTTTCTCTCTCCCCCGAACTCCCTAATAGGATAATAGTTTTCCCCAATCCGGGACTGGTATTCAGACAATTCAGATATAACTCAACAGTGCTTGGGGGCTGCAACCGGGGGCTATCGTACTACCACCCCGCCATTTTTTAAGTACCGTAATCGGAATGGAAGAAATGAAGCCACACAGCTTAAGTATAACTGAGAGTTGGTGGCAATAGAGCCCTGGCCAGCCGTTCGTCCGCAGGCAGATTTACGGGAGGCAGGAAGTTGTCTTCGGAGCCTATCGAAGGGGAATGGTGGAAGCCTAGCGAAACCCCACTTGCGCCGAGATAGGAGGATTTTTTTCGTGCGGTTCTGGAAGCACATATTTGTTTAAGTCAGCTGTAGCGATAAACTTCTTACCGCGCACCACAGTGCTCAGTCAGAAATGCTTCCCCATGAAACTAGGAACACCATAAAAGGCAAAAATCTAATCATAGAACACCAGTGGTTTTTACTACAAGAGGCACAGCCCCTCTGCTGGTATAGTGCTGCACGAGTATAGTGCAAGAAAGGAAGAGAGATCTGTGTTTGCTAACATCGACAGGAAAAAAACATTCGCCAGTACCGTACAAGCACTAGACAAGATGTCTCCGTATAAGGGTTTCCAAGCAAGGGTCCGTTGACCTATGGATGGCCGTCTAGCACTCCGAGGCGGTGCAGATCGTTAAGGGGGGGCTATGCGGTCGGAGCTGCACAGGCAAGTGCACTCGGAGGACAAAAGTGCATGAGTTTTTGTGAAATGCAACCATCGCTAAAAAAAATCACCCCGAAACTTGCGAGCCAAGAATCCTCTCCAATGCCCACCACACAACATACCAGCACACACCAAAGAAAGAATACCGAGGAGGATGCAGAGGCCTTACTCCACCTGGCACGAACCCTGACTTATACGCCCATAAAGGATGGATTTAGGCTGGAGTCTATTACGCCAGAGTAGGTCCCCCGCAGGCCCCAACCTAAGTTACCCGGCGGCCACTATCAATCGAGATACTCAAGTAGAGCTGTTGTGCATATGACCAGAAGCTTGGAAAGAGACTCTATCTTCTTAACTGGGACTGTGAGTTCTAAGAGAGACATGCAGAGACTCCGCGCCGGAGGTCCATAGAGGCGTGGTTGTGGTAGTCGGTGCTCCGTATGCTTCACCCGGCGTGAAGATTTTTTTTAGCGATGGTTCCGTTGCACAAAAACTCATGCGCTTTTGTCCTCCGGGTACTTGTACAAGGGACAGGCATAAAAAAGTGGTACGGTGCATAACTAATGTCTCAGAAGCAGTGGTACACTTGAGAAGGGAAACTTTATGAGAATCCATGTTTCTTCCCATGCTATGCAACTGATAAAGAAAATTATGTATGAGTGATGCAGATGACATCTACTCTAACACATTTATTATCAAATCAAACCCAAAGAGGTGTCTGCTGAGGGGGCACCTGAACATCTAAACTTGGACAATGTTTAATGCTAGCCTTATGATAAGTGGGCTTTAAAGCCCAGTGGCCTATTGAAGAAATCAATATTCTTTTTGGATCTATGTGTAGAGGCTGCTCTGCTCTGTCATCCTTACCCATTTATTTTCTTGCACACAGGAGTGTTGGTTCAAAATACTTACCCCTTGGAGTTGGTAACTGTATGGTAAAGGATGGGGTTTAAGATGTACTTTACCCTCTCAACATATTTTCTGTCTAAGTGTGGTTTGGTTGCAGCGTACCAGAATTTTTTCCAAAATCAACCCACCCCACCCCTGCAGCGTACCACTTTTTTATGCCTGTCCCTTGTATATGATACCGTAGACGGTGTCTACCGACCATAGCGAGCCCTCCGATTCACTCTCTGTTGCAAACACACCAGCGAGCCCACTTCACCTTTTAACCTTCAGTTACAAAAATTTAGGATGGCCGAAAACCGCGTAAACACTTTCGCACCGTCTATCGGATAATGACGCAGGTTGTAACGCCACCGTTTAGTCCTACGGTGCAAAGTGCCTAAAGGTGGGCCCTCCGATGAAACGGGAATTCCGTGGCAACCGATCGGTGTTGAGCCAATATTGGCCAAGATACTACAGGAAAGTGAAATGACACACCTCGAGGCAGCCCGCAGTAGAGTGATGGAGGTAGAAATCATTTAAACTGCCTACTTTATGTACTTCAAAATGGTCTTTAAGCAAAAAAACAAAGTCTTGTGTTCATCACGTTGTTTTGTCTGTTATCACCTTGTCTTAGTCATCTACACTTCACAGTATATTTCAGCCTAGCACTAGGTAGATTCCCTCACTTGTTTCACTCTCACCAAAATTTTCGCTTTTTAATCTTCTACTACATTTTTCTACATTCTTTAATCAAAAGAAAAAAAGCGCTAGCCTCTTCTCCTTTTTAATAGCTTCATCTCAGCGCTTCTTTTATATTAAAGTTTTGTGTTGTGGTTGACTAGTAGAGAATCGCGTTTGGTCTGTTCAGAGGGTCCGGTTTGAGTCAATTTGCACTATACCGCCCAAATTTTAGAAATAAACGGTTAGGTGCAAGGGCCCGGGGTCTATTGGTGGTGGTGATGACAGAAGCAAAAACACAACACCAAACTGCGCGGCAGTGTTGCAGCACCTTTCCATTTTTTCCTATTGAAGATACCCGATGTCTTAGGCATCACTCGATCCCCCCCTTTGACGGTACAAAAACTTCTTACCTCGTCCTTATCGATTGGTGACAGAGTAGACGGAGGCGGATATATGATAGGGGCGATGAAGGCGGGTAACCGCCAGGGCCCCCGGGAAAAAAACAAGCAACACCCCCGGCACCCCCAATAACCTCACCCGTCCCGGAGTCGAAGGACGGACTGAATTGTTGGTGGTTAGGGAAGTAAGCAGGCAAATCAGGTCATACATGGCGAGAAACTGATCGATGTGGGAAGGGATAGATGATTAATGTAGTCACATCGTTATGTAATATATAAAGATGTTTTGGTTAGTTTGAGGACGAGCGAATATCTATCACAGTCTAACCCTAGTCTAGTTCAAGCGTTCGACCACTGGGCTATTTTATTTTTTTAAACTATCCTCCAATACAACAACACCTCCCCTCTGCCGGCCAAAGAATCCTGGCAGAAACTATGGTCGGCGGACAAAAATAGCCACACACCAACGGTCGATGGCGAAGCTGCCCCCCCCACAACCGAGCACTTCTAACACCACCTGAAGGGATTTCTCTAGATCAATATCACTGTGTATTATACTATATATTTACATTTTCAATCCGCACTTTATTTCCTTTTCCTTTTGCTTTCCGTGATAGTGGGATTGGTGGGGGAGTGGTGTTGTCATGCTTGATGTTTTTCCTGATGGTTGGTGAGCTGTTAAATTTATCCAGGGACCCATGGTGTCTGTAGTAAGGCCCGTCTAAAGGCCTGCAACGATGCCGACTGTTAAGGGCGGCTTGACAACGAGGGAGAGTGCAGCAAAGTAGATAGCGTTTGCCTAGAGTAGGCAACGCAACTTTTTGACGGTCTAGCTGCAGTAATCTAGAACCGTGGAAAATTGGTCAAACACTTTCGCGCCGTTTATCAGAAAACGCTTGAGACGCCACCGTCTGTTACAACCAGTATTACAAATTTAATTTTTAGAAAGAGAACAGACGGTTGAAGGTATGTAAAGAAAACAGAATTATTGCACGCTTAGCTAATATACTTTCTAGTATATAATTGAAAGCCTATTTACCGAATTAACTTTCTTTGACGGTCGGTACTGTGTCTGGTTGCTAGACGGCCGTCTATACCGTAAAAAACTTGGATAATTGGACGGTGTGCTATGAAGTCCAGAATTTCCTTCTCTGGAAAGGGGGCAAAAAACACAGCAAAAACACGGCCCCTTCCCCCCCTCCGAGACAGGAAAAAAACAAAAACTTCTTGACCTTACTAGGAGAGGAAAGTCCAACGACATAGCACACCGTCCAATTATCCAAGTTTTTACGGCAGGTAAACGGGCCCTAAGTACGGTACTTTTAGCAGAATAAGGGTATCTAAACCCACAAAGCCCACGGAAAACAGTGGCCAGAGAGATTACATGGTGCCATAACTTTCCCAACTTAGCTGGATGTTGTTGTAAATTTGCTGCTCATCACATACTGATTCATTACCGGAAAACACCCAACCGTCGCCATCTTCTTAGGCTGTTAGACTACCGTCTACAGGCAAACGGGCCCTAACTAGAAGATTTAGGCCAATAGAAAATTAGAAAACACTTTTGGACACTCTATTATAAAACAGTGCCAGTTGGCATGCCACCATCCAGTTTTATAGTCGAAACTTGAGATAAATGAGTCCTTAATCTTGCCGAGAGTAGAAACCATAATATAGGAGACCCTGATTTAGAATACAGATCGAATATGATAACCGGAGGAACAAGATGAATATTACATTTTTGGTTTTCGGGTGGTTTAGTTTGGGTTCGCTTACGGACTCTATCAGTGGCTGTACTGCGCCAGCGAAGTTGGAATGGAACATATTTTATAATGCTTGAAATACAGAGTTTTATTCGAGTGCCGCTACCAGTAATACGTTGAAATAAGAGTCTTTTTTTTGTAATCTGTCTCAAATTCACAATAAAGCGCTTTCCCTTAACCCTTTATGGCGAAAACTAGGCTTGTTTTAGACTCTCCCCCACCGTATTGAATGTTTTACCTCAGCCCCTACTTTATCTCAACGTACAAGCGGGAGGCGAATAAAACCAGGTAATGCGGTACAGTAGACCCCGGCTTTTGTTCAGCTAACTTATGCCCCGCTTTCCTTGAGCTGCCAAGAATATCATCAATCAATGATACTCAGCAACTCCAGCGCTTGAACCGAGCCAGCAATAAACAGTCGGGGATGTCTCGATATGCTATGAAGGGTAACCCCCACTGCCTCAACACTACGAATTCTATTAATGTTCAGAACTACCTTAACATTTCCGATGATCCATCTCAGCTCTTATCCTGGTTAACACCCCCGGATCCGGGCCTACACCATTGGGACATTCAAGAGGGCCGCGTTAAGGATATAGGAGAATGGCTGATATAGTCTTAGGAATTCCGAAGATGGTGCGGATTGAATGGGGAAGGTGGAGGTGATAAGGATGTTCTATTTTGCTACAGAGATCCAGGAGTCGGGAAGACATTTATCAGATAGCAAGGGTATTCTCTGGAGAGAGGTGCTAGCCAGCGCTATCAAGCGGCAACGACAGTTCGCTCGTAGTGGACAGGCTATGCAATTGAACTAGGGGGCAGAGCGCGGCCGTTAGGCCTTTTACTTCCGCTTTGCCGGGCGGAAGGAGCAGTCTGTGGCCAATATGCTAGGCTCTTTGCTGAAGCAGATGATCAACGGGACAGAAAATATTCTGGAAGCAATATTCCGGGCCTTATGAGAGCACCAAAATGCCGTCAGTGGGCGCAAACCACACCTAATTGGTATCTTGAAGATGCTGCAACTCATCACATCTGGGCAGGGCACATATATGTGCATTGATGCTTTAGATGAATGTACGGCTGTGCAGCCAGTTTAGTGATGGACGCGATCATGATCGTGTCCATCACTAAGCGAGTTATACTTTGATCCATTAAAACAAATATTCAAGAAGTCACCAGGCACACGGATATTCGCAACTACCGGTAGTGATGGACACCATCATGATCGAGCATTTAATTGGGGTCACGCTCGACGATGATCTGACCGAGAGGAACCCATGATTGAATGATAGATCAAAAGGCTAAATTCTGGTCGAGTAATCGATCATTGCTTGTGCGCGAGCATGTTCGAGTGGTCGATTATTACTTCTCTTTTAAAACGGTCCAATAGTCAAGCCGTATACCGGAAACATCTATTCGTGAGGGATACTTCGGAACTTCATTCAATCTCAAAGGGCCAGGAAGGCCTATTATTTATGCAGCGAAACAGCAACATATATCCGCAGTGGAGAAGAGGTTAAGGAGAAACAATATCGAAGACAAGAAAAAACGAGAACAGAATTGCGTATCCAGTCGATTGATTGAGTGATCGATTATTCCCTCTGCTCGAGCAAGATCGAGTGATCATCATGACCGGTGTTTTAACCCTAACCTTAATATGCCGAAATGGGCTTCGGATATTAACACTAAAGCCTCCATATTTGCCTCCCCCCCTCAACAGGAGCATGGGATCCGGTAACAGGACCTTGGATTTTCACGGTGGCATTGACTTGAGTGGTTGTGGAACTTGTGGTATTGTGCTGAATTTTTTTGATGGGGAAATCGTGGGTGAGCCCGTTGTCTGAGGAGTTATTCTGGCCGGGAGCACCAAACTCGGGATACAGCCAAGCGCACAATGCATGGATTGTGACCAATCGGAGTGTAGACTTGTGGCCAAGTCCGTCGTGCTGGCTAATTAAAATGCTGCAATCTGGGGGCTTGCATGGCGAGTTTCTGCGGGTAAGCCCACGAGAGGGTGGAAGCGATTAAAGGCAGACAAACTACTGTACAACCACCGGAATGAGTGTCCAACCTCATAATTAATCCATACCGTATCCGCCAACGATCGGACGAGCAAAGAAACCAGGAGCAGCACCCGCTGTTCGAAGGGTGTCTTGTCATGAAAGGGCTGGTCCTGCGATAGACTAACCTCCAGCATCAGCTTTACTTCACGAAACAGTTCTTAGCATAATACCATGAGGAATTGGTGGGTAAAAGGTTGGATAAGATCCTGGAATTTTTTTCCAATTCGTCCGTTTCTCTCGGAGTCAGGTTGCTGTACGTGATGTATTCTCATGGTGGATAAAACCCGCCCCGGGGAGTACCGTATTCCGCCGGAAGTTTTAGAACCTCTTCGGGTATGTTACGGGAGGTTCCGTCGCCCGACACGGATCACCGTTTCCCTTTGGTTCTAAAATTCCAAAACAACCATCTCTACTTACGCATTGCAAAAGTTTCCAGACTAGGCTTAGCACTTTTTATAAGACGGCCACACATAAGCTAATTAGCTCCAAGCCAAAGTCGACACTTCCGGAAACCTTTGCAATGCCCATGTACCGCAAAAGCTGGTTATACTCGGAATGGCGCTATCGCCAAAGTAGATAGAAAAGCGAGTTGCCACCAACATGGCTTTGCGGATACTTAGCCTCATCAAGGAGTCACCTAACCTTCTTGTAACAACAACTACCAATACTGGAGATTTTGGAGTAGTAAATCGAATCTTGAACCAATGGGCCATCAGATTATGTCAAATACATAAAATTAACCAAGATGAATCAGCCATCTAACTGTCACTTGCTCTCTTTTTTATTCGCTTGCCATGCTACCCCTCAAAATTACGACACGCGCCGATCCTTCACGTTAGCGCCATTCCGAGTATCTCTTTGACTGGTGAGAAGGTGGAAAATGTTATGCCGCCCCTGTCATGTCCAAGACACAGCTGACTAAGGTACCTGCTTCAGTATTCTCCAGTCATGATGCGCGTTGGTCTGGTCATACTGCGAATTTGTAGTAATTAACAAATTCTGCTTATTAACCACTATCTCAGACACTGACAGGGGCGGCATAACATTTTCCACTGTCGCACTAGCTAAGGAGATAACTAGTGTTTGCGGTAGTCGCAACGAAACTAGGCGGGTGACAAACAGGGGTGTTTCGTGGGTATGGCCAAGGTTAGGGTTACAAAATTACTGGTAATTAATCCCTGTCGCCCGCCCAGTTTCGTCGCGACAACAGTGAAGACTGGAAAGCCTTCTTGCTCAGAAATAGCATTTATTTATACACACCACGAGCAAAAAAATAACCACAAGAGAGTTCAGCATCCGGGATTCCCACATGGTCACCCACTGTAGTACTGACCGGACAATACGATGATTGTTTACCGCAGAGCGGACGGGATGCGAAATTTTCATCGTTCTATGGCCGAACACATTAGTTGTTTCTTCTTTCGAGATTTATGGCTCAAAGGGTCAAGGACATGATTGATCACTCGTATTGTGGCTTGGGGTCTTGGGTCGGTGGGCTGGAGGTTCATGTGTGGCAAATTACGGGGGACCGGAAATGCCCTGAAATTTTCGTAAGCGTTAATATCTGATGACGAAGGTCGGTGCATTATTGCCCCCGGGCTTATTGTGGATGATGTGATCATTGAAAGAATTCCCCGGGGCGAGGGATTTAAGCTGCAAGGTTGGTCGCATCTGTGAATTGTGGCAGGGGTGTACTTCAGCCTAACCAGGCGCTTCCTACTCGGCGGCTCCCACTATCTGCTAGTTTCTGTATCATAAGTAGAAACAATAACAACCACAGCACTAATTAGGTTGCGCTCCAAGATCTCCCAGACACGCAAATAAGCTTAAATAACCCACCCGCGCCGCACCCTTTCTCCTCAGTCAGGGGTGGTGGATTCAGCTCTTAAATTTCTTTCCTTGCATTGATTCAAGCGAGCTCCAGGATATGCCATGCAGTGTGCTAGGCGGGAGAGGCTTCGGATACTGTGTTGGTATAAGGTAAATCAAAATGCCATCATGCAGTAATTGTGGGCTGATAGTCAGCTCCGTAGCGAAATTTATGGCACTAAGTAATCTCTTCGGACACTTTTTTCCGGAGGTTTTTGTTCAGTTTTGTTGGCCTGTGAATCCTTATTCTGCTATACTAAACAATACTGGTAAACCCCATATGTTCGGTGCGGCATGGCCGAAGAACCCTGTTCAGCTTTGAATCTCATCTATTTATTCTATGTAACCGTTTTTTTATTGCAGAGAAGGACGCTCCTATAATTCCCGACTAACTTGGATATCCGGCCACCCTGTTCCTTTCCTTGTGACCTCCAGTACATTTTCCATAGCTACTCTTCTTAAGATGCTGATTATTATTTTTCGGAGGGGCGATGTTGCGCTGGCACAGTGCCCTGACAAAAACTAGAGCCGTTGGATACTATTAAATTGGGGATGACGTTTTTTAGGCCGCTACGTGGAACCACTATCTGCTCGACAGGGAACTCAGTTCTTGGTAGGGGTCAGCTCTCGGGTACGCCAATTGCGGTAATTCACTATTAGCGCAGACGGTGAAATATTGAGTGACTGTCGTGGCACGGAATTGGTAACTTTCAAATTGTATATCTTTTTCATGAATGCTCGTATGAACTTTTGGTGCTTAACTCAAGTTTGAAGATAGGGCATACTAATTGATTTGCACTGCCTATAGAATAAGGGGGTGTTATATAAATGGGGATTTTGGATCTACTAGAGATTTACCTATCTGTTGGTATTTCCTTTGTTAGTTCATCAAGAGGGGGGACACCGGCCTCTTGTGAGCTCCAGATTTTGTGCATGTGGTCGCTTCGGGATGTTTCCCAAAGAACTACATTAAAGTATCTCGTATGACCCCTGTTCCCCTCACTTTGAGTTTCGAGAGAGGGGGGATACTAAGTCCCTATAGTTTATGCCTGGATTCCGAGGCCAGAAGGGATGCGTTCTTCGATTCGGGAATAACTGAAAAAATGGCACAATGGTGGAACGCTCGAACCAGACCAGGGCTAGACAGTGGTATAAGCGGAAACTTTTGTCTACTCGTTTTCGAACCAACTAAAACATAAGTACGGTATACATATTATACAATGATGAAACCGCTTTAATCATTCCATCTCATCCTAAACCAGTCAATTTCTCTCCATGAGACCCAATTTAGCTGCATACTTCCGTAATATTAATAAAGGAAAGACATGATCATCAAGCCTTCAGTCAATCCCCCCGACTCCATAACAAATGAAATCACGAAAGGCATTTTCTATCCTGGTCGGTCGGCGGCGGCAATTATCCGGCTTCATCATCCTCGCCACCTATCCGCTTCCGCACGCTCGGACATGTTAAACCGGCTGATGCTGAGGTAATAAGAACCCTATCGATAATGACCACGCAAATGTTTTCGTACGAGGTAGGATAGCAATGATGCCGGCTTTTCAACAAAATGATCTATCTACGGCGGTTTCGATCTCTAATGCCTGAGAACCAAAGCTTTGATAGATACGAACAGGTATGATGGCAAGAAAACGAAACCGGGAGGGAATGAATAAGAAATAAATGACGGACAGTGTGAGTACAGAAGATAGAGTGAAGAGGAAAGCGAATGTCAGATAGATAAAACAACGAAGGGAAAACTGGAATCCTTCTATCGCCCTCAAATGTGCTCCCTTTCTGTCATACGATCTGCACATGCTAAATCTCTCATGTCATTTCCTTCACTCTCAACCCTTCCCGAATTTTCTCTGACTTATAACCGAGGCGAAAATCCCATTCGCCGAAGGCATAACCTTGCCGGGATTGCGGCTCCGCAAAAACCCTCGATTGCTCGCTTGCTCGAAATTTTAGGCACTTCTACGAGGTGCCTAACAACTCAACGTCAGATTCGGTTCAACGTCAATATTTTTCGTATGTGAATTTAAGCATTGTCAACCACCACCAAACATCTCCTAATGCATGAAATGTCCTCCTGGCTTTCCCAGACATTGTTTTAGGCCTTTGAAAATAAGCCTCTCATTTTTTTCCCTCCCTTCCACAGCAGACCCCACTCAACGTCACTTTCACGCTCAATCCAAACCAATGACACCTCTAGCGAAAATTAACGTTACAAAGAGAATGAAAAAAAAGTTGGAGGCTTATTGGCAAAGACTTAAATTTTTTGTGAGAAAACCAGAAGGACATTTCATGCATTAGAAGATGTTTGATAGTAGTTAATAATTTAAATTCATATACAAAAAAAAACTGACATTGAGCCGAACCCAACGTGGAGCTGTGAGGCACCTCGTAGAGGTGCCCAAGATTTCGAGCAGGCGAGCAGGTGAGGGTTGTGGCGGAACGACAGCCTTGGCACGGTTAGGTAGGCGCTTTGCTGTAGGTAGCACGATAGGCCGTGGGATGGAGTGTTCGCTCGGTATCACAAGCATTGTGAGGGTTCCAGTGACAATGCCGTGTTTGATGTTGCACCTTGGACAGAAGGTGTTTCGCAATGGTTGATCTGTGGTTAAATAGGTATGCAGGGTTTGTGGGGAATCTGTATGTGGCGAGCATCAAAATTCCAACCCTCGTGACATCGAGTCTCTCGAGTAGGGAAAAATCGAAGCGTGCCCCAGCTTTGCCACGCTGTTCGGTGTTTTTGCTTCTTTTACCACTATTAAAAGAACTGACTTGGAAACCCTTGTGCGGAGACTTCTTGCCTGGTTCTTGGACTCGCGGATGTTTTTCCCTGCCGTTGTCAGCAAACACAGATCCCCTCCACTCTCCTGTACTCGTACTCGTGTAGTACTGGACCGGCGGAGCGGCGGTGCTTTTTGTAGTAAAAGCTATTATCCTACTGGTGTTCTATGTTTAGATTTTTGCTATCTATGATGTGCTTAGATTTTTGGGGATGCTTGCTGACGGGCGCTGCAGTGTGCAGTAACGGGTTTGCTGTTACGGCTGACTTAAACAGATATCTGCTTACAAGTGTCAGGGACAGAAAGATTTCGTACTCGACAGGGTTTATTTTCCGGGTTAACCCGAATTAACTGTTCTGATACTGGTACAAGTATTGTACGTCAACAAAATTAACGGCGCACCGACGATCGGGAAAGGCTTCGGCAGTAACAGCACTTTTCCACCAAACCAATTATTGTAGCGATAAAATTAAAAAAAGTAAATATGTAGTAGAATAGATACAAGAAATTGATATGATTTAGAGAAATTTCCTTCGGTGGGTCGGGGGTGGATGAGGGTTGCGTCGCTAGTGATCTCTGGTGCGCCGTTATTTTTGTCAACCGAGTATACATATCGTACCTGGGCGAAGCAGAGTCCTGGGAGCCGCTCCAGAGAGTCCAAAGCTTAGCCGAACACTGACCTTACTTGTACAACTAACAAGCATATTGCAGGACCCATCTGCAGCCGGCGAAGGACCGTTTCGGAATGATATCCGAATTGCCTGAATACCACCCCCTGATTGAGGGAAATCTATCATCCTTGCCCGGCATTCAGGGAAAGTCAGCACCTCTTTTTGTTCCCCATTGTTAAATTATCAATTCTCAATGCCCCAAGGGACTTTATACTGTCGGCTAACTTCTAGCACGCTCTCACTTGTGATACTGCTAAGGATAGTCCTTAGAGGCGATATTGGAATCATCTCTTGGCCACTGGTAGACCCTTTCGCTGGAGGTTGTAGTAAGCTTGAGGATTTGTTGTGCTGTGAACTTCTTTTGTCTATTGGATCTGTGGATCCACGTGGGGAACGACACACACTCCCCCGGCCGAGGTAGGAAGGTTGTGAAAATACGGTATTGGGTTTGGCGATAGCGAATGGAGAAGCTAGAGTCTATATCTTTGCCGCTTGCCGGTTCTGTATCACGAAAACGGTCCACCACTGTGGTCTATCTTTCCGGGGAATAGTAATCTTGCACACTCAATAATAGACTAGCAGCCGTAAGCAATGATGGTTAACCAAAAGATGAGCTGAATCCTGGGGAATGCGCCTTCGCGGCAGGGGTATTTTATCTAACCTGTGCGTTTCACAGGAGATCATTCACAATTCCCCGACGCACCCCTACATTTACAGTTGTCAGCCTCAGCAAAGAGTGTTGGGGAGGTTCTCAACTCGCCCCCTTCTATGGTACGAGTATTCATTGGCACGAGGCCTTAAGTCTCCCTGATTTAAAGGCAACAAGAATCCCCCCACAGGTAGCTTTAGTTTCCCATACTTGCGATTCCCCAGAAAAAAGTGACTGGCTTGAGAAATGTGGAAACGACAGTTGATAGGATTGATGCTTCTTGGTCTTACTGAGGCGGTGATACCTCCGTGGCCAGTTTTCCATTATCGGAAGCGGGCCGATGACCAGATTGGTGGAGGATTGGGCGATGCTTTTCAAAAAGCGAATCTGTTAGCTGAAACGGTCGAGGTGATTGGACTCCCTTTTATTTTTCCTCTTCCATATCTGGATCTAATATATGTTGCATTCGTTTCCCCGTAGCTCCCTCTTGACCACTTTGGAAACTATCCCGGAACCTTCGAAAATAGGTATTGGGTGCTTCAAGAATTCTACCAGCCTGGGAGCCCAGTCTTCAGTTTGTGTCCCCGATCGTGTGGTTCTTGATGATAGGCTAACGGATACCAAGTATATGACGCCGGGGAGGTTAATGCGGAACTCCAGGTTGGGCAGCTTGTTAGCGACGCTTTGCCCTTTCGGCAAATGGTCCAAGAATTTAATGGGATTGGGATTGTTTGGGAGCATCGGTAAGTGTTTTACAATTCCAAACTGTTTGATGAGTAGTAATTAGCTAATGGACTAATCTTGTAGATACTACGGAGACTCATCACATGTTAACATCTCTCTTACCACCCCTGTAGAGGAGTTCCGGTGGCTGAACACTGCCCAAGCCCTTGCGGATATCCCGGTAGCACAGTTTGTCGATCTCACTAATGACTTTCACTTGTTCAAAATGTGAACGCCAGGGGCACAATCTATTCTATGTGGATAATACTGCGCAAGTGCGAGGGGGGTTGCGAGGCACGCTTGGTGAGGAGTAGAGAGCAGATTTGGTAGGAGTTCTGGTTCT
>Ga0307517_10008670_pt1 | contig 14559 bp, 5 predicted proteins | sample 23_EM_MG_FD_194515 | JGI IMG/M metagenome (GOLD analysis project Ga0307517, IMG submission 194515) | Populus trichocarpa ectomycorrhiza microbial communities from riparian zone in the Pacific Northwest, United States - 23_EM | ecosystem: Host-associated > Plants > Roots > Unclassified | place... | reverse complement strand
AACTGACATTCCTGTGATTAAAATTATAGGTTTTCTTTTGAAGGTCTTAGATACAAATGTGAAAGGAAAAAAAAAGAGTGTAGACTTTATTATTAAAAAAACACCAATGATTGGGGTAGTGAATTCACTATATACATGAACACAATGAATGAACCAACGACAAGAATAATATAATTATCATTTTTCCTTTCCAACAAAAAATAATAAACTTGATATTGGGGGTAATTTGGTCTTTTCTATATGATCCATTAATCATTATGGAATTGACATTTTTTATTTTTTAAATGTACAGTGTAAAAACTATATTATCCTTAAAAAAAATTAAAAGGTTGACCAAAGGCAATTATATATTTTTATCTTTTTATATGCATAGTGTGGAGACTTTATTACTCTTATAAGCAAAATTGTTAAAAGGATGATTGACTATTCGGTCTTTTTATATTTTTGAAGCATAGTGTAAAGACTAAATTACCATTAAAAGCAAAATTTATCAAAATTTATCAAGTTTACATCCAGGGGATTTTTTGTATTTTCAAACTAATTTTTTAGTGATTAATAAATTGCCTTAGAGGCAATTTGGTCTTTTAACAATCATTAATATTATTTAAAATAAAAGGTAGTTGGCATATGCACTGCAGGTGCCTTTTAGGCAGCGCAAGCAACATCATCCCATGAACAAATGTTGCCTTTTATGGAGGTGTTTAAAGCACCTCGCCATCCTCTTTCCATTAGTAACGCATGTGTACAAGGAAGAGCAATTGTTGGTCTCTAGTGGATTTTTTTTTCTCTTCCCTCTTTTCTCTCGTTTTCTTGTTAAAATATAAAGATGTTCTTCATTGTTTTTTTATATCCAATTTGGTTCATATTTTTTTTTTGCTATTTATTATTTTTTATTGAGTTTTTCTTTGATTTCGTCACTCATCATTTGGTTTCATTTAATCTTTATATCAAATTTGATATATTTTATTGATGTTTGTTTTTTATTTCCTTTTTCTAATTGATTTTTTTCATCCCTAAACATATGATTTCAAATGATTTTTATATCAAATTTAGTCCTCATCCTTTTTATTACTATTTCTTTTGTGTTGGATCTTTTTTATTGTATTTTTTTTCAATTTCATTCCTCAGTATTTTGTTAATGTAAAAATTTACTATGTTATATTCTTTAGGGTTTGCCTTCTATGATGTTATTTTCAGGCACATGATCAATGTCACAGGTTTTGAAGGTTAACACGTGTTGACTTTGGTTTTTTTAGGTCAATTTTAAAATTGATTTTTTTTTTCAACTTCTTCCTTCAACATTTGATTTATTGGGAATTGATCTTCAAACTTTTTTTTTCACTTTCCTTTCCAAGAGATTATCTCAATCTCATGCCCATGTTGATAAGGTTAACGAATTAACCCATGTTAACTCAAGTCTTTTTTTATATTGTTTTTTTAATTATTATTATTTTTTCAGTTTCACCCTTCAACATTGAGTTGTTTGGTAATTGAGCTTTATGAAATTATTCAATTTGCTTTCGATAAGCTTCGTAGTTTCTTTATATGTTGTTATTTTTTTAGTTTATTAAACTCAGTCAAATCAACTACTCGAGTCTTGGATTTATTTTTGTTTTTATAGAAATGTTTACATCATCTTAGCATTCTTTTTTATGACAGTGTGTGTAGTCATATAAAACAACTTATTTCAATCATGATTTTATGGTTGAAAGTGAAAGAAAAAGAAAATATATAAAAGTGATTTTTATGAGACTAAAGTTTCAAAACCATGGAAAACTGGGAAGCCATTTCTTAAAATAGTTTGATTCTAGAAGACCAGAGAAGGTTTTTTTTTCTTGATGTATAACCTGATTACTTTAGAAAATAAAAAAGAAATACATATGTCCCAATAGTTTCTTAATGTTTCTTTAATCCAACTCCTATATAAAGATTTTTTTTCTTTCCTTCATATCAAGAAGTGGTCTATAACAATATGAACTTATTTGATGTGGTTAGTAAGGGCCAATGTGAACCCATTTGGGATGGAAAAAGTTAGTAATTAATTAAAGAAGAGATTCAAGCAAGTTGATCAAGTGTGCGGTCCAAAACTATATGTATTTTATAAAATAACATCTTATACTTAATCTTTATTACTTGAAATGCTTGTATTCAAATGTGGGTTAGTAAAATTTCATCATTATTTAGGTAGTGTTTGACATTGCAGTAATTATTGTTTTTCAAAGTGTTTTTTGCTTAAAAACACATCAAAATAATATATATTTTTTATTTTTAAAATTTATTTTTGGCATCAGCACATCAAAACAACTCAAAAACACTAAAAATTTTAATTTTAAGCAAAAAAATTGAATTTTGGCCAAAAAAATAGCGTTTTGGCTGCAATGCCAAATGTCGCCTTCATTTATAAGTTGGCCCAAATGGATAGAAATCATAATGATTTTGAGAATAAAAAACAAAATGTGAAATTAACAAAAATGGTATGGAAAAATTAATGTAGAAGCACTAGATATTTACAAACATATTATTGTAGATTCACATAGAAGCATAGTTTTCTCTCGTATTGATAAATTGAAAGATCTACCATATGTTATTGGAAAGGTATGAATGTCAACTTTTCAATTTAACTAGAATCACATCAAAATTCATTATGTAGCTTTAGTTATCAAGAACTAAGTATGAGAACCACGCAACCACACAAGACAAAAAGGCACATAATATGTTACGATCTTAGATAAAAATTTATCAATCCTAAAATAATGTTAACAATTGGTTTATATAGCAGAAAGTTAACTTTAATTTGACTTAATGGACCCAAACTTGATATATAGGTCTTAATACATTAAAAGCCCAAAATAACTAAAATAATAAATTAAAATCTAACCTAAATAACGCTTAAATGCTATAGACCCTATAATAAACTAAAAAATAAATATATAATAGCCCAACTAACTAAAATAAATCCAAAGTTGAATTTCATAATTTGCTGGCGGAATTGAAGTCCAACTTCAAAAGAATATATCAATGGAAATGTATGGATGTCTATTTTCCAATGTAACTAAAATCGCATCAAAATTTATTTTATAACTCCAGTTATGGCCAAAACAGTAGTGAAAGATCAAAACTAGCATATTTGAATCTTCTTATTCCAATCTTTTTGTAATGTTTGGAAGCTCCTCTACAAGCCCTTCTTGAACATGAATTAAATTAACCAAGGTTTGTTCTTTATTCTTTTATATCCTTTCGAAGTCTACTTTGGCCTATGTATCTTGAAGAAGTCCATTAATTGAATCCTTAAACTTCTTTGCTCCAAGTCTCGTGATTGGACGCAATGAAACTTCTAATATATCTCTTTTTTAAGTTTGGATCGCATCACTTTGTCAAGCAGGAAAAGGCAAAGTAGGGTTAAGAAAGAAAAATCAAGCAGTAACACTAGCATGTAGCAAAAGTATAAATGAAACCAACAACAGAAGCATGAAGATCCTTTAAAAAAGAGGAAGAAAACAATAAGCTCTGAAACAATAACGTAAGATACAAAGAAGAGCAACCCAATGAGCAGTTCGATGAGCATAAACAAACTGATATTGAACACCACCATTTAGCTATTCTAATTATTTCATGGTAATATGTCATATGTATAGGACTAACTAGGGCGTTGTTCATGGTATAAAAGATATTTTAGAGGCTCGTAAAGGTTCATTTACAGGTCAGGGTCATCAAAGCCTATATAAGATGTTAATAAAGTCATGACATGCAAAATTATCTCTTAAAACCTAACCATGTTAGGTTCTTTAATCATTGTTGTACCGCACCATAAATATTTCATGCCCCCTTATCGATATCTTGCTACAAATTATGATATACTATTGTCATTGTGTTTTTGGACCAATTTAGGAGTGCTATTGTCTTGGGTTAAGAAATTAGTTTATTCACTTTCTAACAATGTTTTTAAATGTTTTCGGATGAAAATAGATTGAAAAATAGATTTTTGAATCCTAAAACTTGAACCTTGATTTTTCAATTACCGGAGGTGATTTGAAAGTATTAAAGACAATGACAGGTAGTCTGCTACAATGGACGACCTATCATCTAGTAAAGAAAAAAGAGTGGATCATGTGTCAGCCGGATGACAAGTCGTCTACACATGGGCTTGGCCTATTTTGTTTTTGCTTCGTTTTTTTTAATTTGATTTTTTTATTAATACTTGTTTTTATATTTTTATATTTTGCATTAATTTTTTATTTACATTTAAATTAGTATTCTCTGTCTCTCAATTTTAAAAAATTTTAGTTCACATTTTTTAAATTAAATTTTTATTTATTTATTTTGTACCTTTATAATGTACAAAAAGATTAGTGTAATTTATCTTTAAATTTGTTTCTTTTATATATGATATAAATGAATTGTATTTGCATAATATGTTTATAAAAATAAAAATCACATATTCTTGCTAAGATAAAATAACCTCTAAGATAAAAAAAAATAAAAAAACATATAAATTAAAACGAAAAGTCGGAATTAAATTTTTGCATACTTATATGTCTTTTGCTTTTATGGAAAAGATTAGCTTTTCATTTTATTTTTTAATTAGCATTAACAAATCTTTATCAGTTTATTTATTCATATATTTTTAAATTTATTTCATTAAACTTAAACAACGTCTTTACATTTCTCAATTAAAAAAAAATCATGATATAATAAAATGCATATGCAATATTTGAATATTCTTTTACTATGTTAAAAAACTAGCTTGGGATCCTAACCACGGCGTAGCATTGATAATGTTTTTTGGTATTTATTGATATATATGATTCTCAATTTATTTCATTAAATATACACATTATTTTTTTATTTACAATTAATTTTTTTTTATAATGTCAAAAAATATATTGACAACACTTATATATTAATTTTTTTGCATTATAAAAGGTCTTGATTTGACTCGAGGTAAATCACAAGTTCATTGTCCCGTAATTTTCTAAAATGAAAACTTTGTATTCATATCAAAGAAACTTTCCTACATCTAATAAATATGAGAAATCAAAACAATATAAAAGAATGAAAATGAGAGATCTACAACAAAACCATTTTTTTATTTTTTGGGGGATAGAACAAACACTTAAATATCGAATTTAATATGGTATTGAAGTGATTCTAACTCAAATTTATGAAATCCAACCAATTGACAACACTAATAAGACGAATTGCAAGTGAGGGGAAGAAACCATCATCCCCATACCTAAAAACGAGCTAACAATTATATATAAAAAATGAAGGTAGAGTCAACTATCAAATTTAATATTACAAATATTTTCTATCTATCACAAGGTTTGAAGAGTCCGAGAAGGAAAAGGAAAGAAAAAAAAACGAGGACTTTTTTCGAGGGGATCCGTCACATCAATCCTATATAAGAATAAGATTCCAAGGGGCAAATGTAAAAAAGTTAACAAACAGAACAAAGTAAACAATCTTAAATTAAGAGAGTTTTCACACTATGGCTTTTTTGTTGTCTAAGAAATTAGTTCTACTTTGGTGGGCTTCGCCTCAATCATTGTCACGCCATGCCTTTATATTATACTTGCAAACCTTTTACGAGGACAAAGCACACTTTCGGTGACAAATTAAAGAACTAAATTACCTTGATAATCATACGTCCTCCTGGTTAATTAGAGCTTATACGAAAGTGGATGATATATATATATTAATGTCTCTGTAGTCTAGTTTAGTCAAATGGTGTGATTGTTGACTGCTTCCTCCTTACAACCTTAACAAACAATAAAGATAATGTGAAACTAAAACATAAAGAGAAATGTTCAATAAATACAAGGAAGAAGAAGGCATGCAAGCATACAAAGTCAAGAGGAGCTAGGTTCTTCTCTAATTAAGCTACGCCACTGTTTTTGCCTATCTAATATTTGGCTTTGGCGTGCCTGATTTTTCTTCCTTCTTCTCCCGCTCCCCTCCCCTCTCTCTCCCCCTCTCTATCTTTCTTTCTGTGTGAGAGAGAGAGTACCTCTTTTCTTGGCTTGTAGGTAATTAAGTAGCTTGTTTTTTGTTGGATAAGGGTGATTTGGAAGCAAATTAAGAAATGGGGAGAGCTCCATGTTGTGACAAAGCCAACGTGAAAAGAGGACCGTGGTCTCCCGAGGAAGATGCCACTCTCAAAAGCTACCTTGAGACTCACCGTGGCACTGGTGGTAACTGGATTGCTTTGCCTCAAAAAGCTGGTACTCTACCGATCCCTCACTCTGATCTTCCTTTCTCTCAGACAAACATACGCGCAAACGTGTAAATGTTGAGATTCTCTTCATTCCTTTTCATTTAGACCAATCTTAGATGATACGAACTCACTATAACTGGTCTTTGCTATTTATCTTAATTACTAAACACCGGTCTCATTAAATATTGAGAGGTCTTTGAGGGATTATTTTCATTTAGTTCCATATATATTTTCACCATGAATGCATCAATTAAAATTCTTGTTTTTCAGTGTTAATTTTTGACATTCTGACTGTTAACAATTAATGCCCACCCTTTGTCCCTTTTTGTTTTTTTTTTACTCAAACATTTTCAGCCCTAGCCCATATATCCGGGAAAAAAAAAGCTTTTCCAGTACTGATTTCGTTGCTTGAACCTGTGTACTGTGGCTGTGTAAGAAAAGTAGACTATGGTTTGACTCCTTCTTGTATAGTAGTGATCTTGGTTCTAGCTAGGTTCCAGGGTATTACTCGTATATTCGTACATTATTCAAGGTATATAGCAGCTTTTCCTAGTTTTGGAAAGTCCATTTATCAGTGCCATTTCCTTTTCTTTTCTTTTATTTATAGTTAACTGGTGTTTTGCGCCTAATATTTTAGATTAAGTAATAATGAAATTAATTCTACAACTTTGCATATGTTTGATTTGCACACGGGAAATGCACCAATTTCTATGCTATATTTTTCGTCAAATTTCTTGCTTTCTTTAGCCAACTAATTAGAAGTTTTACCCCACATGATTTCCTAAATCTATTTAAGGAGCTAAAGCTTAATATATGATCTTATCGGTCACAGGCCTTAAGCGATGCGGCAAGAGCTGCCGGTTACGATGGCTTAATTATCTGAGGCCAGACATCAAACATGGAGGTTTTACTGAAGAGGAAGACAATATCATATGCGCTCTCTATAGTCAAATGGGAAGCAGGCAAGTTTTAGTCTACTTTGTTTCTTATTTTTGGTCGATGCTTTATTCGATTCTTCATAATTATTGTACGCTTTTTTTTTTTTTTACTGTATGGGATTTGTTTGTATTTGGCATGCAACCATTTGATTCTTAATTATCAATTAATTATAAGCTCTAACCTTTGTCTTGTTGTAGATGGTCCCTCATTGCTTCTCAACTGCCTGGAAGAACCGATAATGATGTGAAGAACTACTGGAACACCAAATTGAAAAGGAAGATCCTTGCAGGAAAAATAAACATCTCAATCAGGAACAAATCCATCGACGCCCCTACTAGCATTGCCAATATTCTCACCTCTCCTCTTCTTTATGGCCCTAAAGCTGAAACCGAAAGTACTATCACCATCTCTGATTATTCATTAACTCAAAGTTCAGGAACATTGCCGACCTTATCTGATATCGGTTACGGACCTTTTATCAACTGTACTCGTCAGAACTTGAGTCCAGACCAATTCCAATTTTCTAATTTCCCTGGGGTCATGGATATGTCTGAATTTGGTGCAACTTCAATGAACAGTAGTCACATTGTTTCGCCATCTCAAGAATGTAATTCGAGCATTTCAGATTCCTCTTCGCTTGCTATGGATAACAAGGGTCTCCCATTGCCTAGGAATGGTGGTCTTGAGGGTGCTGGGATGTTAATGGATTCTGAATTTGATTTGCCTAGTGATTTTTTCAATGGGCTTTTGTTTCAAGACGAAGCAAGTGAAGCGGCTACTAATTGCTACCAATATTTTGCTGACTTTGGCTATGTTGATATGAAGCCACAAGGACTCACTAACCAATATTGATTGACAAAGGCGGCCAGAAATGGAGAGATACACAAGTATAGCTAGCTAGCTAGGGGGTTTCATTTTCGCATGGACGATTCATTAATTTGAACCCAGGCGTCTGTCACCTACAAGTAACTGATCAAGTCTGGAAATTAGGATTTAATTAGGCAAGGCAAATCATTTGTTCTTTGAATTAGGACCTTGTAATTTGTTTCACTATCTGGCAGCAGATAGGAACATGATCAGTGTAATGCTGCAACAATTTAAGCGAGAGCCAGTGTTTTTTTTTACTATCAATAACTCTCTTTCTCGTCAGTTAAGGTGCCTTGAATTGTCGACTCTGGGGGTTTTCACGTTATGGTTTTACTCTCTCAAAGGGGAGGGTGTCACATGAATATTGCGAGTGATGGCATCAGCATGTATGCCTGTTTCTGGCTGCCCAGTCAGCCTCACGAAACTTGCATGGAGCTCTGGCCTATTCAAAGCTCCATGTATTGAAAACGTCTCCTTCAAACACTAACAACAAAAGATTCTTTCATGAGCTCCATGCCTGTAAATTTCCTCTTGATAGTCATTATAGTGCTGCGTCATCTTCCATTTACAGTTTCAAAGAGGTGACCTTTTCAAGCATGATTTGAGATTACGCAACTTAACTCTCTCATTACCACCCACTACTGTTTAATATGCTTCTTACTCTTACAAAGCAAGACAAGTTGAACAAGTCTCGGTCGGGGCAGATCAATATTTCTATCCTAGGACCATAATAATAATAATTAAATAAAATAAATCAAGAGAAGCAATCCAATGCACATGTGCATAATCTTTTAGTATATGTGGAAAAAAGACCTAAATGGGATTCAAATTGATTAAATGCCTTTAATAATCTACCCATCATGCTAACAAAAACTACAAAGACTCAATGGCGGTCACTGTAGCATGTGAACAATGAATCACTAGCTGAATGTCAACATGGTATTTTTTTTTTTTCAAAATATATTTTTTTAAAATTCTATCTTTCAATTTTATAATTTTCAATTTTATTATTTAATATTTTCACTACCAAAAAATCGGCGAAAACCAACGGAATTACCGATGGAATTTTTTCGTCGGTAATTTTTACCGACGGAAATAATTTCGTCTCTAATTTTGTCGGTATATACCGACAGTCCATTTCTGTCTACGATACGATCGGTATATACCAAAGAACGTATTTAGTCGGTATATACCAACCGTATTGCCAACAGATTATAAAGATTTTTGAAAAGTTACAACGGTGTGATAACATGAATTTTTTTCAGACGATTTTACCTACGGAATGACCGAGGGATTCAAATCGGGATCTCCATACAGTGACTTGGCACAGTCACCGACGGGTTTACCGACGGAAAAGTTCCGTCGGTGATTCCATCGGTAAAAGCCAATGGAGTTGTTTGTAGAAACGCACGTGCGGAGTCAAGACCGCCAAAAGGGGGTGCAACAGTTTGTGGACAACCGTGCATAACATTTCATGGTATGTTCGTTCAAGCATTTTATTTTGTAAGTTATTATTTTCTTGAATTGAATATGATAATTTTTTAAAAAAATTTCAGGAGACCTATAATAGTCGGTTAAGGGAGAGATATGGGGACGATTCTTTGACCCATCCGGATTTCGATCCAGATTTGTGGATGGAGGTAGGATCGTCTGGTGAACCCGATAAAAATCAGGTCTATGGGCTCTCCAACACTACGGCCGAAAACTTGCGGACGGCCCGTAGTGTCTCAACCGTTGGGAGCTCTCTATCAATATCGAGCACCCAGTCTGAGGAGTTCATGGCCTTGAAACAACAATATAAACGACTCTTGACGGATTATGATCAGCTCCGTCAAATGGTCATGGACATTCGATCAAGGATGGGTGATGATACATGTACAACCCTTTTTTAGTCGTATGGTCCCAGGAACAACCAGCCTCCTCCTCCTCCACCAGCTTCGTCGTTATTCTAGTTTAATTTTGTTTTAGAAACATATTAAATTTGTAATGAATATTTGGATGAATATTATTTAACATTATTTTTAATTTTTAATACAATTTTATTTGGTTAATTAGTTTTTTTTACTATTAATAAATAATTTTTTAAAAAATATTTTAAATCAAAACCGACGGCATTACAGACGGAACCAAGCCGTAGGTATTTTACCGAGAGTTGCACAAAAATTACCACCCATGCCACAATCACCGACGAATATATTACGTCGGTGTTTACCGTTGCAATTACCGGCGGACATATCCGTTGGTATTTTACAGAGAGTTCTAAAATATTTATTGCCCATGCCACAATCACCGACGGCAAGTCCATCGGTGATTACCGTTGAAAATACAGACGGAATAATTATGTCGATAAAGTTCTTGCTGGAAAAAAAAATTTCAGCGCGCTCCCCCGTCTGTAATACCATCGGTGTTCCGTCGGTATTTGGTTTTTTTTTATTTCCGACCAAATTAGCGACGGAACAAGGAATTTTATACGATCAATATTCTGACAGGCGGATTTTGTCGGTGAAGTTGTCGGTAAAAATTTTACCGATGAATAGTGTGTCTTCCACTGACGGAATTAATTCGTCGGTAAAACTGTTTAATGGTGTAGTGTTTATTGATTTTGAATTGATCATTATAATTTATTTTGATTTATTTTCTAAAAAATTACTGTAGTTTTAAATAAACATTACAATATTTTGTTGGTGCTCAATTCTTGCAAGCGTCTATTTTTGTTATCATATCATTAAATAAAAAAATAATTTAAAAAATAAATTTTTAAGCCCAATAGAGTATATGATCCGAGTCGCGGGTTTTGTAAGTTAAGCCACAAAGCTCAGGTTCATTCAATGTATCGTTGTCTCAATATTTTTTTTAAAAAAAAGATGTCATCTTATGTTTTTTTAAGCCAAATCATACTTTTACGTGTTATTTGGGTTGCCTTTGAACCTGTCAAGTCAATTAGATCACTAAGAGTCAACTCTTATGTGGGTTAATTTTAAATATGGGTTAAGTAAGGAGCCATGTCAAAAGGTTTTAAAGTGGACCCACTCAGTCGAATTTAATAACAATGCCAAATAGTTTTCTTTGTAAAAAAAAAATTGAATCTTTTTTTAACTTTTCTTATTAAGTTTTATTATTTAATATTTGGTTGATTTTGAATTGGTGTTTACAATTTATTTCGGTTTGCTTATTATGAGGTTATCACAGTCTCAAACAAACATTTTGATATTTGGTTAGTGCCTAGTTTTGCGAGTATTTATTTTTATTATCATATTATTAAGTAAAAAATAATTTTTAAACTCAGTAAAGTCTATAATTTGGGTCACAGTTTAGTGGATTGTAATTTGGGTCACAGTTTAGTGGATTGAACCACAAAACCCCAATCAATCTAATAAGTCATCATTTCAATATTAAAAAAAGAAAGATGTAATCTTGATTTTTTTTAAAAATCAAACCATACTTTTTACCAATCGTCTATGTCATCATTTCAATATTAAAAAGAAATTGTCATTTTGATTTTTTTTTAAAGTCAAACTATGTTTTTTACCAATCGTTCAAGTTGTCTTTAAACTCATCAAATCGACTGAGTCACGTAGAAGTAACTCTCATATGATTTAATTTGAAATCCATACTAGGTAAGAAGTAAAGTCGAGAGTTTTTAAATTTGACTCGTTATGTTAGGTTTAATAACAATGCCAAAAAAATCTCCACAACTTAGGCTTTTTTTTAGGTTCAACAAAATTTTAATCCAACTCGCAACGTAGTGAGGGCCAGGAAACTATTTGGGAACTAAACATATACTCAGGTCTGTATTATGCTAAAATTTCCATCAAATTGAACTTAGGGTATGTTTGTTTTTGTGTAAAATATTTTACAAGAAAATATTTTTCATATTTTCCCGTGTTTGTTTGTAAACAATTTATTGTTGAAATTTTTTTCATGTGTTTGTTTACCGTAAAATATTTTACAGAAAAAACTTATCGATGAAAGATATTTTACAATCAACCTTCAAACTTAATTCATTTGCTAAAAAATATTTTTTGTTCATGAAGTTTCATAAAATATTTTAAAAATAGTAATCCACTTATAATATCATTCAACCATTTCAATCATCACATTCTCTTTCACCATCGCCATGAATCTCCATCACCGCTACCACTACCATCTCACCATCACTTCCTCCATCATTACCATCTCACCACCACCACAATTGAAAAATGTTTTACATGTAAACTATTTTATGGGAAAATATTTTTCAAGTCAAACATTAAAAAATACTTTACATGTAAAATATTTTATGGGAAAATTTATTCCACAAAATAAATGGACCTTTAAACTATTTTCTTTTCAATTAAACATTTTAATTAAATCCTAATCCAATTAGGAAAAATAAATCTACCCAAATATACATAAAAGCAATAGGATATAAGACCCGTGGGTAGATTCATAATTCTACCCATAAAAAACCCCTAAACAAAGCTTAGGAGTAAAATCATAATTCTATCCCTATCTTCTTTTTGCTACACCAGCCTTGTTGTTGTCGGCAACCGCCTAAACAACATTGTTAGGTTTGCTACAGCGGGAGGGACTACCCCCACGCTGTGCCACCTTTAGTGTGAGGGACTGCCCTCTCGCTGTTGGCCTCCTTAACAGTGGTAGTAAAGGTTGCCGCTGGGTTTGGCATAACGCGAGGGGTTGCCCTCGCGCTATATGGACGGGTCGACTCCTTCAGCGCGAGGCAGCTTAGACACGCTGGCGTTGTTGTGGCAGGGGAAGCAGTCATGCCTGTTGTCTCTTTCGCTAGTGGAGATCTGGCTTGGTGCATTAGGCACCGACCAAGCACATCAGCAGTGTTGGCGTCGCTGTTGATAGTGCACAGCCACTAAAAACCCCTTTTTGTATAAGATTTCGTCCAGATTTGGAAAATCCATCCAGATATGACCAGAACAACATCATTTAAAAAAAAAACATGAGAGAAAAAAATACTTTTTGGAAAAATAAATTACTTTTTGGAAAAATAAATTTACACACAAAATTAATTTGCAATTAACACCAATAACAATCAAAACAACAATCAACAACCCTAATTGTCTAACGAAGGCTTTGATACCACTATTGAATTTCTCAAAAGACATATACATAACAGAAACGTTAAATTTCAGGAGTCTCAAAGATCTTATTAGACATATCAAGAGTTCTTTAGGGTTTATGCAAAGATTACCTAAAGATTAGATGTTTTTTTTGGCTTTGAATATTTGTTTTAATGCTAGGTTGTCACAAACCTTACGTTGTCTAAGTGTCCGGCTTCTAACGGTAATCCACAAGAACCACCCGTGAGAAGTCTCTTGAAACCTTTTAGGAGAGAAGGATTCTTATACCTTAGAGTGCTAACTCTTCTTTTTTGTGTTTTAGGTGTTTATGTACTGTATTTTTCTCACACTTCTCTTCTTTATAGGAAATAAGAGGCATAATATTTTATTTATAGGGAGACCTAAAAAACCCTATAAATAGCAAAATATCAATTTTCCCCTTATATAATATCATATATATTATTTTATGATAATTTTATAAATTTATTCAATCAAGTCCTTACTTAATTTTTCTAGGTCCAGAATTGTAATCCCCTGTATTAATTACATTCTAGTCTTTAATTTCTAAAATTTATTTACAATCAAGTCACACTTGATTAATCATCTCATTTTAATTTTTGACAAATAGTTCTTATGTGTGTGACCCATTATGTTCCCTAATAAGTTGGCTCAAATATAAATAATAATCCTAAATAAAATAAGATTAAATAAATTAAACAATTTAATTTATTATCAATTCAATAATTAATTGATTTATATTTGAGGTAGCTTATATTTATGTGGTTATGATCAAAGCATAACACTCCATATATAAGATAACTTAATGATCTAACTAAGTTTAAGGATCTCTTACACAACTATTATAAGAGTATTTTCATAGACACATGCGATCTCTGCATATGGAATTCTCTTACGAGTCAGTTCAATATACATATCATCTAACAAGCACCTATATATTAGTTCCAATTATCTTTTATACCTCATTTTATGAGAACAATTGTTTCCTTTTATAAAGGAAGAAATATAATATGTAACCATCTCAATAGATCTAATTAATATCTAGTCTTAATAAAACATTGACAGAAAACATTTAGTAACAATGTTTAGATGCAATATGAATCTTATAATTATAACAACTTTATAATTTTAATTGCAAAGTAATTTTGTCACATGAATTTTATATTTATACTAGACTCATTAATTAAACATTAGATTCATTAATTTTATATTTTAAATTTTATATTTACTCGAGGGAGACATTTTTATCCCTAGGTTATTCTTTTTAATTCATTTTTGTTTTTGTTTTTTGTCTGGTTTGTCGCACGTGTGCGGCGTCGCGGCGATTGTCCTCCACACTCAATTGTGTGTGTGTGTATTTGGAAAATATGGGGAGACAAGGAATTCTTGTCTTTATATCAGTAAAAAAAATAGAATGGGAGTCGCCACCTAGTATTCTGGTCACTAGGA
>Ga0307517_10008669_pt1 | contig 14561 bp, 15 predicted proteins | sample 23_EM_MG_FD_194515 | JGI IMG/M metagenome (GOLD analysis project Ga0307517, IMG submission 194515) | Populus trichocarpa ectomycorrhiza microbial communities from riparian zone in the Pacific Northwest, United States - 23_EM | ecosystem: Host-associated > Plants > Roots > Unclassified | place... | reverse complement strand
TCATTAACGATCTTAAGATCAATTATTCAACTGTAATGAGAGCATTATAACATAAGCATGGTAACATGTGACACGACCCTAACACATCAAAAACTTAGAATTGTAAAGGCAAAGAACAATTTGAATCTTGATCACTACTGAATCTCCAGTCCTCCAACCCCACATCCCAACAAGCTGATAATTGCTGCTATTTTTTAAATTTGTCTGATCATTTCACTGAAATTATGACAATTGGAACATTTGATTGTCTTGCTTGCTTCATAATTTCATTGACGCAATCCTGTTAGCAAAATTAGAGAAGAAGAATTTTTTAGAAATAGATGGGAAAAAAATAAATTACGACTGCAACAATGATAAGGTAGAACTTAAAATAGAAGGATGTGTATGTGTGAATGTGCCATGAGGGAATCTCACGATCATGAATGCAGAAGGAATAGCTAAAATAGGCTGACAGTAGATCTGTTGCTCGCGCCCTACGGGACGAATTTTAAAGGCTCAAAATGTGTAGTTTTTGTTTTGCTATGTTCAAATAAAGGCTGTAAAGCGTAAATAATGAATGAGGACGTTGCAATTGTAGCTGGTAAGTAGGGCTGGACGATACTTGATACGTTAAACGATAAGTTTAAGCTATCACATTAGGTACGAATAGCGTTAACAAACATGTTTGAAACTGAGAACTGAGGGAGATAAAGGCTGCATGGATTCTAATTAAGAAGCTGGTATCTTAGTATGTACAAGCATTTCCAGCAGGTGCAGTCCGTAGGCATCCAAAAAGTTATGGCAGCCTCCATATGTAGTAGCAAAATGCGAGCCTGGTGGATAGTGCGGCAGTTATGCGTCTTCAGTGATGCTGCGCAAAGACAGATGTAATCATTTCAAAGCAATGCTGGCAGTGGAAGTAGCTTAATGAATATTGAACCACCTGAAATGTGGACTACTAAGAAAGAAGAACATGCAGTAAGGGTTAATGGTTTTTAACATGATGCAAACTGTTAGGCTTCGATATTTTTTTGTCTATGACATTTAAAAAACAGAAACCTATATTGCAGACACCTCATGGTAGATTTCTAGGTGATTTCTTCCATGATGAGTCACAAATAAGCAACATGCATGAGAGGGGGGGAAACGATTCCAGAACTGTTCGGCCATCGGTTTAAACAAACGCGGAAACTTTATAAAAAAGGGAATATCAAAGGACATAAACTTCAAGGAAAAAATGTGGAAGCAAAGATGCCACAAACTGGTAGACAAAAGTGTGGCAGTTCTAATAGCAACAACCCAAGTCCAAACAAACGATGAAGAATCAACAGATGTTGCTGCTTATTTTCGTAGTTTTCAAAGGCTGAAACATAGAGTATGTGTGTGCAAAACACTTGAAGCAACAACCAAAGATTACATTGACAGTGTCTCATATATAGAAAGATAAAGCTAATAAAGCGCGTTGGTTTGCTAAGCACATCACAGTTCATTAATGTATTCTGTTAACCGAGCCACAAGAAGTTTAAAAGCAGGAGTGGTTGAATTAGTTACCTCATCCTTTGAGGGTGAAGGCAATCTCCCCTTCTTGGCTGTCAGAGACTTGTCGTTGTCGGCCTATGTTTTTGTCGCACCTTCTTCGTGGCCATGCTCCACCACAGACCACATGCTGCTTGGCTGAGGAATATCATTCTTGTTAGGGCTAAATTCACGGGATTGAAGAGAAGCAGAAGCTAATAAGAGGAGGCTAAAAAAACAGAAATGATAGTTCTCTAGTTGTAACATGCATGACTTCTGCTAATTTGTTGGGAAGAAAGAAAAGTGGTCTCTTTCCAGTAACTTAACATTTTTTTTTATTCTCAACCAAAGAAGCATCCTACTTGTCCTGTTACCAAGAGTATTTAGTGCATACTGAAATAGAATGCGAGACAAAACATGCTCTGTAAGTAGTCAGTTTCGAAAACCAGCTTTTGTTTGGCCTCGGTAGGTGCATCTGTAGACGGAGATCACTGTATTGAGGAGCTGGTTGAAAGGATTGACCCAGGTGTGGTCCTTGTGGCGGTGGTCAGGTTCCCTGGAGTGGCCATATGAGGTGGAGACAAACAAAATGTTAACTGAGATGTTTAGCAAGTGCCATTAATCATACATCAAACCCTGAAAAAGTCATTGATTGTCAAAAAAAAATTGAAAAGGTAAGGGACTAGGTGCGGAGATTCGAGAATTTGATGTTAAGATTGCAGTAGAGCAGGCCAGGATTGAATCGCAAGCTCTGTCAATAGATGTTATATCCTTGGATGTTGCTGTCCAGTATCTGGGAACGGTGGCTGTTCACTTGTCCTGCAGGGAAACAAATGTGATGAACATGTCAGGAAAGGGCAATAGATGAAACATGAAGGACCTGTTTTGAAGGTGACAGATTAAAGAAGAACCATGTCAAAGAACTGTGCAATGTAAGCAAAAAAGAATCAGTAACATAAGTTTTGAGTATATGGCTATCTAAATGGTGTAAAAGGTGGTTGTTTTGAACCAAAATCCAACTATCTTTAATTTGAAAGAATTACAAGGAATCAAAACCCTAATATTTAATTACAACGAAAACAGAGAGAGTGATAAGGAGATAAATCAATACCTTTTGGTAGGCGTTGAGAGAGAGGGGGGGGAGGTTTTGTATTGTTTTGTAGCTGACATTATTCGACCAGAGCCCGCCCTCCCGAATTCTTGGACCGGAGTTTCCCATGACGGACTGAAACCCTGACCCCAGGGGAAACTGCCTTAAAAACAAAACGAAAGAGAAAGAAGAAAAGGAAGAGGAAGAAGGAGCAGAGAGAGGAGATTTGTGTGCAAGGAAGTCATGTTTCCTATGTTTATAACGGTCAGGGAAGCACCGCGTGATTGTTACGCTGGAGGAGATTTTGGGCTTGATGGGTCTAATTTAAAGTGAACCACGTATGTGTTAATTCACCTCAGGCCCGTATCTTGTAGGCCCATAAAGTCTTCCCACAAAAAAGACCCACTCAGCAGATGAAGGCCCAGATAGAAATAACCTGGGCCTAATCATTCCTTGATTAATAGCTAATTAAAGTCTCTTTGTAACTTAATTATGCAATTGTGGCCTTTTCAAGGCAACAGCGGATCAAGAGTGGTTAGGGAAGCATACAGTGTTTATATATTTATAAGAGTCCCTGTAATTTATAAATTATTTAATTATATCCCTACATCGCAAATCTATGTGCAATTAGATCCTTAGCTTATAATTTTTTTCCCTCTCATTTCCAAAGCTCAAAACCTCTCTTTCCATGTGTGTTTAGCATGTATACGAGTTTCAAGCAATAAAATACATATTCTTAACATAGATTTCTTTAATGAATATTCTCATATCTTGTTTCTAATTTTCCACTATGGTCCGTTCTTTACATTATTATGCATTTTATGCATACAAAATAAGATTCGACTGGGATAAAGCTCGGGTCATAAATTAGAAAGGTTATTTTTTTTAAATTAAAACAATATTATTTTGAATTTTTTTTATAAAAAAAACTAAGTTAAAAAGTTTTGACTGAGTCACAAACTAATTTAGATTTTGATCAGATCAAGCTCTAAATCAATCAAATTCTAAGTCAAACCGTTGAGTTAGGCGGGTTTAATAGCCAGAAATGTAGACCTAAGCACCTCCAAGCTCAAGAATCTGCTAAGATTCTTGTAAAACTATCCCTTCATATGTCTTATATTAATTTTCTGCCTGAATCCAAAACACAGCACCATAAAACCTACAGGTTTTAGAAGGATTGGAGATGATGTACAATTAAGGGCAGGTTGGAGGGTTAAAGAAATTTGTTTTGTCTCTGGACTTCTTAAGTTTGAATTTCGAGATCCTCATTTAAATGAATCTATATTTTTAATTACACCAAATTAAATTTAATATCCTTCAAAGAAAAAAAACTTAATCTTGATGTATATTTTAACCATCAAAACCACATAAAAAAATTTGGAAAAGTGAATAAATATCAAAAGTTTTGGTTAAGGTGAAAATGAAAATGTCCTCAAAATTTAGATTGGCCATGACTCTAATTCCATGTTAAACTCTTGCCTTGTGCCAACAAGGAAAAGAGAAGAGAGCTTGTTATGCAATGAGGCAAATCTCCTTTACTATTACAAAATTATAGTACCAAACGCTCCATGATATGGCCTGATGATCAAAGCTTAAACCTTGAGTTTAAGATAAAGAATTTTGAAGATAGATATGGAAACTCACTATACTAATAATTAAGGTTTAGTTGCCATGTCTCTGTCTGTTTTTCTTCGGCTCCTATCTCTTGTTTCCACATGAATTTCATCATAGTTTATAGCATAAACTAATGCAAAAACTCCTCTCGAGGTGATGTCAATCTTTGCACGAATCCGCGTTTCAACTTTGTCTCTTCTCTCCCTAATAATTGATTAATACAATCTGTCCAGTTCTTCCCATTATTTGTTTTTGTCTGAAAATTCCAAGTCTTCAAGATTCCATTTCTGTTGTGTGTTTGGTAGTTAGTTTCCATTCCGGGAAATTGTTTTCATGGGACAGGAAACAAGAAAACTTTAGATGAGTATCGAGTTTCTGACATCCTTGGAAGAGGTGGATTCTCAGTTGTCAGGAGAGGTATTATGAAGACAAGTGGAGATAGAAGGCAGGTAGCTATCAAGACATTGAAAAGATTAGGCCCATCAGCACCATCAGGAATTCCTCGGTCTCGCGGTGATGGTGAGAGAAGCTTTGCTTCGTTCAAATTTCCAACATGGAGGCAGGTTTCCGTATCCCATGCTTTACTTTCAAATGATATATTTGTTATGAGAAAGATAGTAGAAAATGTATCGCCGCATCAGAATGTGGTTGATCTCTATGATGTTTATGAAGATCAAAATGGTGTGCATCTTGTGTTGGGGAGCTTTGTTCTGGTGGAGAGCTGTTTGACAGGATTGTCGCTCGAGACAAGTACTCCGAGCGTGATGCAGCAGCTGTAGTTAGGCAGATTGCAGAAGGATTGGGAGCTCTTCACAGGGCTAATATTGTTCCTAGAGACTTGAAGCCAGAGAACTGTCTTTTCTTGAATGAAAACGATGATTCTACCTTGAAGATCATGGACTTTGGATTGAGTTCTGTAGAAGAGTTCACTGATCCGGTTGTTGGGTTGTTTGGCTCCATTGATTATGTCTCACCAGAAGCTCTTTCTCAAGGCAGAATTAGCTCTAAAACTGATATGTGGTCTGTGGGAGTAATCTTGTACATCCTGCTCTCAGGGTGAGTTAATTTTCTTGTGTCTCAAATTGTAGCCTCTCGTATTGTTGCCACAAGTTAGCAATCAATATCCCAATCTTCGGTTCAAGTTCTTAGGTCTTTTGTTTTGTTTCCTTTCATATTTCAGGTATCCGCCTTTCATTGCTCAGTCCAACAGGCAGAAACAAGTGATACTGGCTGTATGGATAATTTTTGCCTTTACCAAAGCTAGATCATTTGCTTCATTGTTCAGTTCGTCTTACTTCCATGGTTCTGAAAGACAAATGCTTTGCTGTGCAGGGTGATTTCAGTTTCTATGAGAAGACATGGAAGAACATTACTTCATCAGCAAAACAACTGATCACTGATCTCCTGCAAGTTGATCCGGAAAGGAGACCGAGTGCTCAAGATGTAATGATGCCCAAAGCCTTAACTTATTGGTCTCTTCCTATTATTATTGAGAGCCTTCACTAAGAAAAACATACTACATGTGGTGACAGGTTCTAAATCATCCTTGGGTGATAGGGGGTTCTGCAAAAGAGGAACAAATGGACCCTGAGATTGTCTCAAGGCTGCAGAGTTTTAATGCCCGTCGCAAATTCCGTGCTGCAGCAATTGCCAGTGTGTGGAGTAGCACAATTTTCTTAAGAACCAAAAAGTTAAAATCCTTACTAGGATCACATGACCTCAAGGAGGATGAAATTTAAAAACTCAGGCTATATTTTTCCAAATTGTGAGGACTCAAACTATTTCTTGCCTCAAATTTTAGTTCAGTTTTCATTGAGTTCTAGGTTTATCAGCATTTAAATTGCATAAAGAAGTTCTAGATTCAAGCTGGGATGAGTTTGATTGCCCTATCATCAATCTTCGATATTCTAATCGAGAGATATATTTATGTGTAGGTGTGCAAAAGGTGATAATGCTACTCTATCGGAATTCGAGGAGGTGCTGAAAGCAATGAACATGTCATCACTGATCCCTATGGCACCCCGCATCTTCGATCTATTTGACAACAACCGTGATGGAACAGTTGACATGAGGGAGATACTTTGTGGTTTCTCCAGCCTCAGGAACTCTCGAGGAGATGATGCTCTCCGTCTGTGCTTCCAGGTATGCTCTCTTCCCTGATTCCCCTCCAACTTGCAACATCAAGAAGTAACTTATCAAGCTAAGGTGATTTTTTCTTTTGCTTTTCGGCCAACAGATGTATGATACAGATCGATCCGGGTGCATCACCAAGGAATAAGTGGCATCAATGCTCAGAGTAAGCTGCTTCCCTTACAATTTTTATAGCTTGAAAAGTTTAAACTGCTTCCAAGACTAGATGACATATGGAATGTTTTTTGAGCAGGCTTTGCCCGAGAACTGCCTTCCAGCAGATATAACAGAGCCGGGGAAATTGGACGAGATATTTGATAGGATGGATGCCAGCAGTGATGGAAAAGTCACCTTTGATGAGTTCAAAGCCGCAATGCAAAGAGACAGTTCACTTCAGGAGGTACTCCTCTCATCTCTTCGGCAACAATAATTTTCCCACTTTCTACTCTCATCATCATCTTTCCATCTATGCTTCTTGTTTTTTTCTTTACAAAGCCTTTCTTTCAGCTAATGCTATACAGGCAATAGAGATAGTGACTAAATGAGGTAAATGAAATTCTCTCTTAATTTGCGGTCGAAGTTGGGAACTTCTCATTGTGATGGATATCAAACCAGTAGAAGCATAGATATCGGGGAATATAACTCAACCATTCTTGATGCTTGAATAGGTTTCACTTCATAGACAGAAAAACTTTTCAGGAGATCTTAGTAATATTCATAATGTATCCATATGGTCAGGCTCAATTCACCTGCTAATCTTCTCCAATAATTGTGCATTTGTCGAATCAAAATTTTGTTTGGCTAAATGGAATAGCCATACTACAGTCAACTAAATACCAATATTGGAATTAGTTCTGGCACCATAACCTTGGTGGGTTCGACTCTAACAATGGCAGAAGAAAGGGGCTGGTACAAGGGAAAGGGAGTTCATTGGCAAACTGGTGAAGTGGCAAGTTCTATTAAGCTCTTTCAACTGAACTATCTGTATGCACAAAATCAAACAAAGCAAAACCTTCCCATGGGGTTATGCAGTACAATGTAAAAATGTCCCACCTTAAATAATTGAAAATACGCATGATCTGAGTTGGAAGCTGCATTAGTTTTGAATTTGCAGGGAAAGAAAATGAATTTATGCCTATCCACTCTGTAGCTTTGTAAAATTTACACACAAATTCTTGCCACAAAATGAAATCGTGCAGGATCCAAATTTCTATATTTCCATTCAACATAAGCAGGATAATTCCCTTGATTTAGCAATTCCTACAACGTGAATGAAACTAGTTTCACAAATAGATTCCAGACAATTATATGAACTCTCCAATTTGCTATCCTATGACAAACTAAGTGGGTCACTACAAATCATCATCTCCATCAAGACCTTTTGTGAGATCACTGCTTCTGTCATCAGTACTCTCGTTGGAGTTGGAATCATCAGTATTTTGTACTTCATGATTCACTTCCTCAGTGGTGACTGTTACATCCATCCAGCTTAAGTCTTCTTCCAAATCCTCCACCCAGTCTCCCATATTGGCATCCATAGCTTCTAAGCATGTAGGATCAATGTTGTTTCTCATGCACCTGGATTTAGTTGCCTCAGCTCGCCTTCTTGGATGTAAAACAGAAAAATTAGCATTTGCAACATTTTACATTCAAGGAGAGTTTAATCAAGAGAAGAGGATCACAAAGGTGTAAAATATCATTTAATATTATATCAGGACGACAACAAAAGTTCTTATAAAAGCTAATCAACTCTGATGAAAGGCAAAGAAAAGTTATTTAATCAATTACTTTCTCTCCAATGTGAATAAAGCATTGACAAACCTTATGAAATTGTGCAGGAACTAAGGATTGATCAGTGGTAGTGAAATTGGTATCATGACTTCATTAAGGATAACAATCAATCCATGAAGCTTAATCCAAGGAATGCTTGGTAAACACAAAAAATTGAACACGGAATCAAGTCATTGAGATTTCTTTCATTTTTCAGACCCAGAGGATGGAAGAAAATGTGTACGACAGAGCTTCCAGTCTATCGTCCAACAAAACAGCAGCAATGAAACTGATGAGGAGAAGGAAAATTACCTCTCTTTTAGGAACAAGTTATGGTGAACAAATGTAAGGTCACTTAATCTTTGCTGCTCCAATCGATTTCTCTTCTTATACTGGATACATTCAAACATGCTCCAGCTCCTCTCAGATGTGGTGATGCTACAGGTCTGACTTAATATCCTGACTGCTAAGCGCTGCAGATCAGGGTAATCTGCTGCATAGAGTGACCACCATGTAGCTGCATAAATAGACAGATTTATTTAGTAATAAATTATAAAAGAACTTGGTTATACAAACTTTGTTATGGACATTAACCTGGCACTAATGATTCTCGTCCATGTAATGCCACAGGTCGACCAAAATCCCCTACGGCTTCCTCATAGAATTTTATATGGCTAGTGATTGTAACTTGGGCAGATAAACTAGGCTCTATGGTCTCAATGCAATCAAGTAAACCTTTTTGAATTACTTTGTTGAAGGAGAAATTGGCATTATAGAATACAGCTGGGTTGAGATGGTATGCAGCTGCATGAAGAGGGCTATGGAATTCCTCTTGCCAGACATGATCAATAATCTTCAAGTATGATGCATAATCAGATTCCATATTGTCAAATGCTGCAATAATACTTTTCTTTGCCTTTTCCATCGCATCATATACATATCCCATGGATGGTCTATCTTCACAGTCCATGAGGTGTAAAACGGAAAGCAGGGGCTTTGCAACATTCAAGGCATGGTCACACATGGACCAGAAAAGTTGATCCACCAAAATTTCTGCCACCTCAATTCCTGCTCTTTGCTTAGTAAAAGATGACTGCATCCATGAGTTGCTTGTAAACATCTGCTCAAGATGGCCTTTCAAAGTTACAATTGTTTGCAGTGTCAAGAAGATGGAAGCGAACCTTGTCCTTGAAAGTTGGATAATATCTCTTCCACCTGTTTTCTTCCTCATCAGATTAAGGACCCGAGCATTGTTATAAATGAACCGAGTTACTCTTTTAGCCTTTTCTAAGACCTCCTTTACTTCATCCTTCTTTGAAATTTCCTCGAGCATCAGGTCAATGCACTGCACTCCACAGGTGCTGCAGAAAAAGGTCTTGTATTTATCTGCTAAGAGTTTTCCAGCAGCTTTATAACTGGGAGAAGTATCTGTCACAAAATTGACAATAATCTTGGGACCAACTTCTTGAACAACACTGTCAAATAGATTACAGAGTCCCGCTGCTGATTTTGTAATGTCTGTCGCATCCACAGATTTCAAAAACATGGTACCCTTGGGACAATAAACAAAAAAATTTATGACTGTGCGATTAATTCTATCCATCCACCTATCAACTAAAACCGAACATCCAGTCACTTCCCAAGACTTTCTCAATTCTGTGCAATATTCTCCTGCATCCTGGACACTTTTATTCAGCAATCTCCCCCTCAAAGCATTGTATGAAGGCATCTTATAGCCAGGGCCTACAGCAGCAATACTATCAGCCATCTGTTGAAAAGTACAAGAATTTGCTGCACTTAATGGTACTCCAGCTTCGTACATAAATCTTGCAACAGCGATATCAGCCTGGTCGATGCTCTCCTGGGAAGCAAGATTCTGGAGCAAAGGTCGAGCAACAACAGGCACAGCCATTGGCAGATATTGCTTCCTGCGTCTCTTGGTTCGCTTAGATGTCCCTTCCAAGACCTCTTTACCCCTTCTCCTGATAGCCATCTTTTGCAGTGGCCCCGCATCATCATTGTCCTCGTCATCTCCTTCCTTATCCCGAAAGTACGACAAAAACGAATTCTTTGCGCTATTTGCTTCTTTCTGCTTTCTTAGCTTCTCCAAAACTTTAAAACCCAAATGCTGCTGTATCTGAACTTTAACTTCCTCGGGTACTTCTTCACACGGAGTTACATTCCCTCTTTCTCCAGCCAAATGTTGCTTCAGTCTAGAAATTCCGCCGCCAAGAAAAATCTTATGACAGTATTTGCACTTGATTTTTTGCCTACCCCCATTAACCATAGTCCCATGAGCCCATCCAGGATCAGTAGCTCTAGGAGGTGCCAAATTCTGGAGTTCATAAACATATCAAAAGTGCAAAACTCAAATACTCAAAAACTACAGTTACTTGAGGTTTAAGCTAAAAAGAAAAATCATCAAACACATCAAATCCTTACATGGTTATTATCCTTAAATTGCATCCTGGAAAACTGTTGGAAAAAACTCTCAACTTCTAACACAGTACTGACTTCAAAAATAAAATATTAGTAACCCAGCAATTAAGTAAAAACAAGAATCAAACAGTCATAAAAAACGAAACTTTTTCACTTACATTTTTAACAACATCAATATCTACCCATAATTATGATCAATCACTACTAAACTAATCATGATTGGCAATTTCAAGACCAAAAAAACACAACCCATTTCAGCTTTCAAGCTAAACTTCATCAACTCACTTGATTAAGCTTCTAAAACTGATAGATTCAATCTTTCAAGTCTGATCATGAAAACAAAAGGAGTGCTTACTTTGTTAAGGAACTGTCCAAAACCGAAATCTCGGGTTTATTGGGCCGAAATATTGGGATGAGACTCGGCGGTTTCGGGTGTCGGATCCGGAACGCGAGAGTACAAAGCTTTTGGTGTATCGGAAATGTATCGGCGGAATGTGATAGGGGAAAGGAAAAAAAGTTCACTCCTTTAGAGAAATACAAGGTAAAAAGGAGGAATTCTCGCTTTCATTAAAGTGGTGCCGTTTCGTAACTTTCGTTCAGCATTTTTTTTTTAATATATATATATAATTTTGGTAATGATTAGTTAAAATTAAGAGTTAAAAAAAAAACAAAAGGAGAATTTATAAACAAATTAGTGCATAGATGATCATTTTTTTCCTCTTAATAAAAAGGGAGAAAAATATTAAACATGAGAAGATAAATTGTATGATTCTCTTCATAAAAGCTAATTCCTTGATTAGTAAAAAAGAATAAAAAAAAGCTTTTTAACTAATAATTTCGAAATCTCATCCCTCTTAATTAGCGATTTAAACTATATATATATATATATAAAAAGAAAAAACACCTCCAAATTTTTGATTTTTTTTATAAAAAATCTCTAAATATCTTATTATTTTTGTATTTTAAAAGTATTTTTAAAAAAAATTATTTTAATATATTTTAAAAAAAAATTTAAAAAATAAATACCACATTTCCAAATTCTTCTGTACACTTCAGATGTAGACTCCAGGCACGAGCCAACATTTCTTGCAAGTACAAGCGGTGAAGTGGACAAGACATGGACAGTATGAAATGAAATTGAATTGTGTGACTCATCGTATGTTCAAGGAGCTTCTCGCGCAGGAATTGATATTGCCGGTGGAGACTCCAACGGAGCCTCAGTGGAAGACAAATTTGGTCTTGTTTGAAAATGTGGATCAGTGGCACAAGAAGAAGCTCTTGCTATTCGCGAGTCCCTAGCCTTGGCTTCGATTTTCCACCCCCAAGTGACTACAATTGAATCCGCTGCTGCTGCTGCTGCTGCTGTGTCAGTCGTCAAGGATTCTACCCCTGTGCATTGAAGGGGAGGTAGAAGCAGCAACTGCATATCATGCATCATGGTAGTGTTGTTATAGCTGTAATTAGGAAAGCAAATCATGCTGCAGATTGGATAGCCAAGGCAGATAGGTCCACTATTCTTCCTTCTAATTGGGTTCATAACCAACCCGATAGCCTTAACAATTTTCTTGTATCTGCTAGCAAAGGATTAAAGGAATACGGAGTCTTGTGGAATCAACACACTGAGTGCTTAGAAAAGGTGAATATAATCTCCAAGAAAATAACAAAATTTAGATAAAGATATAATTTCAAAATGAATAATGTTGTATCCATAACAGATTTCCGATTGTAACCACAGATGCTTTTATTTTCGAGTTAAGCCGAGATCATTAGGATTTTCACTTGGAGCGAACTCGCTGTTGTTGGGTAGCTAGAGCAGCGAGCATAATTCCTTCTATTCTTTGCCATACTTCTTTCTTAATCGTTCTCTGACAAAATCATTACGAGCTTCGATACGAGCTCGTTGAGGAGCAATGTTGACATAGCATTTATGCAAGCCAAGAGCAAAAAGAGCAGCTCCAGAAGCAAATAATCCTATAGTCATGGCCAGTTTCTTGGGTGTTGAAGGAAAGCACAATCCCATTTGGTTACCTTAACTAGAAGCAGAGACCAATGATCCAAGATTCCTACACAAAACCAACTGAAATGCTTAAACCCCACAAGGAATTGAAGACAAAAATGCGAGAAAGAAACGAAAGAAAGCATCAAATTCATCAGTGGCCGGCAACCGGCAATTCATCATACACATGATAGGCATTCTTGGCATATGATAGAACTCAGAAATCATTGAAGAAGAAGAAAATACAGAAAGAAAGAAAGAAAGATACCAGGAAACTTAAGCGAGATTCCGAAGCTTTTGGTGTATCGGAAATGTTTCGGCGGGATGTGAACCGGTGTGAGAGGAAAAGGGAACAAAGTTTTCTTGAGGAAAACAAGATAGAGAGAGGAAAGCTCGCTTTCGTTGAAGTTATGCCGTTTCGTGGCTTTCGTTTTTCTTTGTCCAGTCTCCAACTATATAAAAAAATATATCGCTTTTATCATTACATAGTATTTTGTACGAATCTTATTTTCAAACTCTCAATGACTTAAAAAAATTATTTTTTTTTTATCAAATTCCAAGTTTTTTTATTTATATTTTCATTCAAATTGTACTTTTATTTTGTAATAAATGATATCATTTTATATAAAATCTAATAGTTTTTGTTAAATAATTATAACCGAGTTTAAGGGTAAAATTAATATAAAAAATAATTTGGCTGTAAGAAATGATACTGCACCGAGTATATTTTATGTTTGTCCCTTTTCTTGATGCCTTTTTATCTTCAAGGTTTGGTAATTTTTTTTTTTTAATCAATTAAAGTAGGAGTTCACAGACGATACATATACAAATTTTGCATCTATGAGAAGCTTTTTTCTCTTGGATTTTTCTTACCTATACCAACTTCTTTCTTGTTAGATAGAAGATCTAATGATTTTTGAGTTGCATAAAGAACAAGAAGGTAATAACCTTAAATTCTATCTTCACATCTGTAATGATTATAAAGATTAATAATAATAATAATAATAAAAAGGAGCCTTGTCAAATAAATCCATTTTTCTGGCCAAGAATTGTGATCCTCAGTCAAGTTTGACATCAAGAGGGATAAACCATTGCTGGTTTTGAAAAACAGATGAAAAACTACATTATTGGTTGAAAAACAAGTTTACGGTCTAGATTAGATAAGAAAAGATTTAATTGGCTATTGTTTGGATTCATAAAGTGGTCTGGCCTCATTCATTTGGGAGTGTTGAAAGAAAAATATCCTGAATTAGGTAGATTTATGATGGATCCATTCCATAGGCTGAAAAAATGGTTTTTCTCCCTTTTCACTCTTCAGAAATCTTCCTATGTAGGCAGCCATAGTTTTGAAACCCAACCCGGTGGTCGACCCGGTTTAATGATCGGGTCACGGGTCAAATGGGTTGACCCGGGTCAACAAAAAAAAACAATTATAATACTTTAAGTGACTGTAAAATCTATTGCCTTGTCACTTTCTGCTTCAAAGTTATCTTCTTGTCAACAACCATCAACCCCCCACTTCAAATTCTTCACTATCTCTTAAAATCCAACACCAAAAACTCAAAAAAACTTTTAACTTTGAAACAAGAACCTCTAGAATTAGTGAGAATTTAGGAGTTTTGGAAGAGATTTGTGAGAAAGAGAGCAAGGGTTGTGGGATGGATCTGACTTCTGAAGGGAAGAGAACAAGAGAGAGAAACAAAAGGAGATTCAAAGGGGAGCTGCAGTGATTGTTTAAATAATAAGAAGAAAATTAATTTGTCTTGTTAGTTTAAAGTTACGAGCGAGGAGAACTTGGTTAAGAAATTTGAAATTCTAAAGGTGTGTTTTCAGGTGAGGTAGGGGATACTGTTTTCTTCTTTCTTTTTTTGGATTTCGCTTTCTTCTGGCATTGAAATAAATCTATTGTTTCTCTCATCTGTGACTAGATCCCATCAGCTTGGCCCGTAATCTAGGGCTTCAGTTCTTATTTTCCCAAATTAGTTCAGTGGGGAGAAGCTTTTGATCATATATGAGAAGTTTCTGCTG